>PR_CR_10_Liq_1_inCRDRAFT_1001105_pt1 | contig 15716 bp, 15 predicted proteins | sample PRCRCaboRojoPR_3_FD_10241 | JGI IMG/M metagenome (IMG submission 10241)
GGAAAGGAGCCCGATATGCGCGCGCCACGTCTCGACGATCCCGACCTGCCCCTTGCGGACATCATGACCCACTGGCCAAAGACGATACCGGTGTTCATACGGCGTCGGATGCTGTGCGTGGGCTGCCTTGTCAGCTCGATCCACACGGTGGCCGATGCCTGTGCGGAGTATCAGCTTGACGAGGACATGTTCCTGGAGGAGCTCAGGCAGGCGGCGGGGCTGAGTTGAGGGCTATTTCTCGCTCAGCACGACCAGGGCGTGCGGGTCCCGCACCACGATGCGCTTGCGCCGGCTTTCGACAAGCCCCTGTTTCTCCCAGCCGCTCATGAGCCGGCTCACGGTGTGCAATGTCGTCGCCGTCAGTTCCGAAAGGTCCTGCCGCGTGATCGGGAAATCGATCTCGATTCCGTTGTCCACCTTCCGGCCGGTCTGGTTGACCAGCCGCAACAGGGCGGTGGCCACCCGCTGTTCGACATGCAGGGTCGCCATCTCGACCACCTTGTTCTGCACCTCGTTCAGACGCTTGCCCAGTGTCTTGTAGGACTCCGTGGCGAAGCCGTCATATTCAGTCACGAACGTATCCCATAGATGCATCGGCCAGCTCAGTGCCAGCGACTCCGTGGCGGTCATCGCCGTGGCAGGGTAGGTGTCGCGCCCGATCGCTGTCGCCATGCCCAGGATCTGACCGGCGGGGATGTGCAGGGCCGTCACCTGCTCGCCGGACGGGGTGATGCGNACNACCCGCACATAGCCGTCCAGCAGCATATAGAACCGGTNNGCGGGATGGCCTTCCTCGAAGATCGCGACGCCTTCATCGTAGCGCCGCGCCGAGGCCTGATCGAGAATCCTGCGGATNTGCCGTTTCTCGAGNCGCGAGAAGGGCGGCAGATGCGACAGCAGGCTCTCGTCGAGNCGCGGCAAGGTCTTTCGGGGCGTTCCGGCGTCCATTCCGGCAAACTCTCATAGTTCTTCGGCAAGACCAACACCCCCTTCGTCCCGACAAACGCGCAGAAGTTTGTGCCAGCACAAATTCCGCGCCGCGCAGTCCGATAATCTTGCCTCAATCGACACAGTGATCTGAAAGGAAAAGATCGATGATCCGCAAACTGGCAACCAGTATCGCAGTCGCGGCGCTCATGGGCGGCGCTGCATTCGCCGAAACCTTCGAAGTCCAGATGCTCAACATGGGTTCGGACGGAGAGCGCATGGTGTTCGAGCCGGCCTTCGTCCAGGCCCAGCCCGGTGACACGATCAAGTTCGTCGCCACCAACCCCGGCCACAATGCCGAGACCAATGACGGCATGGTCCCCGAGGGCGCCGAAGGCTTTGCCGGTCGCATCAACGAAGAGATCGAGATCACCCTGACCGAAGAGGGCGTCTACGGTGTCATCTGCAAGCCGCATTTCGCCATGGGCATGGTGATGACCATTGCCGTGGGCGACGTGGATGCCCCCGAGGATTTCTTTGCCGGCCGTGTGCCGCCGAAAGCCAAGCAGCGGTTCGAAGCCCAGCTTGAAAACCTCTGATCCAATTCCAGCGCGGGCCGCCAGGCCCGCCGACACATCCAACCCCGTGGAGGGAACCATGACCAAATTCATCAACCCAGGCCTTTCCAAGACCAGCCGTCGCAACGTGTTGCGCGGGTCCGTCCTTGCCGGTGCCGCCGCCATGACAGGCGCGAGCGCTATGGCCGGTCGCCGCGCCCCGCGCCTCGACATCGCCAATCAGACCTCGGCGCAGCTCTACAAGGCGGCCGGGGAACAGACTGCCGACAGCACCGCGAAACCTGCCGACCTGTCCGGGTATACCCGCGTCAAACAGGAACTGGTCGCACCACCTTTTGCGCCTGAGCATGAACAAGTCGCCACCGGCGGACCCAAGATCATCGAGATCACGATGGAAACCGAAGAGCGCCTGATGGTCGTCGACGAGGACACCGGCGCCAGCGTCTGGGCGTTGACCTACAACGGCTCGGTCCCCGGCCCGCTGATCATCTGCCACGAGGGTGACATGGTCGAACTGACCCTGCGCAACCCCGTTGACAGCATGATGGAGCACAACATCGACTTCCACGCCTCTACCGGCGCGCTGGGCGGCGGTGGTCTGACCCATGTCTATCCCGGCGAAGAGTGCGTGCTGCGCTGGAAGGCGACCAAGCCAGGCTGCTTCACCTATCACTGCGCCCCCGGCGGTGCGATGATCCCCTATCACGTCACGCACGGGATGAACGGTGCCATCATGGTGCTGCCGCGTGACGGCCTGAAAGATGCGGCGGGCAACCCCCTGCGCTATGACAGCATCGCCTATTTCGGAGAGCAGGACTATTACCTGCCGATGGACGAGAACGGCGACTACAAGACCTATGATGCCGCCGGTGACGACTATGCCGACAGCCTTGAGGCGATGCGCACGCTTGTGCCGACGCACCAGGTCTTCAACGGCGCGGTCGGGGCCCTGACGGGCGAGAACGCGCTCAAGGCCAAGGTCGGTGAAACGGTGCTGATGGTGCACAATTCGTGCAACGTCGACAGCCGCCCGCACCTGATCGGTGGGCATGGCGACTATGTCTGGGAAAGCTCCTTCACCGACCCGCCGCTGACCGGCATGGAGACATGGTTCGTCCGTGGCGGCAGCGCGGCGGCGGCGATGTACACCTTCGAGCAGCCGGGCGTCTATGCCTATGTGAACCACAACCTGATCATCGGTGCGATGCTCGGCGGGACGGCTCACTTCGTCGTCGACGGCGACTGGGACAACGCGCTCATGGAGCAGGTTGTCGCCCCGAGAAGTTTCGAGACCTGATACAGGAGGTTTGAAAATGCGTGCCGCCGCGACCACTCCGAACCCCAGCAAATCATCCCTTCGTTTTGTTGCTTTGGCGATCGCGGCGGCAAGCCTTGTCGGGGTCGCGCTGTTCCAGCGCGGTCCCGATCCTGCGTTTCTGCCGGAAATGGCGCCGCACCCTGTTGTCATGCAGGATGGCCGGATGCTGTTTTCGCAGCGCTACGAGGTCACCGTGGCCGAGTGGAACCGCTGCGCCCTTGACGGAGAGTGCGACCTGACGCTGCGGACCCGACCTGACCAGGATCCGGCAACAACCCCGGCCACGGGGCTAAGCTATGTCGACGTGAAGCAATACGTTGAATGGATCAACACAAAGAGCCGCCATGACTTTCGGCTTCCGACCGCCGAAGAATGGGACGCCATGGCCGCCGCGGTGCTTCCCCACGCGCCGGCCCCCGTCTTTTCCGACCCGGCCCTTTCGTGGGCGTCAACTTACCTGGTCGAAGGCGTCGCGCCCCGGGCCCTNAANCCNCAGGGCAGCTTTTCGACCTCCCCCGAGGGGATCGTGGATCTGGACGGCAGCGTCTGGGAATGGACGATGGAGTGCTACGACGGCCAGTCGAATGGAACGCCGGCCGAAAGCTGTCCGGCCTTCTTCGTCGGCGGCGAGCATATCGCCGCGATGTCCTTCCTCATCCGAGACCCGGCCCGCGGTGGCTGTGCCGTCGGCACACCGCCCGCGCATCTCGGCATGCGTCTGGTGAGCGACAAGCCAATCGGGTGAGAAGGGTGCGCTTTGGGCTGGACCCGAAGGTCCGACCGACCGGGCGGCCTATCGCGCGCGTCTGTAACCAGGCGGGCAAGTTGGTGGTGGTGCCGTCCGGCTTCTCGCGCCTCGCTGCTGTCCTTCGTCAGACCCGCGTCGTAAATGTCTTTGCCATTCCATTGCCTCGGTTCATAATCGGCCGGCGGGGGTCTGTTCCTTGTTCCCTGAGCGGTTTTCGTCTGATCGTGACGTATGAGTGCCGCCTGTGAGGCAATATCTGGCGAGCTGCACATGATTTGGGCAGCGCCTCACGTTCTGACGGCGGCATGCATCTGGGACTCTGGTCAAACTCGCGGAAACCGCGCCCTATTTTTGGGGCATCCGGAAAGGTCAAAGATGGAGAACGGGCCGAATTTCGATGAGATGTGGGGAAGCGACCAGCAGCTTCGGCAACCCTACGAGCTGTTCCAAAGCTGGTTCGAGGGCGAAGACCCTAAACGGCTTCGCCAAAAGCAGCGAGAGGCCGAAGACCTTTTCCGCCTGACGGGCATTACCTTCAACGTCTACGGGCGTGCCGAGGCCGAAGAAAGGCTGATCCCCTTCGATATCATTCCCCGCATCATTTCCGACCGGGAATGGTCCCGCGTGACACGGGGCATCGAACAGCGGGTCCGGGCGATCAATGCCTTCCTGCACGACATCTATCACCGGCAAGAAATCATCAAGGCGGGGCGGATTCCAAAGGAAATGATCGCCCGGAACGAGGCGTTCGAGCCGCGCATGATCGGGGTTTCTCCTCCGGGCGGGATCTACACGCATATCGTGGGCATCGATCTCGTGCGGACCGGACCGGATGACTTCTTCGTGCTCGAAGACAACGCCCGCACCCCCAGCGGCGTCAGCTACATGCTGGAAAACCGCGAAACCATGTTGCAGATGTTCCCCGAGCTTTTCTCGCAGAACCGGGTGAAGGGGGTTCAGAACTACCCGACCGATCTGCGCCGCTCTTTGTCGGCCTGTGCGCCCGATGCGACCGGCGGCCGGCCCGTCGTGGCCGTGCTGACCCCGGGCATCTACAACTCGGCCTACTACGAACATGCATTCCTCGCCGACCAGATGGGTGTGGAACTGGTCGAGGGCCATGATCTGCGGATCGTGGACGGGCGCGTGGCGATGCGGACGACGCGCGGCTATACTCCGATCGACGTGCTCTACCGGCGGGTCGATGACGCGTTTCTCGATCCGCTGAACTTCAATCCCGAAAGCCAGCTTGGCGTGCCGGGTATCATGGATGTCTATCGCGCCGGAGGCATCACCATCGCCAATGCACCCGGCACCGGGATTGCCGATGACAAGGCGATCTACAGCTACATGCCCGAGATCGTCGAATTCTACACCGGCGAACGCCCGCTTCTGCGCAATGTGCCGACCTGGCGGTGTTCCGAACCCGATCAGCTGGCCTATGTGCTCGACAACCTCGAAGAGCTGGTCGTCAAGGAAGTCCACGGCTCGGGCGGCTACGGCATGCTGATCGGCCCGACCGCGACGAAGAAGGACATCGCCGCCTTCCGGCGCAAGCTGAAGGCGCGCCCCGCCAACTATATCGCGCAGCCGACGCTGAGCCTGTCCACGGTTCCGATTTTTGCCCGGCAGGGCCTGACGCCACGGCATGTTGACCTGCGCCCCTTCGTGCTGGTCAGCCCGGGTTCGATCAACGTGACGGCCGGGGGGCTGACCCGCGTGGCGCTCAAGAAAGGCTCGCTTGTCGTCAATTCCAGTCAGGGCGGCGGCACCAAGGACACCTGGGTGGTAGAGGACTGACGGCATGCTCGGTAAAACCGCGAATGGTCTGTTCTGGATGTATCGCTCGCTGGAGCGGGCCGAGAACACCGCGCGCCTGATCGAAACCGGGCAGCGCATCGCCCTGACCCGGCTTGAGCTGGGGGACAGCGAATGGCGTTCGGTTCTGGAATCGGCCGGCAGCCTTGGCCATTTCGAGGCGGTCCATGACGAACTGACCAAGGGCGCCGCCATCGACTGGCTGTTGCGTGACCGGGACAATCCGTCTTCGGTCCTGTCCTCGATCGAGACCGCCCGGCAGAATGCCCGGCTGGTGCGCACCGCCCTGACCCATGAGGTCTGGGAGGCCACCAACGCGGCCTATATGAGCGCGCGGGAGCTGCTGGCGCGCAAGGTGGTCGAGCGCGACCTGCCCGGCGTTCTGGGCGCGATGCGCCAGAGCGCGTCGCTTGTCCGCGGGATGACGCATGGAACGATGCTGCGCAACGATATCTATAATTTCGCGCGGCTTGGCACCTTCATCGAACGGGCGGATAACACGGCCCGTATTCTCGACGTGAAGTATTACGTGCTCTTGCCCTCGGCCAGTGCGGTGGGGACTTCACTGGACAACGTGCAGTGGGAAACGATCCTGCGGTCGGTTTCGGCGCGCGGCGGGTTTCGCATGGAATACGGCGCCGGGGCCGGCACACGCGAGATTGCGCATTTCCTGATCCTCGACAAGCGGATGCCGCGCTCCCTGGCCTTCTGCCTGCGCAAGATCCGCGACAATCTGGGCTACCTGAACAACGGGCAGATGCGGCCCGGCCCGGCGCAGAACAAGGCGCTTCATATCGAGCGGACCTACCTGAGCCACGACATCGACGCCGTGTTCGACTACGGCCTGCACGAATATATCCAGACCGTTCTGGGCCTGCTGGCCGAGCTGTCCGGGCAGATTGAAACCGATTTCCGGTTCTATGAGTAAGCCATGCGCCTGACCATCCGCCACGAAACGCGCTACCAGTTCGAAACCCCGGTGAAATACGGATTGCAGCAGTTGCGCAAGACGCCGAAATCCAGCCACCAGCAGACTGTTCTGTCCTGGCGAACCGAGGTCACCGGCGGGCAGCGCGAGGTGAGTTTCGAGGACCACCACAACAACACCGTCGAGCTTATCAGCTTCGAACGAGAGGCAGAGGAGCTTGTCATCGTCAGCGAGGGCGAGGTCGAAGTGCGGGATAATCACGGCATCGTCGGGCCCCATCGCGGGGCGGCGCCGCTTTGGCTGTTCCAGCAGGCGACGCCCCGCACCGAGTCTGGACCGGGTGTGCGGTCGATCCTGCGCGACACTCCGGACGAGGAGCCGCTTCAACACCTGCACGCCCTGGCCGGGGTCATCCGAAACGCGGTCGCCTTCGAGGTGGGCGCTTCCGATCCCGACTGGAGCGCGGAAGAGGCCATCGCCGCTGGCAAAGGCGTGTGTCAGGATCACACGCATATCTTCCTGAGCTGCGCGCGGGCGCTTGGCTATCCCGCGCGTTACGTCTCGGGCTACCTGATGCTCAACCACCGCACTGCGCAGGATGCCATGCATGCCTGGGCCGAGGCCCATGTCGACGGGCTGGGCTGGGTCGGTTTCGACGTGGCGAACGGGATTTCACCTGATACACGCTATGTGCGCGTCGCGACCGGGCTGGATTATGCCGAGGCGGCCCCGGTCATCGGCACGCGCATCGGCGGCATGGGCGAGACGCTCTCCGTCGCGATAGACGTGGTGCAGCAATAGGACGACCCGAATGACATATTGCGTGGGGATGATGCTCGACCGGGGGCTGGTTTTCATGTCCGACACCCGCACGAATGCCGGACTCGACAATATCTCGACCTTTCGGAAAATGGCGATCTGGGAAGACCCCGGCGAGCGCTCGATCACGCTGATGTCTGCCGGCAACCTGGCCACGACTCAAGCGGTTGTCAGCCTTCTGGACGAGCGCAGCAAATCCCCCGAGGACCGAACGCCATCGCTTCTGGGCGTGCCGTCGATGTTCCAGGCCGCGCGCATGGTCGCGGACACCCTGCGCGAGGTGATCGCCCAACATGCCGATACCGGCCAGCGTGCGGACAGCACGTTCAATGCGACCCTGATCCTGGGGGGACAGATCAAGGGCGGTCCGCACAGGCTGTTCCTGATCTATCCCGAGGGCAATTTCATCGAGGCGGCCAAGGACACGCCATTCTTCCAGATCGGCGAAACCAAGTATGGCCGCCCGATCCTGGTCCGCGCCTATGATCCGCAGATGAGCTTCGAAGCGGCGATGAAACTCTTGCTGGTCAGCTTCGATTCGACGCTGAAGGCGAACCTGACCGTCGGCGCGCCGTTCGATTTCCATTGCTATGAAACCGATAGCCTGAAGACCGGCCGGACGGGCCGCGTTGCGAGCGATGATCCCTATTTCCAGTCCGTATCCGAGCGGTGGGGCGATGCCCTGCGCGACGCGCTGGATATGCTTCCGGATTTCGCGCTGACATCCAAGCCGGACCCGGATGCCCGCTGAGGGACTTTTTCCAAAGGCTTCCAACCGCCGCTTTCCGGGGCGCGGATTTTGTAAGGGAATAGTGCATCAAGGTCGACTCTGGCCCGTGCTTCCCTCGCGCCCTGTGACAGGGACCGCGTCGATACCTCGCCGAGGGGGCGGCCTGGCGGTGTGCGGCGGCCCTCGGCCTTCGTTCCGCAACATGCAAGTCGAACCAATCTCGGCTTCCGTTCCCACCCAGGCTTCGCCCGCCATGCAGGTTTGCTTTTACAGCGCCAGGCGCCTTTGAGCAGCCACATTACCGCGACGGCCGCCACGGTCGAAAGGCGGCGAGTATGATCCATATCCGATTGGCGTCAGTCATAGGCGATCCGAAAACCGGTATGGCTTGCCGCTGTATCAGGGGCGCGGCCTGAGCGCGCGGCGATGCGGTATCGCCAGCAATAGCTTGAATGGCACAGGAACGATCCACCCTTCATCACCCTGTCCCCATCTCGCTTGGCCTGTGCGTTGCGCGCCTTGGCCGCGGATTTAAGGGAGTTGATCCGGTAACGATCGGCAGTCCACTCCCACACATTGCCTGAAATATTGTGAAGCCCTGCCTCGTTTGGTGCGAACGCATCGACAGGGGCCGTCCCATAGTAGCCGTCGGCGCAGGTGTTCGTGTCGGGAAAGCGACCCTGCCAGATGTTGCAGAGGATCGTGTCGTCGTCGGGCTCCTCATCGCCCCAAGGATAGCGCCGATCCTCCAACCCGTTGCGGGCGGCGTGTTCCCATTCGACCTCGCTCGGTAAACGGCCGCCGGCCCATTCCGCAAAGGCCTGCGCGTCGTTCCAGGAGATTTGGGTGACGGGATGATCCGGTGCGGCCTCGGGCTCACCCTTGCCGGACGGGTATTTCCAAAAAGCCCCCGAAACGGCCCACCACCACCCGGCCTTGTTGTATCCGCCCACGACGTCGGCGCTGTCAGGGCGCGACAGCAGGCCCCGGAATACGTAGGACCATCCGATCCGTTCTGCCTCGGTCAAATACCCGGTCTCCGCCACGAAGTCGGCGAAGCGGGCGACGGAGACGCAGTGGGCTTCGATGGCGAAGGCCCGCAGCGACGCGCGGCGAATGATGCCTTCTCCGTCATCGGGAATGACCGGAGTCCTGGTGCCGGCCCAGGATTTGACGGCGGAAAAACGTGCAACGGGTGGTTTGGTATCGGCCATGCGCTTTACCTTGGTCAGGTGCCGTGTGCCCTGAAGACCGGGATCGACCGGACAAGGTCCCGGGCATGGCGGACAAGCGCCTCGGCAATTGGATGGTCGCCGTTGGCCTTCAGCATGGCGATCCCTGAATCCAGCTGCCAAAGCGGCTCGCTCGTGGCGTGTAACCGGTAACCACGCTCTTGCAGCCAATCGCGCAACAGGGTCGGCACGGACATCACCATGCCTTCGGACTTCAGCAATTCCAGCCCAAGCTGCAATGAGGAGGTTGTCAGTGCGATCCGTGGCGGTGCAAGGCCAAGCTGGTAGAACGTCTTTTCCATGCTTGTCTTGAGCTGCGGCTCGGTCTGGAACAGGACCCAGGACAGATCTTCCAGCGCTTCCATCGGCATCTTCCGATCCTCGGGCAATTCTGGCAGGACGCCGGGCCAATACGCCACGCCATGCTCGATCCGGCAAAGCCGCGTGACCTCGATCAGCGGATCATCGACCTTCTCGATTGCAGCAGTGATGACGAAATCAAGCTCTCCGTCGCGCAGGGCGCGGGCATGATCGTCTGCGGAGCCGGTCAAGACCTGGAACGAGGATTGCGGAAAGTCGTGCCAAAGCCTGCGCAGGATGTCCGGCATGAGAAGCAGTTGATAGGTCAGCCCGCAGCCTATGCTGACCGCATCATGATACCCGGTTTTGACTGCGTTCACATCGCGGCAGGCGCGTTGATAAACGGCCTCCATGTCCTTGAGGTGGCGAAAGAGGACCCGGCCTTCTTCCGTCAGTTCCATTCCGCGCGGCTGCCGGAGGAACAGTTTGGCGCCGAAAGATTGTTCCAGCGAGGCGATCGTGCGCGTCAGACTCGGCTGGGCGATGTTAAGGTCATTCGCCGCCGCCGTCACATTTCCCAGTTCGGCAACCTTCAGAAAGACAATGTGCTTTCGGTCCATGATGTGCCCCGGTTCATTCGGCCTGTGCTGAAACCATACGCTCCAGGCATTGATATGCAAGAACGCGATAGCGCTTCACCGACTTCGGGCTAGCCGTTCGTCGGTTCCACGCTCCGTGCTGCAGGGGTCGCGGGTTGGGACAGTATTTGCGGCCCGGCATCGCGCGGTATGGGCAATCCGAGCCGGGCATAGAGCTCTGCCGGGGCATCGTGCCTGCGCATGTGCGTGCGCATGGTCACGGTAAGCTCCAGCTCGATATCCGCGTCGCGGAACGGGCGCTCCTGTTTCGGGTCGGCGGCAAGATCATAGAGCACCGTTTCGGTGTCGAAGAAGACGGGTGGACCGAAATAGGGGTTAAACGGCGACTTCTCCAATGCCGGTGTGCGCAAGAGCCGGGCGCCCTTGGTGAAGTCAAAGGGGGCTACAAGATCGGCCTGGGCCAATTCATCAACCTCGAACAGGAAATTCAGGGTCGTCGGCATGACGGTGTATTGGAACAGCCCCTCGGTTGTCACGTGTTCGGGGTAGAGCATGAAGACATGCCGCCCGTCGCAGATATTCACCGCGCTGCCGAAGGTTCCGAAGATGACCGCATCGCGAATGGGCTGGTCCCTCGCTAGCAAAGGCAGGATCGAGTGCCCGGTGACTTCGGGCGGCACCGCGCAATCGTGGAGCCCGAGGAAGGTCGGCATCAGGTCGGTCGTCTGGGTCAGAGACTGGCGTCGGCTGCCTCCTTGGTCCGCGTAATCGGGATGATAGGCGAAGAGGGGGATATGGGCGATCTCCTCGTAGATGGGCATCCGGTTCTTTGCCCACCAGTCATGTTCTCCCAGCAGGAACCCGTGATCGGTCGAAACGATCAGGGCGGTGTCCTCCCACAGACCGTGTTCATCGAAATAGTCCAGCAGACGACCGAGTTGTTCGTCGCAGAAGGCAAGGTTGGCGCGGTAATGGGCGCTCAGTTCGCTGCATTCGTCCGGGCTTTCCTGCACCCGGCCATAGGGGGGCCAATCAAGGGTCGGCCCGTTGTAATCCGTCGGGAACTCCTCCTTGAACCGTTCCGGCGCGTTGAAGGGTTCGTGCGGATCGAAGGTCTCGATTTGCAGGAACCAATCGTCCGCGGCCCCGTTCTGGTCGAGGAAAGTGATCGCCGAGTCGAAGCATTGGGTCAGCGGATAGTCGCCTTCCTCGTGCAGGTGTTGGCGGTTGATGATGTGATGATACTGATCGACGCCGCGCGTCTCGCTGTATTGCAGCGGGTGATATTGCTGCTTCAGCTTGGGCCAGTCGGGTGCGACTTCGGCCTGCCATGCGTCGCCATGCTGACCGCGCAGGTATTCCCATGTTGTGTAGCGGGTGTGATAGGTGGCCCCGCCGTCGCGGAAATACTGCAAGTGATCGGTGATCAAATGTGAATAGACGCCCGATGCTTCGAGGATCTCGGGGAACGAATTGTCAAAGGGCTCCATCGGCCCCCAGGATCGGTGCATGAAACTCAGTCTGCCGGTCTGCATGTCGCGACGGGCCGGGATGCAGGGCATGGAGCCGACATAGTGATTGTCAAAGGTGACGGAGCGCGCCGCGAGGCGGTCGAAATTCGGTGTCTTGATGGTTTTCGCGCCATAGGGACCAAGCGAAAGGCGGTTCAGCGAGTCGAATAGAACAAATACGGTGCGCATGAGGCCCTTTCCGTTGAGTGCAGAGCCCACGTCCCGGGCCCATGTCGAGCCTAACAAGCAGGGAAATGCTTCGAAAATATTGTTTTTGAATGAGATGATAGCAAAATGTTATACCGACCGTGGCGCGCAGCTTTCCCCATCCCATGCCTAAAAGCTATCAGTTAAGCGCAAAGTGATATTTGAAATAGAAGATTTCGGCTGCCTATAGTCGATCCATCGGGGCCTGCAAGAGGAGATCGGGCCTGCCGAAATCCGTAACAACGCCCGCTAGGGGCGCCCGAATGGGAGGAACATAATGCCTATCTTCAACCTCAAATCGGCTTTGGCAGGTCTTGCGCTTGCCGCTGCCGCCACCACCGCGCAGGCGGAATTCCCCGAGCGGGACATCGAGGTGATTTTCCCGTGGCCGCCCGGTGTCACCATGACATCCAGCCAGGTCATGGCGGAAGCCATGAGCGAGGAGCTGGGCGTGAATGTGACCGTGATCTCCACACCAGGTGGGACCGGCGTCAAGGCAATGGAAACCGCGATGAACCGGCCCGCCGATGGCTACACGATTTTCGACGGTTGGGTTGCGCCCATGGTCGTGCAGTCTTTGCTTGGCAACATAGATGCCGACCATACCGCTTTCACGCCGCTCTATGCGTTGGGGGCCGTGCCGAATTCGGTGATCGTGCGGGCCGATGACGACCGCTTCCCGGACTTTGAGTCTCTCGTCCAATACATGAAGGATAACCCTGGCGATCTTCGCTACACCTCCGGCGCCTACGGGAACCTGCCCCATGTTGGCCTGGCGAACATGTTCAAGGCGACGGACACCGTGGCGCAGCATGTGCCCTATGCCGGACTCGAAGAGGCGCTCAAGGATATGCGTGGCGGTATTCTGGACTTCATGGCCGGCAACCCGGGTTTCGTGCGCGCCAATAGCGAGCATGTCCGGGTCCTGACGGCGCTGAGCGACCTGCAGTCGGTTCAGGACATCTTTGGCGGCGTTCCATTGATCGCCGAGTCCGAGGCGCTGGATTACCCGCTGACCGGCCTCGCACCGATGGGCTGGAGTTGGTATGTTGTGCCCAATGGGACCCCGGAAGAGCATGTGGAGGTTCTGCGTGAAGCCATGGCCGCAGCGCTGGAGCGTCCCGAGGTCAAGGAATACTTCGAAAGCATCGGCCGTCCGCTACTGGGCTATCCGCCCGAGGACTATATCGAGACCGTGGACGCCGTTCGTGAACAGCTCTCTACCGCGACCGATGCGATCGAGTGGGAAGCAGAGAAGCTGGGCTCGATCCAGTAAGCGCGGCCACCTCTCAGCCGCAAGAAACGTGGCCCGGTCGTCCTCTCGCCCGGGCCACGATCCTATCCAGCACCACCAGAGACAGGAGCAGTGTTGCCATGGCCCGTTCGAAGCCCCCGTCCGACGCAACGCAATTGGGAAGTGGTCTGCCGAAGCATCCCATTTGGCGGCACATGCCCGCGGTCTTGCTGACTGTTCCGTGCGGCCTGGTATTCTACGAAGCGGCAACCACGTTGACCGAACAGGGTTATGCCTCGGGAACCCCGATCAGCAACGCGGCCTTATATCCGCGCCTGCTCGCGGGGGTGTTGCTGGCCCTGTTGGCCCTGCAGGTTGTGTCGGATGTTCGGTCAGGTCCCGAGGCTGCGGGGGCTGAACCCGCGGCTGCGCCGGACAGGCCGGGCCAGATGGCATATGCTGCGCTCGGCATGGTCGCCTATGTCTTGCTGTTGCCCGTTCTGGGGTTCCTCCTGGCGACGCCGGTTTTCGTCCTGGCACTATTGCTGACGCTTGGCGACCGTAATCCGGTAACACTGGCCGCTCTGCCACTTGGGGTCACGCTTGGTTGTCTGGCCGTGTTCCAGGGCCTTTTCAATGTCAACCTTCCCCGGGGCCTCCTGGGGATCGCTGTGAATCTCTGAGCCGGAGATTGCCATGGGCATCGACGCACTGATCGCAGGATGGGAGCTGTTCGGGACACCGCTCGCCATTGCGATGACCATTTTCGGATGTTTCCTCGGACTCATCATCGGGGTCATGCCCGGGCTGGGGCCACTGATGGGGATCATATTGCTGCTCCCGGCGGTGTTTCACCTGCCGCCCGTCGCCGCGATGGGCGCACTGATTGCGATCTTTGTCGGGGGGTCCTGTGGCGGTGCCGTTTCGGCCATTGTTCTGCGCATCCCGGGCACCCCCATCGCGGCTGCGACCCTGCTGGACGGCTACCCAATGGCACAGAAGGGCCGGGCGGGCGAAGCCATAGGTCTGGCGATCTCCGCATCTGCTGTCGGTGGCATCATCGGCGGCATCATCCTGATCGCATTGGCGCCCGTGCTGGCGGATTTCGCCCTGCGCTTCGGGCCGCCTGAATATTTCGCGCTGACCCTGCTGGGTCTGATCGCCATCGCGGTGGTCGGCCGCGAGGCGCCGCTCAAGGGATTCATCACCGGCGTCTTGGGCCTGTTGATCGCCACCATCGGCACAGACGCGATTTCCAACGCGCAAAGGTTCACTTTCGGCCATTTCGAACTGTCGAGCGGCTTTCACATCGTCGCCATCGTCGTTGGCCTTTTCGCCGTATCCGAAGTGCTTTTCCAGGTTCGTGGCGGAGGCTTGCTGGAGGCGCCAAAGGTGCCGCGTGTGCGCATTTCCCTTTTCTCGCTCGTTCTGCTCTTGAAGCACCCGGTCAACCTCGTGCGCTCCAGCGCCATTGGCACGTTCTTCGGGTCGCTGCCGGGCGCGGGCGGGGTGATCAGCGCCTTCAGCTCCTACGCTGTCGCCAAGGCGCAGGCCCGTCCGGAAGACGGCTATGGAGAGGGCGCCGAAGGTGGTGTGGTGGCGACCGAAGCGGCCAATAACGCATCTGCCGGGGGAACGCTGATCCCCACCATGGCGCTGGGCGTTCCAGGCGACGCCTCGGCGGCAGTTCTGATGAGCGCGCTGATCCTGTTCGGTTATTTCCCCGGGCCAGAGCTCTTCGAACAGAACCTCGACGTCGCCGGCGGCATGTTCCTGGCCTACATCTTTGCCAATGTCGCGTTGGCGGGTCTCGGCTTTCTCATGACCCCGGTGTTTCTGTCGGTGCTGCGCCTGCGCAAGGTGCACCTGCTGCCCGTTGTCGTGATGCTGAGCGTGATGGGAACCTTTGCGCTGCAATCTTCGGTCTTCGATTTGTGGAGCATGCTTGGCTTCGGCGCATTGGGGTATTTCCTGCGCCTCCATGGCTATCCGTTGGCGCCCATCGTAATCGGTGTGGTTTTGGGACCGATTTGCGAGTCCAATTTCCGCCGCTCGCTGCTTATCTCTCGCGATGGGCTATCCATATTCTGGGAGCGTGAGATCACCTTCACCATACTTCTCGTCACGGTTCTTGTTGTTCTTTGGGGCCTGGTCGGAAAGGGTGTGTCCCGTTGGCTGAAGCGGCAGTTCCAGCGCGCAACCTAGATTGCGCCAGCATCCAGTTTGCCGTCGAGAAGTCAGACGTTCGCACAACTGTGACCCGCTTGGGTCGAGAGAGCCCGGGCTGGCACTTGGAACTGGTGATGGCGTCGCCTGAACCGGTGGAACTGACCAGCCCCCCATCCGGCCCCCAACCATTGAGAGCTGCCCGCTTGATAGAGATAAATTCTTGTCTGATCAGGGTTGGTTAGGCTTTGAGCCAGAGGACTATCATCATGACTCGCAGGCTCTGGAAGGCGATCCTGACTTTCCTGTTTGTAGCGGCGACGACGGTCGTTTCGGCTGAAACTTGCATCCGCTGAGAGGCGCATGAATGTCCGTTAGAGGCCGTTGTACGCTACAGCTTGACCCTCACTTGCGCATGAAATACAGACTGCGAGCAGCGAGCGGGTATGGTGAAATGGTATCACACGAGCCTTCCAAGCTCTTGGTGCGGGTTCGATTCCCGCTACCCGCTCCAGGAACCCCCATTGCACATCCTGCCTGCCGCGACGGCCGTATGTCTCTCTCCTGGTGCGCTGAAGAATAGTGGTTTTCTCTATCGTCG
>PR_CR_10_Liq_1_inCRDRAFT_1001106_pt1 | contig 15713 bp, 15 predicted proteins | sample PRCRCaboRojoPR_3_FD_10241 | JGI IMG/M metagenome (IMG submission 10241)
GGCGTGCCGAGGCAGAGCCTCGGCACGAGATGAACCCGGACTTCATCAGCAGCCGCGGCAACCGCTCCTTCTCCCGCCAGCGCGACGACCTGCGCGCGGCGGCGGACTTCGGTCGCGGGGTCTTCGCCGAGACCAACCTGAGCGCCGATCAGATCCGCGACAATTTGTTTGGCCTATGGCGCCCGCCTGCTCGGCGCATTCGGCTTGCCACGGGATGCGTTCACTGTGTTTTTGCGCGAGGATCGGGATGCAGGCTGAACGAGGTTCGTAAGTGTTTCCTGTCAGATCTACCCCTGACGCCCAGGACAAAGGTGACGATCGGTTCAGGCGTCGTCAGTGAAGACCTCATCCAACGTGCGCGCGTCCAGCACCCGCCGGCTCCAGGCGAGGAGCTGATCCGCATCGGCGGCTTCAAGACGCGCGGTGATTGCCTCGGACAGCGGGCCGAAGCGCTGTTCCAGCTGACCACGGAGCATGACGCCGAAGCCGCGGGTCTCGCCGCGGGCCTCGCCGCGACGCTCGACAAAACTCAGGTAGGGCATGTTCTTGCTCTCCTCGATTTGATAGATCGCGTCGGTATATCGCAGCTCCAGCGCCTCGGGTAGCCGCAGCACCCAATCGATGAAGCGGTACAGGTGCAGGATCTGCTGCTTGGACAGGCCGCGTTCGTAGAGCCGGCGCGTGAGCTCGAGCTTCTCCGCGTAGCGCGCCTCGGCGTCACGGCGGGTGGCGAGGGCGGCCAGGTGGGTCAGCACGACCGTTGCGAAGGGGTTCAGCTCCGCCTCCAGCTCGGCCTCCCGGCCCGCGTAGTCGAGCAGCTTGACGGTCGGGAATTCCAGCCCAAGCCGGCTGCCCCAACGGCCTATCTCGAAGCGGTCCGGTCGCCAGTCGCGGCTGCTGTCGGCGAGCACGGCGAGGCTGACGATCTCGCGGGCGTAGCGGTCGTAGAGCCGGTAGGCATACACAAACATGCGCTGCGCAAAGCCGGCGTCGCGCCGGCCTTGGATCTCGATGTGGATCAGCAGCCATTCCTCGCTGCCGTCTAGGAGATGGACCCGCACCAGCTTGTCCGCGTAGCGCCGGCCCAGCTCGGCGTCTTGGACGACTTGCGCCAGTTCTTTGTCCAGCAGCTCGAAGCCTCGCGACCAGTCGATCTCCGCGGCGGCGGCGGGGAAGAAGAAGGCCATGAAGTCTGGGAAGTAGGCTTCCAGGATGTCCTTCCAAGGGCTGTCGAAGTCGTCGGGCATGGCGTTGGCCACGGTTGCTCCTCGGCGCCGACATTAAGCCGGACCGCTGGTTGCGTCAAACAGACCTCTCGACGCTGGTGGCGGACTTCACCAAGGTGCTGAGCTTCGAGGCCCCGGACGCGCCTCAGTGCAACGAAGAACGGGAGCATCCGGAGCGGATCACCCAGTCGCTGGACCGGCGGGTGCCGCATGGGTTCGGCGAGGACTTCCGCTATAAGCGCCCGGCGGTGTGCACGCTGGACGGCGTGCTGTTCGACGGCACCAAGACGTGGGCGCAGGTCTACGCGGCCCCGTGCCGGCACCTGAACTCACAAGTGGGCGATGCTGAGGCCGGCGGTGTTCGATGCCCGCTCGGAACAATCCGTACAATCCGGTTTTCGTCAGCAACCGCGGCAACAGGTACTTCTCGCACCAGCCGCAAGACCTGCGTTCGCAATCGGACGACGGTCGCGAGGTCTTCGCCGAGACCAACCTGGGCGCCAATCAGATCCGCGACAACATTGCCCGCCTGCTCGGGGCATTCGACCTGCCGCGGGATGCCTTCGCCGCGTTTCTGCGCGAGGACCTGGATGCCGGGTGACTGCGCTTAGCCTGGCGGTGCTCACTGGCTCCCACGCTCCAGCGTGGGAGCTCAGGGCGGACGCTCCAGCGTCCCGAATGCCGCCGGCTCGGTTCTGCGTGTGAGACTCGGCGCTGGAGCGCCCGCCAGACACTCCCACGCTGGAGCGTGGGAGCGAGGCGCGGGACTCTGGGGCATGGCGCAGAACGGCACCGCCTTGGCGGCGACCGGGCGCGCTGGTATTGAGCTTCATTCCAACGCGGCGATGATCCGGCGTATTGCCAGGAACATCGGCAAGGGCTCCGGGCGGTCGCCGAGGGCGCCCTGCATCGCCTCCAGCGGTCGAAAGCCCAGCGTTGTATAGAAGGGGATCGCAGTGACCTTGGCATCCACGACGACGCCGACGCAGCCGAAGCGATCCCGCAGCTCAAGCGCAAGCCGAAAGGCAAACCGCAGCAGCAACTTGCCGATGCCGCGGCGTTGTGCTCGATGGTCTACGGCGAGGCGCGAGACCCGCAGGATCGGCAAAGGATAGTCTGGCAGCCGCTTGCGGGTGTGCTCGAAGACCGTCGCCCCGGTGATCTCGCCGGGGCTCACCGTGACGAAGCCGAGTATCCGCGCGCCGTCGACGGCGACGTAGGTATTGCCGATGTGGTGTCGGAACTGGTTCTGTCCGGCATAGCGCTGAAAGAAACGATCCAGCTCGATGTCGCCGCAGCCGAAATCGGATCGGTCATCAGACCTGGCCAGCGGGCGGACGACGACCTCAGCCATCCACGCGCATCAGCTCCCGCAGGGCCTCGCTGGGCGGGGTATCCGTTTCGATCTCGGCGACGACCTGCTCAAAGGAGGCCTGGGTCAGAGTCAGGCGAACCGGCAACACGAGATCATCGGGAATCTCCCGCTGCGCGGCGAGGTGATGCTGCAGCGCATCCTCGATCAGGCGGGCCTTGGTGATACCGCGCTGGCGCACGAGGCGCTCGATCTGGCTGCGTGTCTCGTCGGAGATGTATGCTGAGATTTGGGTGCTCATGCTGGGGCTGCCACTCTCTACAAATCTGTAGCCGCGCGAGACTATCATTGCGCTTGCGCTGCCGTCCATCGCGCGACAAGGTGACCTCATGCGGCAGAGATACAAAGCATCCTCACCAACCTCGAAGCCGTCGGCGAGGACCTGCTCGCCCTGTCCGATGACATCCGGCTGAACATCGACCACAACGACAACGACGCGCTCACGGAGGGCGTGCGCTTCAAGACCGCATTCAACGAGCAGGTGGCGGAGTTTCAGGGCGTCGCCGAGCGGCTGTCTGGGGTGGTGGAGGACTTCACTCAGGTCCGCACCTTCGATGCATCGGCGGCAACAGGCTCTGCGGAGGAGCGCGAGCGGCCCACTGATGAGATCAGGTTCGCATCATCCAGTCGCTGGACCAGCGCGTGCCGCATGGGCTCGACGAGGATTTCCGCTGCAAACGCCGGGCGGTGCTCACCCTCGACGGCGTGCCCTTCGACGGCACCCATACCTGGTCACAGGTCTACGAGACCCTGTGCCGGCATCTGGCCAAGCTCAAGCCGGCGGTCTTCGCCCAGCTGCCGGACAACCCGGACTTCATCAGCAGCCGCGGCAACCGCTATTTCTTCAGACAACGCGACGACCTGCGCGCGGCGGCGGACTTCGGTCGCGGGGGCTTCGCCGAGACCAACCTGAGCGCCAATCAGATTCGCGACAACAGCGCCCGCCTGCGCGGCGCACTCGGCTTGCCACGGGATGCGTTCACCGTATTTCTGCGCGAGGACCGCGATGCCGGCTGACGGCGATTAGCCTCGCGGTGCTCACTGGCTCCCACGCTCCGGCGTGGGAGCTCAGGGCGGACCCTCCAGCGTCCCGGATGCCGCGGGCTCGGTTCGGCGTGTGAGACTCGGCGCTGGAGCGCCGGCCAGACACTCCCACGCCGGAGTTTGGGAGCGATGCGCGTTCGAGGCGCGGGACTCTGGGGCATGGGCCAGCACCGCACCACCGCGGCGACGATCCGGGGCGCTGGTGTTGAGGTTCAGCCCACCGCGGCGCTGATCCGGCGGATTGCCAGGAACATCGGCAAGGGCTCCGGGCGGTCGCCGAGGGCGCGTTGCATCACCTCCAGCGGTCGAAAGCCGAGCTTTCCGTAGAAGGGGATCGCAGCGAGCTTGGCATCGACGACGACGCGGACGGAGCCGCAGCGCTCCCGCAGCTCAAGCGCGAGTCGGCAGGCCAACCGCAGCAGTGAGTGCTGAAAGAAACGATTCAGCTCGATGTCGCCGCAGCCGAAATCGGATCGACAAGCTGAGGCGGTGAGGCAACTCGCCTGACACAGGGTGTGCGCGTTTTTCACCTGGCTCGCGTCCAGACCGGCAACCCGCTGATCTCTTTCACCAGTACCACGGAGTCCGCGACCGATGCGGTGGGCCACCTGAAGCGCACCGTCCGCACCCTGGCGCGTAGGCCGGGCGTCGAGGGTGTGCGCCTGCTGGACCATAGCCGAGGCAGCGCGCCGCTGCCCAGCGCCGCGCAGGAGCGCAGCATCGAGGCCAGCGCCGCCGGCGAGAACCCGAGGGCGATTGTTCGGCCATTCCTACTTCACCTGCAACCCCCAGGTGAGCGCCGACCNCATCGAGCTGATTCGCGACGGCACGACGCCGGGCGCCTCGCAGCGCCCGCTGGTGCGAAGCAGCAGGGTCACCTGGACAGGTCCGCTGAAGGGATGGGAGGCGCCCGCGAGCAGGCGGTGCGCCGTGGATGCACCGACGGCTGCGCCCAGGGTTGCCCGGGGCGCTCCTACGGGTGCGCGGTAAACAGAGCAGCTCTGTTTGCCGTGACTGCGCAAACACCGAAGGAGACCAGAAACTTGGAGCGGGAAACGAGACTCGAACTCGCGACCCCAACCTTGGCAAGGTTGTGCTCTACCAACTGAGCTATTCCCGCCTGAGAGCGCGCAAGTATAGCGCCCATGCAGATACTGTCAAGCCGATGTTGCTGTTCGGTGACGGCGCCCAGCAGGCCGAAAGCAGTCGCGGACCAGACGCGGACCAGGCGCCATAAGGGGCGCTTGGCAGACCCGCTTCGGCGCCTGCTCAGCCCTTGCGCGCCGGCAGTCCGGAACCGGTGAGGCTCGGCCAGGCCGCGCGCAGGTACAGCACCATGGACCACAGGGTCAGCACTGCGGCGACGTAGAGCAGCACCAGCCCCAGACTCGACACCGGGAGCGCCGTCACCGGGAACCCTGGCACCGTCCCGCCCAGGATCAACAGCACGATGGCGACCATCTGCGCCGTGGTCTTGAGCTTGCCGGCCATGCTCACGGCCACTTTGGCCCGGGCACCGATCTCCGCCATCCACTCCCGCAGCGCCGACACCGTGATCTCCCGGCCGATAATCACCGCCGCCGGCAGCGCAAGCCAGATGCTCGGCTCCGCCTGCACCAGCAGCACCAGGGCCACGGCCACCATCAGCTTGTCCGCCACCGGATCCAGAAAGGCCCCGAGCGGGGAGGTCTGCCCCCAGCGCCGCGCAAGCCAGCCGTCCAGCCAGTCCGTCAGCGCCGCCAGCGTGAACACCAGGGCGCACACCGGCCGCGCCCAGGGTACGGGCAGGTAGAAGATCACCACGAACACCGGAATCAGCGCGATGCGCAGCAGGGTCAGGGCGTTCGGGATGTTCCAGATCAAGGCGGGGCTCCTCCGGCGGGATGATCTACGGCAGACTGCCGGCGGGGTGGACGGCGGGACGGGTCATTCTAACTGGCGATGCTCGCCGATGAGCCGCAAGGCTTTGCGAGGCAGGCGGATGCGCGAGGCTAGGTCGTGAAGTGCAACAGTACAAAGTGCATAAGTGCACCGCACCATCCACCGATATCAATGCGTTCTTCCGAGTCCTGCACTCCTGCACTCCTGCACTCCTGCACTCCTGCACTCCCTCAGAGGAAGCTAGCCGCTATCCGAGCGCACCGCATCATGGATCAGCTGCGCCAGCTCCGCGCTGATGCCGTCCACCCGCGCGATGTCCTCGGGCGCGGCGCGGGTCAATCCGCGCAGCCCGCCGAAGGCCTTGAGCAGGCTCTGGCGGCGCTTGGGGCCGACGCCGGGGATGCCCTCCAGCACCGAGGTGCGCCTGGCCTTATCCCGGCGCTGGCGGTGGCCGGTGATGGCGAAGCGGTGCGCCTCGTCGCGGATCTGCTGCACCAGGTGCAGCGCCGGTGAGTCCGGCCCCGGGATGATGGGCTGGCGGCGCTCCGGCAGCCACAGCTGCTCGGCGCCGGCCTTGCGGTCCGGACCCTTGGCGACGCCGACGAGCCTGAGGCCGGTGACGCCGAGCTCCGCCAGCACCTCGCGCACGGCGCCGAGCTGGCCCTTGCCGCCGTCGATGAAGAGCAGGTCCGGCATGGGCACCTCGCCCTTCTGCACGCGCTTGTAACGGCGGCTCAGCGCCTGCTCCATGGCTGCGTAGTCGTCGCCGGGGGTGATGCCCTCGATGTTGAAGCGGCGGTAGTCGGACTTGCGCGGGCCTTCGGCGTCGAACACCACGCAGGAGGCCACCGTCAGCTCGCCGCGGGTGTGGCTGATGTCGAAGCACTCCATGCGCGCCGGCAGCTCGTCCAGGTCCAGCGCATCGCGCAGGGCCTCCAGCCGGCGGGCATAGCCGGCGCGGCTGCCGAGGCGGGATTGCAGCGCCACCTCGGCGTTGTCCGCGGCCATCTGGAGCCAGCGGGCGCGGTCGCCGCGCAGGCGATGCCGGATGGCCACGCGGCGGCCCTGCTGCTCGCTGAAGGCGGTTTCCAGGAACTCGCGCTCATCCGGCTCGACGTTGACCAGGAGCTCCGGCGGGATGTCCTTGTCGCCGTAGAACTGCGCGAGGAACGCGGACAGCACCGATGCGAGCCCGGAGGCCTCCGGCACCTGCGGAAAGAACGCCTTGTTGCCCAGGTTGCGCCCGGCGCGGATGAAGAACACCTGCACGCACACCGTCCCGCCCGCCTCGGCGGCAGCGACGATGTCCAGATCGCCGCCGTCACCGGCGACGTATTGTTTCTGCTGGATGCGCCGCAGCGTCGCGATCTGATCCCGCAGCCGCGCCGCGCGCTCGAACTCCAGGCCCTCGGCGGCCTGCTCCATGCGCGCGCCGAGCTCGGCGATGACCTCATCCGTGCGGCCCTCCAGGAACTTGATGCTGTGGGCCACGTCCTCGGCATAGTCCTTGGGCGAGATGTAGCCGCAGCAGGGCGCCGTGCAGCGCTTGATCTGGTATTGCAGGCAGGGCCGGGTGCGGGTGCTGTAGAAGGTGTCCTCGCACTGGCGCACCGGGAACAGCTTCTGCAGGAGCTGAAGGGTCTCGCGGGTGGCCCAGGCGCTGGGATAGGGGCCGAAGTACTTGTCTGCTTTACCGCGCCGCGGGCCGCGGTAGAAGTAGAGCCCCGGGAAGGTGTCGCCCGCCGTGAGCCGGATGTAGGGATAGCTCTTGTCGTCCCGCAGCAGGACGTTGAAGCGCGGCTTGTGCGCCTTGATCAGGTTGTTCTCGAGCAGCAGCGCCTCGCCCTCGGTGCGGGTCACCGTCACCTGGATGTCGGCGATCTGGCTCACCATCACCACCAGCCGGGCATTCAGCCCGCGGGTGAAGTAGCTCGACACCCGCCGCTTCAGGTCCTTGGCCTTGCCGACGTAGAGCACGGTGCCCGCCGCGTCCAGCATGCGGTAGACGCCGGGCTGGGACGGGATCTGCTTGACAGCGGCGCGGTGGTCGAAGGACATGGGGATGTACGGAGCTCGGAGTACGGGGGACGGGGGGTACGGACGGCGCCGCGGTAACGCCGCGCAGCCGGATATCTGGTCAGCCGCGCCCCGTACGACGTACCTCGTACTCCGCACTCAACCGCTCAGCGCCGTACCACCGCCGGATGCAGCAGGGGCTCCATGAGCCCTCCGGCGCCGGTGGCTCAAAGGACGCGCATCGGGGTGCGGCGGCGAGCGGCGCCGTTGCCGACGGCGGCGGGATCGCCGCCCCCCGGCAGCCGGCTCGCCCTCAGCCCTTCTCCAGCGTCCGCGCGCCGCCCTCGGCGCCGAGGATCAGCACATCCGCACCGCGCAGCGCGAAAATGCCGCAGGTGACCACGCCCGGGAGGTTGTTGAGCTGCTGCTCCAGCGCCTTGGGCTCCAGGATCTGAAGCCCCTGCACGTCCAGGATGACGTTGCCGTTGTCGGTGACGAAGCCTTCGCGCCACACGGGGGTGCCGCCCAGCTTCACCAGTTGCCTGGCCACCAGGCTGCGGGCCATGGGGATCACCTCCACCGGCAGCGGGAAGGCGCCCAGCACGTCCACCAGCTTGGAGGCGTCCGCGATGCAGACGAAGCGCTCGCTGGCGGCGGCGACGATCTTCTCGCGCGTGAGCGCACCGCCGCCGCCTTTGACGAGGGCGAGATCCTTGTTCGACTCGTCGGCACCGTCCACATAGAGCGCCAGATCGCCCACGGCGTTCAGGTCCAGCACCGGGATGCCGTGCCCCTTGAGGCGCTCGCTGGACGCCTCGGAGCTGGAGACGGCCCCGTCGATGCGGCCCTTGACGGTGGCGAGGAAGTCGATGAAATGGTTCACCGTGGAGCCGGTGCCGACGCCGATGACACCCCCCTCCACGTACTGAAGCGCCGCTTCTGCGGCCTGCTTTTTGAGCGCATCCTGGTCCATGAGCCTGTCCCCTTTCTGATGATAAGGACCCACCTGGGTGTTGGGTCGTTGCAACATGGGCGATGATAGCAGAGGCGGACCGGCGGTCGGTGTTGGTGGAATTTCGAGTTGCGGGTCACGAGGTTCGAGTGACGAGGTGCTGGGGACCCAGGGTGCAGGTCCGAACACCCGCTCGTCGCTCCCTCGCTCCCAGCTCCTCGCCACTACCCCTCGCCCATCGCCCATCGCCCCTTGCCCCTATCCAAAGCAGCCAAACAAGAGACCATGCCGGAGACTTACATCGAGCGGATCCTGCGGGCACGCGTGTACGACATCGCCACAGAGTCGCCGCTGACCCATGCCAAGCTGCTCTCCAAGCGCCTCGGCAACCAGGTGTGGCTCAAGCGCGAGGACCTGCAGCCGGTGTTCTCGTTCAAGCTGCGGGGCGCCTACAACAAGCTCATGCACCTGAGCCCCGAGCAGCGCGCCCGCGGTGTCATTGCAGCCTCAGCCGGCAACCATGCCCAGGGCGTCTCCATGGGCGCCGCGAAGCTCGGCTACGAGGCCACCATCGTGATGCCCCGCACCACCCCCGCCATCAAGGTGGATGCGGTGCGGGGCTGGGGCGCCAAGGCGGTGCTGCACGGGGACTCCTTCGACGAGGCGAATGCCCATGCCCAGCAGCTCATCGCCGAGCGCGGGCTCACCTTTCTGCACCCCTTCGACGACCCGGACGTGATTGCCGGTCAGGGCACCATCGGCATGGAGATCCTGCGCCAGCACCCGGAGCCGCCGGCGGCCATCTTCGTGCCCGTTGGCGGCGGCGGGCTCATTGCCGGCGTGGCGGCCTATGTCAAGTATGTGTATCCACAGGTGCGCATCATCGGCGTCGAGCCCGAAGACGCCCCCACCCTGCATGCGGCCATGGCGGCGGGGCGCCGCGTGATGCTGCCGGAGGTGGGGCTCTTCGCCGACGGCGTCGCGGTGAAGCAGATCGGTGCGGAGACCTTCCGCATCGCCCGGGAGACGGTGGACGAGGTGGTGCTGGTGAGCACGGACGCGCTCTGCGCAGCCATCAAGGACATCTTCGACGACACCCGCGGCATCGCCGAGCCGGCGGGGGCGCTCGCCGTGGCGGGGCTCAAGCACTGGGTGGCCCGGGAGGGTGCCCGGGACCTGAGCCTGGTGGCCATCGAGAGCGGCGCCAACATCAACTTCGACCGCCTGCGCCACGTGGCCGAGCGCGCCGAGCTCGGCGAGCGCCGCGAGGCCCTGCTCGCGGTGGGCATCCCGGAGCGCCCGGGCAGCTTCCTCGCCTTCTGCCGTGCGCTCGGCAAGCGCCAGATCACGGAGTTCAACTATCGCTACGCGGACCATCGGGAGGCCCATGTCTTCGCCGGCGTGCAGCTCGCGGGCGGCGCCGACGAGCGTGCCGACCTGGTGCAGCGGCTGCGGACCAAGGGCTTCTCGGTGCTGGACATGAGCGACAACGAGACCGCGAAGCTGCATATCCGCTTCATGGTGGGCGGGCATGCGCCGGCGGTGGCCGACGAGCGCCTGATCCGCTTCGAGTTCCCCGAGCGGCCCGGGGCGCTGCTGAATTTCCTGTCCAGCCTCGGCGAACGCTGGAACATCAGCCTGTTCCACTACCGCAATCACGGCGCCGCCTACGGCCGGGTGCTGATGGGCGTCCAGGTGCCGGAGGCGGAGCGGGACGCTTTCCACCGCCTGCTCACCGGCATCGGCTATCGCTTCTGGGAAGAGACGGAGAACCCGGCCTATCGGTTGTTCGCAAGTGCCGGCAACGGGGACGAAGCCTGAAGCTGGAGGGGCGAGGGGCGAGGGGCGAGGGGCGACGGGCGACGGGCGACGGGCGAGGACAAGTCTGACAGCCGTGGGCCAAGAGCCCTTAATCTCGGCATCGATCCCCAGATCGATCCGGATGGCGGCATTGGGCGCATTTCGGCGCATGCCGCGCAGCGGGGCGCGTGGGAGCGACATCCCTGCCGCGATCCGAGCGCGAGCGCAAGGTGTCGCGGCCAGAGGTCGCTCCCACGGCAGCAGTGCAGCGGCCGGCGCCCAGTCCCCCAGCACTCAGCCCCCAGCCCGATAAACCCCACTCTCCGTCACAACCGCATCCAAGGGCACATCCCAAGGCTGCGGCACCAACCGCTCCACACGCTGGCACTCATGCGCGATGCCCACCAGGCGCGGCCGGCGCCAGTGCTGCCGCCGGCGCAGCGGAGCCAGACTGCGGTCGTAGAAGCCCGCGCCCATGCCGAGGCGGTTACAGGCGGCATCGAAGCCCACCAGCGGCACCAGTATCAGGTCCAGGGCATGCATCGGCTGAATGCGGCGGTGCCGGCGCACGGGCTCCAGGATGCCGAAGCGGTTGGGCCGCAGGGGCTCGCCGGGGCGATGCCGGACAAGCCACAAGCGCCCGGCGGCATGACCGCGCAGCACCGGCAGATACCAGCGCCGGCCACGACCCGGCAGGCCCGCCAGGCGCTGGCGGATGTCTGGCTCGCCGTCGGCGGCCACGTACAGGGCGACGCGCTTCGCGCCCTGCAGCAGGCGCGCCCGCAGCAGGTTGCGGACAATGGCCTGCGCGTGCGCCCGCTGGCTGCGGCTGTCCAGCGCGCGGCGGGCTGTACGCAGCCGGCGCCGCAGCGCCCGTGGGCTGTCGATGGCTTCGGTCAAGGTGAGATCATGGCAGGGCAGTCTGGAGATCGGCTCGGCGTCCGTTCAGCCGAGCCCGCGATTCGCTGTTGCAACGCCGTGGCATACCTGAGGCCGGCGATCCCTTGCCGTCGGCGGACTGAAGTCCGCCGGCCCCAGGGTACCGACTGAAGTCGACGCACCCAGGTCGGCCTACCCGAGTGTGGCGGCGCGCCTTCATATACGCGCTCAGCAACGCCCTTCAGCGGCGTGCGGACAGCGTGGAAGAGAGCTTGCACATCGACGCGCCCGACACTTCGGCGGGGGCCGCAGGAGATCAGGTCGCAGGGGACGGATCAGACTGCCGGCTGGCGAGGAGAAGCCCGCCGCGGGCCTGGATCAGCGCGCGGTCAGGACGCGATCAGGACGCACAACAAAGGAGCGCAAAAAAAGAGGGACATCCCCCACCTGTAGCGATGCAGCCCTCGTTCTTGAACCAAGCGGTTCAAGGGGGGACGCAGTACGGGCGCCTCAGGCTTTCCGCTCATGGCGGACTTGCACACCGGCCTCCGCGGCGCGTCCCCAGGGTACGGATTAGGCTCAAGAAAATACCCGGGCCGCTGTCGGATACCGCAGGGGATGTCGTGGGACACAGGCTATACGGAATCGCCCGGGGCGTCCACCCCGGCCGTCGCTCCGCCCGTCCCCGCCGCTTCGTCGATGCGGCTTTGCAGCCGTGCCAGGCGCTCGATGTCCAGCGCCGCCTTGGCGTTGCGCTGCATCAGCTCATAGATGAGGTTCAGCCCGGCCATCACCGCGATGCGGTCGGCCCCGATGACCCGGCCGTTCTGGCGCACCTCGCGCATGCGCTTATCGAGCAGGCGCGCCGACTCCATGAGACCCTGCTCCTCGCCCGGCGCGCAGGCGATGCGGTAGTCCTTGTCCAGGATCTGCACGGTGACCGGAATGGATTCGTCGCTCACAGTTGCTCCTCCATCGACTTCAGCCGTGCCACCATCGCCTCCACCTTGCTGCGGGCAAGCTCGGTCTTTTCGATCAGGTCGGCGCGCTCCGCCACCAGATGTTCCTGACTCGCGCGCAGGGAGGCGTTTTCGTCGCGCAGCCGCTCGACCTGGCGGAGCAAATCGTCCACCTGCCGCTCTAACCGCTCAAGATCGAACTCAGCCATGACACCCGTCCACCGCCGCAAGCCGCTGTTCCACTGGCGCCGCACTATATGATCGGGCCGCCAGTGGGTCAATTGACGCCCACCTGCCCCAGCGACCGCCCGGCCCCTCGCGGCCGACGCCGCGGAACCGTCATAATGGCAGACCGACTGCACCGCCCCACGCTGTGATGATGCAAGAGCCCGACCAGACCACCCTGCCCAGCGCCCCACCCAGCGCCGCCCCGGACCACGACGAGCTGGAGCGCCTGCTGGCGCCGAGCACGCTGTCCTGCTCCGCGGCCGAGGCGCACGGCATCTACTGCGGCCTGCTGGCGAGCGGCGCCACCGAGCCCCGCAAGCGCTGGCTCGCGGAGCTGCTGCCCACGGGAGACGCGGGCAGCGCCGCGGCCGCCGAGGATGCAGACGCCCCCGCACGGCACCGGGCGCTGGATGCACTCGCGGATGCCACCGACCAGGCGCTGGCGAGCACCGAGCAGACCTTCCATCCACTGCTGCCCGCGGCGGACCGCCCCCTGCGCGAGCGCGCCACCGCGGTGCACGCCTGGACCCGCGGTCTGCTCTACGGTCTCGGCATCGCCGATCTTGACCAGGCACGCCTGTCCCCCGACTCGCGTGAGGTGCTCGACGACCTGATGGAGATCACGCGCATGGACCTGGACGACCTCGACGACAGCGCCGAGCACGAAGACGCCCTCACCGAGGTGCTGGAGTTCCTGCGCGTGGCGGCGCTGCTGCTGCGCGAGCAGGACACACCGGCCCGCCGCGCCTGAGGGAGCTGCCATGCCTGCGAAGACCGCCAAAGAGCTCAAGCGCCGCCGCCGTGATCTGGCCCGCGCCATCGGTGCCGACGGCGTGCTCATCGTGCCCGCCGCGCGCGAGGTAACGCGCAACCGCGACGTGCACTACCCCTTCCGCCAAAGCAGCGACTTCGCGTGGCTCACGGGCTTCCCGGAGCCGGACGCCGTGGCCGTGCTGGCGCCCAAGCACAAGGAGGGCGAGCTGGTGCTGTTCTGTCGCCCGCGGGACCCGGAGCGCGAGGTCTGGGACGGCTACCGCTTCGGCACCGAGGGCGCCGTGGAGCACTTCGATGCCGATGCCGCGCATCCGCTGGCGGAGCTGGACGAGAAGCTGCCGGAGCTGCTCGCCGACCGTGAGCGCGTGTACTACCCGCTCGGCGTCGATGCGGACTTCGACCTCAAAGTCATGGGCTGGCTGCGGGCCGTGCGCGGCAAGGCCCGCAAGGGGGTCAGCGCCCCCACGGAGCTGGTCACCTCCGATGCCCTGCTGCACGAGCGCAGGCTCATCAAGAGCAAGCGCGAGCTCGCCACCATGCGCCGGGCCGCCGGCATCTCCGCCGCGGCCCATCGCCGGCTCATGCAGACCTGCCGGCCCGGGCTCGGCGAGCAGCAGCTGGAGGCAACCTTCCTGCACGCCTGCGCCGAGCGGGGTGCCCGCTTCCAGGCCTACCCACCCATCGTCGGCGGTGGCGCCAACGCCTGCGTGCTGCACTACGTGGAGAACGCCGATACCCTGCGCGACGGCGACCTGGTGCTGGTGGACGCCGGCTGCGAGCTGGACGGCTACGCCTCGGACATCACCCGCACCTTCCCGGTGAACGGGCGCTTCACGGCCCCCCAGCGCACCCTCTACGAGCTGGTGCTCGCGGCGCAGCGGGCGGCCATCGCCGCGGTCAAGCCGGGCAAGCGCTGGGACGCCCCGCACAAAGCGGCGCTCAAGGTGCTGACCCGCGGCCTGGTGGACCTGGGCCTCATCGAGGGCAGCCGCGACGACGTGCCCCAGCTCATCAAGGACGAAAAGTACAAGCCCTTCTACATGCACCGCACCGGCCACTGGCTCGGCATGGACGTGCACGACGTCGGCAGCTACAAGCAGGACGGCAAGTGGCGCCCGCTCGCGCCCGGCATGGTCCTGACGGTAGAGCCCGGCCTGTACGTGGCGCCGGACGCCGAGGCGCCGGCCGAGTACCGCGGCATCGGCATTCGCATCGAGGACGATGTGCTGGTCACCGCGGACGGTCACGAGGTGCTCTCCCGCGACGTGCCCAAGGACGTTGAGGCCATCGAGCGCCTGATGGCCGCAGGCGGCCCCGAGTCCGCACCCGCAACCACCCCCCAATCCCACCGGGAGCCCTGAGCATGCAGGACTACGATCTGGTCATCGTCGGCGGCGGCCTCGTCGGCGGCAGCCTGGCCTGCGCCCTTGCCGGCAGCGGGCTGCGGGTGGCCGTGGTGGAGGCCGTCACCCCCCAGGCACCCGGCGGCGCCGCGGCCGCCACCCCGCCGCCGGCCCAATACGACGAGCGGGTCATCGCCCTGTCCCTGGCGAGCCGGCGCATCTTCGAGGGCCTCGGCATCTGGCCGGACCTCGCCGACGCCGCCGAGCCCATTCGCCGGGTGCATGTGTCCGACCGCGGGCACTGGGGCTTTGCGCACCTGGATGCCGATGACGAAGGCGTGGCCGCCCTGGGCTATGTCGCCCCGGCCCGGGCCATCGGCGCGGCCCTGGAGGGACGCCTGGCGCAGGCGGACGGCGTCGAGCTGCTGCGCCCCGCGCGCCTCGGCGGGCTGCGGGTCATGCAGCACCATGCAGACCTGGAGGTGGCGGTGGACGGCGTCTCCCGGCTGCTGCGCACGCGCCTGGTGGTGGCGGCGGACGGCGGCGACTCCGGCGTACGCCGGCGCCTCAAGCTCGGCGCCCGTGAGCATGCCTACGGCTATGACGCCGTCATTTCCACGGTGACGCCGCTCGACCCGCAGCCGGGCGTCGCCTTCGAGCGCTTCACGGACTCCGGGCCGCTCGCGATGCTGCCCATGACGGGCGGGCGCTGGTCCGTGGTCTGGACCGCGCACGAGCGCGACACGCCGGCCATCCTGGCGCTGGACGACGACGCCTTCCTCGCCGCCCTGCAGCAGCGCTGCGGCCGCCGGCTCGGCACCCTCACCAGGCCCGGGCGGCGCATCGCCTATCCGCTGCGGCTGGTGCTCGCCAAGCAGATCACCCGCCCGCGGGTGGCCCTGGTGGGCAATGCCGCCCACACCCTGCACCCGGTGGCGGGGCAGGGCTTCAACCTCGGGCTGCGCGACGTGGCCGAGCTCGCCGACCTGCTGGCGGAGGCACAGGTCACGGGCCGCGACCCCGGTGGGCCTGCGGTGCTCAACGCCTATCGCCAGCGCCGCGGGCCGGATCAGCGCAGCGTCGCCCTGGTGACCGACACGCTGGCACGGCTGTTCGTGAACCCCTTCCCGCCGGTGCGCGCCGCACGCGACGCCGGCATGCTGGCGCTCGACCTCTGCCCAACGGCCCGGCACGCCCTGGCCCGCCGCTTCATGGGCCTGGGCGGGCGGCTGCCGCGGC
>PR_CR_10_Liq_1_inCRDRAFT_1001109_pt1 | contig 15698 bp, 13 predicted proteins | sample PRCRCaboRojoPR_3_FD_10241 | JGI IMG/M metagenome (IMG submission 10241)
TGGCACGTGCAGCCGATCCCAAGCGCTCAAGGTCACCCGCGACTTGGGTCAACGCACGGACGTCCTTCTGTAAGGTGGCAATAGCATCGGTCGCTGCGGCCAGTGTTTTTGCTTCTGTGCTGGCGGTGGTCTCGAGTTTTTTGAGGCCGGACACGGTGCTCTCAGAGCTCGCTTCGAGCTTGTCGAGTCGGGCGTCCATTTCACGACGACGCTGCTCTAACCGCCGCGTCTCTTTATCGACCACATTCAATTGAGCACCCAAAGCTGCCGCAGATTTTTCGACACTCTCATCGGTATCAGAGAGTAGCGCTTCAAGATCATGGACCCGAGCACCCAAGCTCTTCGCTTCCGCTGCCGCCATGTCATAGGCCTGTTGTAACTGCCATGCCCAAGCGCAGGCCACTGCAGCGGCGACAAAGGCAATGGTCAGTGCCAAGCGACCCAACAAACTGCTTTGCCCAGTGGCAGCTGGAGGGCGAGTTGAACGGCCCGGTACCGCATTGGGACGGGCGCTAGTCACGGCCTCGTCTCGTCGTGCTGCGAACGAGGGGATATCGGTTAGATCATCGCGCGACATTGGACCTTTTCCAAAATACTGTAAGGCGGTGAGTATATCGCGCTATTCGCAAAGCTTCAGTGCAACACCCGGCGTAAATTCCCACCATCACTGGGGACAGGGGTCAGTGGCGTTAGACCCAGAACCTCTGCAGCCACAGGATAGACATCAAGTTGCTGAGCGGCATCAATCGTGACACCGGGCTTAAAGGCAGCCCCAACACCCACGGCGAACGCAGCCATATCGGAAACGTCGAGGGGATAACCGTGGGTGCCCTGCACACTGTCTGCGGGCAATAACTTGCGAGTGAAGAAATGGGGTGGGCGAGCAAGTAAGGTGAAGCGACCGCAGTGTGCTCATCAGCACCCCCCATGGCTACAGCCCCCTCCCGATCAAGGGTTTGCCAGCGGCCCGCCGACAGGGCTTCCAGATCACGCCCCAATTGTTCGATCTTTTCTAGGCTCTCCTGTTCACCCGGGTCCTTGAGAAAATAGCGAACCCTCGAGTAGCTCACCATACGCTCAAAACCCTCGGGTTCTGGTAAATCCGACGCCAATATCTCGTGACCACTGCGAATAGGGCTCATGCCATGATCCGATACCACCATCAATGACCAATCGGGTAAATCGAGGGTTTGCAGGCCTTGCCACAACCGCCCAATATGCCGATCAACCTCGGCTACCGCCGCCCTGGTCTGGGCACTGTCGGGGCCATAGCGGTGACCGGCGCCATCGACCGCGGAAAAATACAAGGTGATAAATCGCGGTCGGGACACCTCCGGCAGTGATAACCAACTGAGCACCTGCTCAACACGCTCCTTGTAGGGCGCTCGCTTTTCATAGGGCAAATAATAGCTGGGCCGCCGACCGCCCCAAAGAGCATCGGACTCTGGCCAAAAGTACGTGGCCGCGCGCAACCCGTGGGCCTCCACCAAATTCCACAGGGGCACACCTTTAAGCCAACTGGCGTCCTTTCCGCCGCCACCCATGTGGTAGCAATCACCCCGAGCCTCATGGCAAAAATGATTGTCGGCAATACCGTGTTCCTGGGGTGGCAAACCGGTAATCAACGACAGGTGGGCTGGAAATGTATTGGGCGGATAAACGGGCTCGAGGCGGCGCACCCGAAATCCTGCCTCGGCGATCGCCTTTAAATGGGGCGCGTCAAACCGGTCGAGGTAGTCATGCCGAAATCCATCGACCGACACCAACACCAAGGTCTGGGCACGAAGCCCAAAAGGGGATAGGGNGCAGAGCAAACACAACATACCAAGCAATCGCTTGGGGCGGCTCAGTAACATACANATGACTCCTGAANGGATNCNTCGATATNAGCTATACCACGAGACCATGACGGGATCATGGATTTAAAGCAAGATGGCAATGCTAGCGTTATAATTCNNANACGCTNCAGCTCGATGATCCTGAGGCCGCTGTTGCGCGTACTTTCGACGACCTTCAAAACCACAACCGTAATGGTTTCAACCAGGAGATACCCATGGCTTTTGAACTTCCCGCCCTGCCCTACGCTCGTGATGCTCTGGCACCTCACATTTCTGAGGAAACCCTTGATTTTCACTACGGCAAACACCACCAGACCTATGTGGACAAGCTCAATGGCCTCGTCGACGGTACCGATAATGCCAGCAAGTCGCTGGAGGAAATCATTGCCGTCGCTGACGGTGGCCTGTTTAACAACGCTGCGCAGGTCTGGAACCACACCTTCTACTGGCACTGCTTGAGCCCCAACGGTGGTGGCGAACCCACCGGCGCTATTGCCGATGCCATCAATGCCGCCTTCGGTTCTTTCGACGCGTTCAAAGAGCAGTGGAACACCAACGCTGCCAATAACTTTGGTTCCGGTTGGACTTGGCTGGTGAAAAAAGCCGACGGCACGGTGGCTATTCACAACACCAGTAACGCAGGCTGCCCATTGACGGAAGAGGGCATCACCCCCCTGTTGACGGTTGATGTTTGGGAGCACGCCTATTACATCGACTACCGCAACTCCCGCCCCAACTATCTGGCCGCGTTCTGGAATCTGGTGAACTGGGAATTTGTTAATGCAAATCTCGCCGGTTAACTATTAGCCGCTCCAAAAAAAAGCCACTCTTTAGAGTGGCTTTTTTGTTGAAACCTCCTGCCATGACGACTAGCCAAACACAGGATAGCCCCACATCGCATGTAGGTGAGCGACGCCAACAAAGACGATGGCGGTGACAACCACAGTACCGGCCTCTTTCACCAACGAACTCTCGACCTGTAGCTGGGGTTTTCCATCCTGCTTGTTAATAAGAATCACCTCTACCACTGCCCAAGCCAGTAAGCCCCCGAATAACACCAGAGACGGAGTATCACCATTCACCAACAGGTGACCCAGCGCCCACGCCTTAACCGCAGTCAGTTGTGGGTGTCGAATAATCCCGGTAACCCGAGGCTTCAATACCGACGCCACCATCAAGTAGAACGCCAGCAGCACTAACAGGTTGTTAATGCCCGCCGTCGCAGGATGACGCCCCCAAAACATATTCGTGGCGGTCAGTGGCCACTGTTGGTAGCCCAGGACCATAAGCGCGATGGAGGCCAGTAATAGCACCGCCACCAACCCTTTACCCAAATTGCCAAGTCCAGCACGCATAGTGGGTGCGATTCGCTTAAATAGATGGGCGCCAGCCCACAACAAAACACCAATTACCAGTAAAACCATTGCTTTCACCTATGGAAGAGTCAGTGGAGAGAGTGCGGCGTAGTGTAACCAATTCACTGGGGTCTGCGACCCCGAGCAAACCGGTTGCTCTGCCGTCACTCATTATCGTGCCAAAAAAAACCCGGCCGGAGCCGGGTTTTTGACGCAGCTTGACGGCGATTTACATCATGCCGCCCATGCCGCCCATGCCGCCCATGTCGGGCATTGCAGGAGCCGCTTCCTCTTTCGGTGCGTCTGCAATCATGACTTCAGTGGTAATCATCAGACCAGCCACCGAACCCGCAGCCTGGAGAGCTGTACGAGTCACTTTGGCGGGATCCAAAATACCCATCTCGATCATATCGCCGTACTCGCCCGTCGCCGCGTTGTAGCCGAAGTTACCTTCGCCATTGCGAACCTTCTCGAGTACTACAGAGGCTTCATCGCCAGCGTTGCCCACGATTTGACGCAATGGACCTTCCATAGCACGCAGCGCAGCAGCGATGCCAATGTTCTGGTCTTCGTTATCGCCGGTCAAACCAGAGATCTGGCTGATAGCGCGTACCAGTGCAACACCACCGCCCGCTACTACACCTTCCTCAACAGCGGCACGCGTCGCATGCAGCGCATCTTCAACCCGCGCTTTCTTCTCTTTCATCTCGATTTCGGTCGCAGCACCCACGCGGATAACCGCAACGCCGCCAGCCAACTTAGCAACCCGCTCCTGCAGCTTTTCACGGTCGTAGTCGCTAGTAGTGTTCTCGATTTGAACGCGGATTTCGTTCACACGCGCAGCGATAGCATCGGCATCACCGGCACCATCAACGATGGTCGTGTTGTCCTTGTCCATCGTGATGCGCTTGGCCGTGCCGAGGTGCTCAAGGGTGGTCGACTCGAGATCCAAGCCCACTTCTTCGGAGATAACAGTACCGCCGGTGAGAATGGCGATGTCTTGCAACATAGCTTTACGACGGTCACCGAAGCCAGGTGCCTTACACGCTGCAACTTTCACGATGCCACGCATATTGTTCACAACCAAGGTTGCCAGCGCTTCACCTTCAACGTCTTCAGCAACGATCACCAAAGGCTTAGAGGCCTTGGCAACCTGCTCGAGTACCGGCAACAACTCGCGGATGTTCGAGATCTTCTTGTCGACCAGCAGTACGTAGGGGTCGTCGATCTCAGCCTGCATGTTGTCTTGGTTGTTGATGAAGTAAGGAGACAGGTAGCCACGATCAAACTGCATACCTTCAACCACGTCCAGTTCGTTCTGCAGACCAGAACCCTCTTCAACGGTGATGACACCCTCTTTACCGACTTTTTCCATCGCTTCAGCAATGATGTCGCCGACAGAGGCATCGCTGTTCGCAGAAATAGTACCCACCTGGGCGATAGCTTTGTTATCTGCACAAGGGGTCGACATGCCCTGAACCGCTTCAACGCGGCAGCCACTGCCTTGTCGATACCGCGCTTCAGATCCATTGGGTTCATGCCTGCAGCAACGGCCTTCAGGCCTTCGTTGACAATAGACTGAGCCAATACAGTAGCGGTGGTGGTGCCGTCGCCCGCAGCATCAGAAGCCTGAGATGCCACTTCTTTCACCATCTGGGCGCCCATGTTCTGGAATTTGCACGCCAGCTCGATTTCCTTTGCAACAGACACACCGTCTTTGGTGACAGTAGGTGCACCAAATGACTTCTCCAGGATCACGTTACGGCCCTTTGGACCCAGCGTCGCCTTGACGGCATCAGCCAAAATGTTGACGCCTTCGAGCATCTGTTTACGGGCGTAGTCGCCAAAATGTACGTCTTTAGCAGCCATTATAAAATTCCTTCCTCTCTAATATGTTCGGGACGATTACTCGACGACAGCGTAGATTTCGCTCTCGCTCATTAGGATGAGCTCTTCACCGTCGACTTCGATGGTGTTGCTGCCGGCATACTGACCGAACACGATCTTGTCGCCGACTTTGACGGCTAGTGGGCGCTGTTCTCCGTTGTCGAGAACCTTGCCATCACCAACGGCAACCACTTCACCCTGGTTGGGTTTCTCTTTGGCAGAACCGGGCAGCAAAATGCCCCCTGCGGTGGTTTCCTCTTCTTCCTTGCGACGAACGACCACTCGGTCGTACAACGGACGGATATTCATGGGTTTTGGTCTCCACAAGTTGACGATATCGTTAGACTCGCCCCAAGACGGGGCTCGAGGGGGATGTGGGGACGGCGGTAGGGAATTCAAGGCTTTTTTAGCACTCAATGCAAAAGAGTGCTAAAAAATCCCAAGAAACTCAAAAAAACTCTGAAAATCAAATAGATACAGACGCCCACCAGCATTCAGCTCGGCGTCAAAGCGAAGCGCTGTGTAGTCGGCGTCGTGATCAGCTGGCGTAATCGGCTGAAAAGTGCGTAGCGCTGACGTAATGATCTACGTGGTCAGGGCTCCTGATCAGGTTTGTCGACGCGCTCAAAATCACCCTCTAAGGTCACGTTTCTGTCACGCTCGCGAGCATCACTATGCGTGTAAAAAGCGGTTGTCTGGGTATGCACGGATCGGGTGTCCGCAGGCAGTAGACGCCTAGCCAGCCAGCGACGCAGGGGACCAATGAGCACGACCAACGCAAAAAAATCCGACANCAGTCCCGGTATGATAAAGAGCAAAGCAGCGACGGCGATCGCCATATCATCGAGCAACAGATGCTGCTGCAGAATACCGCTTCGCTGTGCCTCCCGAAGGCGCACGACGGCGGCAGTGCCCACTCGCCGCAACATGCCCACCCCCAACAGAATCATCAATATGACCCATGCCATAGCAGTGAGCGCGTTGGTCTCAACGCCAAGCTGGATGAGGCTAAGTAACTCTAGCCAGGGATAGAGTAGGACTAGAAGACGCATGGGCAGACTTGTCTGAAGCGGCGGCCNTCCAAGCCTAGCAGTCCTTAGCCACAGACTCTANNTNGGCCACCGAGTGGCCCTGCCAGGGNGCCACCCATAACAGTAAAATCATACCCGGCACNGCCAATACGGTGCATAAAAGGAAAAACGATACCCAGCCCAAGTGCTCTACCAAAACACCGGTCGTGGCGTTAGTAAGGCTTCTTGGCAGTGCNGCCAAGGCGGTGAACAGGGCGAACTGCGTCGCGGCGAAGGTCTTGCTCGACTCTCGAGCAATAAACGCAGTGAAAGCAGCGGTACCTAAACCGACNCCCAAATATTCGAAGGCAATCACCGCCGCCAACAGCCACAAGACCGGCCCTACAGTGGCCAGGTAGGCATAGCCGAGAATACTCAGCATCTGAACCGCACCAAACAACCACAGGCAGCGATTAATACCTAAACGCAACATGATAACCCCGCCCGCCAAACCGCCGATGATGGCGGGCCACAGCGCTGCATTTTTTGCCACCAACCCTATGTCGGTTTTTGAGAAACCCAAGTCCAGGTAAAAGGGTGTCGAGAGGGCGGTGGCCATGTTGTCGCCCAACTTGTAGGCGACCATAAACACTAGCGTTATCACCAAATCGCGCCAACCCCGACGCTGCAGGTATTCGCGAAATGGTGCAATCACCGACTCCCGAAGATCCCTGGGCTCAAACGCATCCCGTGTTGGCTCCTGCACGAGTAACGCCATGACCACCCCCACCAGCATAAATGCTGCGGTAATCCAGAACACCGCAGACCATGGCATAAGGTCAGCCAAAATCAATGACAGGGAACCGGGCACCAAACTGGAAATTCGGTAGGCCTGTACGTGGATGGAGTTACCCAAACCCAACTCGTCATCGGATAACAATTCGCGGCGGTAGGCGTCGATCGCGATATCTTGTGTGGCGGACAACACGGCAATGAGCACCGCCATAGCAGCCACGAGGGAGGTTTGCTCAAAAGGATCGATGGCGCCAAGGAAACCGATGGCAAGGATGAGGCCGAGCTGGCTAACAACCATCCAGCCACGGCGCAGGCCAAGGGGCAAACGCCAGCGATCCATCAAGGGCGACCACAGGAATTTCCACGTGTAGGGTAAGCCCACCAGGGCGAATAAGCCGATCTCGGCAAGTGACACACCGCTGTCACGCAGCCATGCGGGTACCAGCTGAATCAGCAAATACAGGGGCATGCCGGACGCCAAGCCAGTAAATACACAAATCAGCATTCGGGTGTTTACTACAGCTTGCAACAATCCCCGCTCGGACTGTATCGCATCAGTCATTGGCGAACCCCGTGTTCCCTAAACTATCGTGAGCACGGGACCTATTGTGAGCTCGGGCTGCGCCCCCAAAGCAACAGCCCGCCAGCAACACCTGTGGCCCCTTACCGTGCCCCCTGATGTGACTGAATACTGCTAATTTCCTGCGCCAGGAAATTGATAGTCAGCGAACATCTCGCGTAACTGTACCTTTTGTATTTTGCCCGTAGCCGTATGGGGCATGTCATCGATGAACTGCACGTCATCTGGAATCCACCATTTGGCAATCTTGCCCTCTAAAAACTGCAGTAGCTCAGCGGGTGTAAGGTCATTGCCGTCGGCAGTTCGCACCACAATCAGCAGCGGCCGCTCGCCCCACTTGGGATGAATTCGTCCGATGACTGCCGCTTCGGCCACTTTCGGATGCCCCGTGGCACAGTTTTCTACTTCAATCGACGAAATCCATTCACCACCGGATTTGATCACATCCTTGGTGCGATCAGTAATGCCTACGTAACCATCCGGACTGATAGTTGCCACATCGCCGGTCTCAAACCAACCTTCTTCGGCGTGGGCATCGGAGCCATCGAGCTTGTAGTAACTGCTGCATATCCACGGCCCGCGCACCTTTAGGGCACCGAAGGCAACCCCATCCCATGGCAACTCGTTGTTGTCATCGTCGGTAATTTTGATCTCGACGCCCCAGATAGGTGTCCCCACGGTGGTTCGCAGTTTGGCAAAGGTATCGGCATCGAAGCTGTCACGGTGTGCACCCGACGCGTTAGACGTACCCAGCGGGCTCATCTCGGTCATACCCCAGGCGTGGCGGGTATCGACACCATAGCTATCAAAGGCCTCCATCACGGACAGGGGACAGGCGGATCCGCCCACCACGACCCGCGTCAAGGTCTCGACGGTCTCCCCGGAACTCTGCAGGTGGGCCAACAGATTGAGCCAGACCGTGGGTACCCCAGCGGACATGGTGACACCCTCCTCATTGATGAGCGCGGCCAAGGTCGGACCATCGCCCATCTTATTTCCGGGCATCACCATTTTGGCGCCCGCTACGGGGCAGGCGTAGGGGTTACCCCAGGCATTGACGTGGAACATCGGCACGATCGGCATAACCACGTCGGAACCCGAAATATTGAGCGCATCGGGCATGAGCGTGGCGTAGGTATGCAATACGGTTGAGCGATGGCTATACAAAACGCCTTTCGGATTACCGGTAGTGCCCGAGGTGTAACACAGAGCGCAGGCCAAATTCTCATCAAGCTCCGGAAACTCAAAATGGTCACTGTGCCCCGTCAACAGCTCTTCGTAGCACAGCACGTTGTCGAGACCCGTTTCCGGCATGTGCTCACGGGTGGTCATGACAACCCAGCCCTTCACCTGAGGACATTGGGCCGCAATTTTTTCAACGAGGGGCATGAAATCAGGATCGGTGAATACGTACTGATCTTCAGCGTGGTTAATGATGTAAATGATTTGCTCGGGGAACAGTCGCGGATTGATGGTGTGACAGACATACCCAGAGCAAGCTGCCGCATAGTAGGCCTCTAGGTGTCGATAATCATTCCACGCCAAGGTCGCAATGCGGTCCCCTTGCTGTAACCCCCATGGCAGCATCGCGTTAGCCAATTGACGGGTGCGGGCAAAAGCGTCCCTGAAGGTATAGCGGTGACGGGGATTATCACGGGTGACTGATACAATTTCTTTGCCACCATGGACTCGCTCAGCATGTCGAATAATCGACGTGATCGTGAGCGGCATATTCATCATTAGGCCTTGCATGTAACACCTCTTGTTATTGAACGATCATAGAAGACACACGGCGCGATTCAGAGTTTACGGGGTTTAGCGAATGGGGCATGAATATTGAGAGCCCTCTAGCATTAATCAGTTCAACAGTTTCCAGACATCGCCCTCGAAAACACTAGCACGCTGTTCCCGCTCAAGTTTCAGCAAATGTGCATGTAACGATAACTTTGCCCAGGGATGCAGCCCAGGGGCTACATCATCGTAGACCACAGGTACCAAATCGACGAGGGAGGTCGCGCCCGAACGTTGTAATGCGCCAACGACCTTGGCTTCACGCAGCAACCGGTGTCGGATCAACTTCTCAACTTCTGCGCGGCAATCTGGAATAACGTCGCCATGTCCCGGTGCAATAGCACTGACTGGGTAGTCAAGTAGCCGGCGCAGCGAGTCAATGTAATCTTTCATGTCACCGCCGGGGGGAATAATCACCACGGTCGATCCATTCATAATGTGATCACCGGCGAACACCAGCCCTTCCTGCTCCAATAAAAAGCAGTAGTGATTATCAACATGCCCCGGGGTATGAATGGCGCGCAAAGACCACTCGCTATCCGTCACAAGCTGATCGTGGTGCAGCAGTTGATCCGGCACGAAGCTAAGGTCTTGATGTTGATCATCGGCGGTCACCGCACCGACCATGGGGATATCGAGCTCTCGGGCTATGATCGCCGCCGCCGGTGAGTGGTCTGGGTGGGTATGAGTGCAAAGCACCACCGTGGCCTTACCATCGGCCGCTGCAATCAATCGATCGATGTGCCCTGTCAGGGCAGGCCCAGGGTCGAGGATGGCAATCGATTCACGGCCGACGAGATAACTGTTCGTGCCCGGACCCGTCATAGGCCCCGGGTTTGGAGCCACTAAACGACGAACCAGGGGCGATATCTGTTCAAGCTCCCCCGCTGGTTTCATATCACTCGACCAAGCCTGCCACAGGCATTACAGGATCGACGTCGGCCTCGTAGTCGACACCTGTAAGACCGAAACCAAATAGCTGCAGAAATTCGGTTTTATAGCCCTCAAAGTCCGACAGCTCCGCCAGATTGTCGCTGTTAATGTCGGCCCAAATGGCCGAAACCGCGTCCTGCACTGAAGGCGCCAATTCGAGATCATCGACTCGCAGTCGACCCTCCTCATCGAGGGCGGGCGCATGACTGTAAAGGCAGTCCCGAAACAAACGATCGACCTGCTCAATGCAGCCCTCGTGAGTGCCCTGCTCTTTCATCACCTTAAACAATATAGCGAGGTAAATCGGCATTGCGGGGATAGCGGCGGAGGCTTGGGTTACCACCGCCTTGAGCACTGACACACGCGCATCACCGCCACGCTGTGCCAAGCGCTCTCGAATGGCGATAACGCGCTTGTCGAGATCTTTTTTGGCAGCACCAATCGTGCCGTGCCAATAAATATCCCAGGTGATCTGCTCGCCGATGTAGGTGTACGCCGTGGTTTTGGCACCGTCGGCTAATACACCCGCCCGGTCCAGCGCCTCAATCCACATCTGCCAGTCTTCCCCCCCCATAACCGCAACCGTATCGTCAATTTCGGTTTGAGTAGCAGGCTCTAACGCATAGTCCTGAATAACGCCCTTGTCGGTGTTCACCCCTTTCTGCACAGTCGGCTTGCCAATGGGCTTCAAGGTTGAATTGAATACCTCGCCGGTTTTGGGATGGGTACGCCTGGGGGCGGCGAGGCTGTAGACCACGAGGTCAATCTGACCAAGATCTGCCTTTATCTGCTCAATGACCCGGGCTTTTACCGTGTCTGAGAAGGCATCAGCGTTGAAACTCTTGCTGTATAGACCCTCGGCCGCCGCAAACTCATCGAAGGCAGCCGCGTTATACCACCCGGCCGTACCTGGCTTTTTCTCAGTGCCAGGTTTCTCGAAAAAAACACCCAACGTCGCAGCGCCGGCTCCAAAAGCCGCTGTTATGCGAGATGCCAAGCCGTAACCGGTAGAGCTCCCTATAACCAGTACTCGCTTGGGGCCCTCAGTGATAGCACCCGCCGATCGCACATAGTCAATCTGGCGACGCACATTTTCTCGGCAGCCAACAGGGTGTGTGGTCGTGCACAGAAAGCCACGAACCCGGGGTTTAATGACCATAACAGCTCCAGTCTAAATCGAATGATAATGTGCCAAGCGAGCGCCGCACCAAGGCAGGCCGCACGATCGCGGATAGCCCTGCAGTTTAGCAGCACTCAGGGCTCGGGTTGAGTCCCAATGGCCCGCTTACACCTGTCATCATGTCTCAAGATAACCGGGCCAGCGCAGGGTCTGTCCGTACTGCAGCTCAAAGGCGCGCCGATCAGCATCGGTGTCGATGTCAAAGCGGTAGCGGTTATTGTCTGTGTGCCACTTGAGAACACCTGTTCGCGGCCGATCACGCCACTTCCCCGATCCGATAACAGCGTCATTTGCGAGCAGTTCATCCCGGAAATAGGTATCGAACACCACAGGATTTCCCGGCAAGCCATTCACCCACGGTCCCACAAAGTGCACCCCTGGATCACGCGCAAGGTACACCGACAATAATTCCCTGTAGTCGTCAACGGTGAGTGCCGGTAAATCACAGGGACAGATCATGATGTGATCACAGCGGGAGGGGAGCAAGCTAAGCCCCAAACGCACCGAGTCAGCCTGAGTAAAACGAGCTGCCGGCTGACGAATGGTCTGCAAAGGAAGATGCGCAATGACGGGCTCAATGACATCCCCGTGATGACCCAATACCACCACGATACTGGCTGGATTGAGCGCTAATAAATTGTTGAGCTGACACTTGATGAGCGGCTCACCTGCCAACTGAAGCAAGCACTTTGGACGCGAACCCAATCGCAACCCCTCGCCAGCGGCGATCAGTACAATCCCCAATCGATCCAACAGGGCGGCAAGATCGGGCGTCATGACGGGCCTACTCATTCACATAACCTTTTATGGCAGCCTGGACTTCGTAAGCTCACAAGACGCCCTATATAAGCTCGTGAGGCGCCCTATATAAGTTCGCTAGGCGCCCTGCGCTGTAATTTTATTACAGGAAAAACCTAAAAGCGTCTTAAATATGGCAATGGATGTAGGTTTACTACATACTGCGTACCCACTATAACGACCTAATTGTGGAGATGTCATGCACTCGGAAATTGCACGGGTCACCCAGGCTATCGAAGCGCGCAGCCAACGCAGTCGCGGCCAATATCTCGATATGATCGCCGCCATGGCCGAAAATCCGGTCGATCGCCGCCAGCTTAGCTGCGGTAACCTCGCCCACGGATTTGCCGCCTGCTCGAGTGACGATAAGAGCGTTATCAAAATGATGGACGCCGCCAATATTGGTATTGTCACGGCTTACAACGACATGCTCTCAGCCCATCAGCCCTACCTGCCCTATCCCGACTTGATTAAAGCGGCCGTCAGAGAAGTGGGCAGCACGGCTCAAGTGGCCGGTGGCGTGCCCGCCATGTGCGACGGCGTGACCCAGGGCCAGGACGGTATGGAGCTGTCTCTATTCAGCCGCGACGTCATTGCCCAAGCCACAGCAGTAGCCCTATCCCATCAAATGTTTGACGGGGTACTCATGCTAGGTATCTGCGACAAAATCGTACCGGGCTTGCTGATGGGGGCCCTTCAATTTGGGCACTTACCTGTCATGCTGGTGCCTGCGGGCCCCATGCCGACAGGGCTATCGAACAAAGAAAAAGTGCGCATCCGACAACTTTACGCCGAGGGCAAGGTCGATCGCGATGCCTTACTCGAGGCCGAAAGTGCGTCCTATCACAGCCCGGGTACCTGCACATTTTATGGCACCGCTAATTCCAACCAAATGGTGGTGGAGGCGATGGGTTTACAACTGCCGGGGAGCTCTTTTGTCAATCCCGGTACGCCAATGCGGGACGCATTAACCCGGTATGCTGCCCACCAGATCACACGCCTCACACCGATGAGCCCGAACTACCTGCCCATGGCTAAGCAGATAGACGCCCGCGCCTTGGTCAATGGCCTGGTTGCGCTACTGGCTTCAGGGGGGTCGACTAATCACTGTATTCACTTGGTCGCCATAGCGCGGGCAGCGGGCTACATTTTAAATTGGGATGACTTCGATGCCGTGTCCAAGGTAGTGCCACTCATCGCCAGGGTATATCCCAACGGCACCGCTGACATCAATCACTTCCACGCCGCCGGCGGCACCGCAACACTGTTCAGAACACTGCTAGATGCGGGCATGATGCACGGCGATGCAGCCACCTGCATGGGGACTGAGTTCGATCGTTTTGTCGGTGAGCCAACACTGGCTGGCGATACACTTGTGTGGAATCCTCCCGTGGCAGAAAGTCTGGACGCCGCTATTTTGACCACCGTCGAAAAACCCTTCGCCGACGAGGGGGGTGTACGCTTGTTGACAGGCAACCTTGGCAGGAGTGTCATCAAGGTGTCGGCGGTGGCCGAGGCGCATCAGCAAGTGACCGCGCCCGCGGTAGTGATCGATGACCAAAATGCATTGAAAAGCTTGTTTGACGCCGGTGAGCTAAATCGCGACTGTATTGTTGTGGTCCGTTTTCAGGGCCCGGCCGCCAATGGTATGCCCGAGCTGCACAAGCTCACCCCAATGCTGGGTGTCCTGCAGGACCGGGGACATTCAGTGGCGTTGATCACCGATGGTCGTATGTCTGGCGCATCGGGGAAGGTACCGGCTGCCATCCATTTAACACCTGAAGCGAGCGTCGGCGGCTTGCTTGCCAAAGTGATGGACGGGGACATGATTGCTCTCGATGCCAAAGCGGGAACGCTGGAGTTGCTGGTATCCGAGGAGACCCTGTCTATGCGCACCGCATCCACCCCGCCCAAAGTCGCCAATACGGTCGGCCGAAGCCTATTTGGGCAGGCACGACGAGCAGTGACCAGCGCCGAGGAAGGGGCAAGCTTTATTCTTGCCACCGAGGAGTAAACCGTGAGCAGAAAAAAACACTGGCATCTCGTGGGTGACATTGGTGGCACTAATGCACGCTTTGGTTTAGTCCGCGATGGCGAACATCGCTATGAATCCATCGCCACCTACCAGGTGGCCAATTACCCTGACTTTGGCGACGTTTTGAGCCACGTCATTGACGACGTCACCACTCAAGGCCTCGCCGACAGCAAACCCGAGCGGGCCTGTTTCGCAGTCGCCGCGCCACCAGATTTTGAGACCATCGCATTCACCAACAGCCACTGGCGTTTTGATCGTGCCTTGGTAGCCGCCAAAACCGGGGTCCAGCACGTTCACATTATGAATGACTTCGCCGCTGTCGCTCGGGCATTACCGGCGCTAACACACAACGACATGGAGCAGATAGGTAGCGGCCGGCCCGCAGCTGGGGCCCCCATGGTGGCGCTTGGTCCGGGCACCGGCTTCGGGGTTGCAGGCCTAGTGACCTGTCATCACGGGACACCCACCGTCGTTGCCGGTGAAGGGGGTCATGTGGATTTTGCGCCCGTTACCGATGTTGAAGCATCGGTGCTGGATTTTTTACGCGCACGCTACGGTCGAGTCTCAATAGAGCGACTTTGCTGCGGTGAGGGCATTGTCAATATCTACCAGGGTCTGGCTAACCACCGAAACATGTCCCCAATACACACCCACGCATCAGCGATAGGCAAGGCAGCCCAGACCGGTGACGATCCACTTGCCCGTGAAACACTCGCCATGTTTTTCTCGGTTTTAGGCGCCTCTGCGGGCAATTTTGCCCTTACCTTTGGGGCCCGTGGAGGCGTTTACATTGCCGGTGGCATTGCACCTCGCTACCTCGATTTTCTGCGTCGCAGTGACTTCCGTGCACGATTTTTAGCTAAGGGTCGCTACGCTGACTACCTGTCGACTATACCTACCTATGTGGTGACCCACGGGGGCATTGGCCTGTTGGGAGCTACCTTGGCACTCGAGGATTAACGTCTATGACACTCACATCGCAGCCCAACTATGCGCTCATGCAGGGCGCCACTATCGTCCCGGTCATGGTTATCAAGCACATCGACCAGGCGGTGCCTATGGCGCAGGCACTGGTGGCAGGAGGTATCAAACACCTGGAAATCACCCTTCGCACGGACTGCGCCCTTGCCGCTATGAGCGCCATTGCAAGTCAGGTACCGGAAGCTATCGTGGGTGCTGGCACGGTCTGCAACGAACAACAGTTCATTGCCGCCGTCGACGCAGGTGCTCGCTTCATTGTGTCACCGGGCTCGAGTGATGCTCTTTTTGACGTCAGCCATCGGCTCAACACACTGTTACTTCCCGGCGCCGTCACAGCCACGGAAGTAATGGCAGCCCAAGGGGCGGGCTTCCAACTGGTCAAGTTTTTCCCCGCCAGCACCTCGGGGGGCGCCGCTGCGATCAAGGCTTTTCAAGGCCCATTTTCCGAACAAACGTTCATCCCCACGGGTGGCATCAACGCCGATAACCTTGCAGATTACCTAAGCCTGTCCAAT
>PR_CR_10_Liq_1_inCRDRAFT_1001110_pt1 | contig 15680 bp, 14 predicted proteins | sample PRCRCaboRojoPR_3_FD_10241 | JGI IMG/M metagenome (IMG submission 10241)
AGGGAATTGGACAAAAGGTTGCGGAAGACGTTCATGGGCGAGCGTTGCTTTGCGTTGGCTTGGGTTATCTTATAGCCAACGCTTGACGGTGACACGCTACAATGCGTCGCAAACCCGCTTCGCTTGGGCTGGATAGTTACATATTGATCGGTGGTAACGCAGTTCGTCATGATCAAGACGACACGTGATTAGGTCAGTCGACAAGGCGGTTAGCTATGCGAGAACGACAAGGGCTCGACCCAACAGACATTCGCATTCTCAGTGCCGTTCAAAAGCACGGCCAGTTGAGCAAGACCAAACTTGCGGAACTGGTAAACCTCTCGGCCACGCCCTGTTGGGCGCGTTTGAACCGCTTGCGCGCGGCAGGATATATTCGAGGCTATCACGCCGATATCGCGCTGGAGCGGGTGATTGATGCGACGCGGGTCGTGGTGACGGTCTCGCTGACCCATCACCGCAAGACTGATTTCGACCGTTTCGAGGCATACATCAAGCAAGTGGACGAGATCATAAATTGCGTCGCCACGGGCGGCGGTATCGACTACGTGATGACAGTGGTCTGCCCCACCCTGTCGTCCTTTCAGGCCTTGATGGATGATCTGCTCTCGGCGGATTTGGCGGTGGACCGCTATATGACCTATTTTGCCACCCGCCTGATCAAGGCCGAACAGCCCAACCTTGCCAAGCTGGTTGCCGAAAGCGGGCGATAAGAGGAACGTGTCTTCGTTGGCAGGGGTTAAATTCGGGCGTCCACGATAACGCAGACCTGCGCGCGTTTTGTACACGGCAGCCAGCGAAGACTGCTCTCAGCCCGGAGCGGACCCAAGGCCTTCGCCGTCACTGGGCGATAGCCGACCTTGGCCGTGCATGTTGCGAATTGGTATGTTGCGGGACGAAGCTGCCGCCCGAGGATCGCGAAAGGATTGCCGTCGAGTGCAACCGCCCGGCGCACACCGGGCATCGCCCGACCTCCCCCCGGAGGGCGATTTTCCAACATTTGCCAAAGAAAAATCGTCGAGTGGCTTGGAGATGTCAGGCCCCACAGAGTCCTTGCAAACGCCCTCCAGGTCGGCCGATGCCCGGTGTGTGCCTGATGGTAGCCATGGCCGCTGACGTCTTTCGGGACAACGCCACCGCTTTGCAAACCCCACTCCCTGCGCGGCGCGCGTCACGCGGTGCGCATGAATGCGCACCCTAGGGGTAAGGGTTTGTCGTCGCCCTGACGTCCTGTGCAAAGCCGCCATTGCCGACCTGCACCGCGTCGCGTCAGTCGTGCGGTTCGCTCCTGCGGTTCAGGGATTGCGGGACACCCTGCACGTCATGTCGTTTCAAGGTTGCGAAAGTGGCTGACAACGGTCTCGCGGGCGACGCTGATGTGGTAGTCCATGGCGGCGCGTGCCTCGTCCTCATCGCCGGAGGCCAATGCGTCGATGATCAGGTAGTGATTGCGCGCCACGAGGCCCGGTTCATCGAAAACCCGTTCGATCAGGGCGGTGCAGACCTGAATTTCCGATGCCAGTTTATCGAAAACCCCCAGAAAACGGGCATTGCCGCTGCTTTCCACGATCAGGCGGTGAAATTGCAGGTCGACGCCGATCTGGAAGATCAATTGTTCGTCCTTCGAGGAATCGACCATATCGTCGATTTGGCGGCGCAGCTTGTCGATGATGCCGTCAACGCGGCCCTCTCGCACGACCCGCGCGGCGGCTTCGCGTTCGATGCAGAGGCGCAGTTCGTAAAGCGAATCGAGATCCTCGGAATCCATCGTGCGGACGAAAAACCCCCGGTTGGCGTGCGACACCAAGAGCCCCGCGCTTTCCAAGAGGCGCCCCGCTTCGCGCACCGGCGCGCGGCTGACGCCCAAATCGCGGGCAATCACGGATTCGGCCACCCGGTCACCGGGCCGCAACTGCCCCGAAACGATCGCATCGGTCAGCATGCGTGCGATTTGCTGCGAGAGAGCATCGCGCGTGAGCGGTTGAAAAAGTGGCTTTGTGGACCTGTTCATGCCTTCAAATTAGACAAGCGATTGTCGTCTGTCGACAATTTACCTTGACTTGCCGCGAAGCTGCCGATGAAGTTGGAGTGAGCTTGGGTGCGTATATGGCGCGCGACAAGTGACTATTTGGCGCGCCAAGAGACCGACCAACGGCAAGGCGCGCTATGGAGACCACAGCGTGGGGTTGCGTCTTGGGCATGGTCACATGACCAGCCGCAAAGGGCCGCCCCCCGCGTTTCAACAGGGAGACTTCGATGAAGACTATTCTCACAGCCTCGATCCTGAGCCTTGGGCTTGCGCTACCGACTTTTGCGCAAGACGCCGGGGGCCGCCTTGATATCGTGGTGCAGCCCGAGCCACCCAGCCTGATGCTGGGCTTGGTTCAGAACGGCCCGACGCAACTTGTGGCGGGCGACATTTACGAAAGCCTTCTGCGCTACGACAATGACCTGAACCCGATGCCCTCGCTGGCCAAATCGTGGGAGATTTCCGACGATGCGCTGACCTATACCTTCAAACTGCACGAAGGGGTTACGTGGCACGATGGCGAGCCGTTCACCGCCGAGGATGTGGTGTTTTCGGTCGATACCTTCCTGCGTGAAACCCATGCGCGCCTTCGGGTGAGCCTGCAACATGTGGAATCGGTCACCGCGCCGGATGACCATACGGTTGTTTTCAAGCTCAAGAACCCCTTTGGCCCCTTCATTGGCGTCTTTGAGGCCGGCACCATGCCGATGATCCCCAAGCACATCTATGAAGGCACCGATTTCGCCAACAACCCGGCGAACAACACGCCCATCGGNACCGGCCCCTACAAGTTCAACGAGTGGGAAAAGGGNAGCTATATCCACCTTGTGAAGAACGAGGACTACTATCTGGATGGGCAGCCCTATCTGGACGAAGTCTATTACAGGGTGATCCCCGATGCGGCCTCGCGGGCCGTGGCGTTTGAGAATGGTGAGGTCGATGTGCTTCCCGGTGGCTCGGTCGAGAACTGGGATGTGAAGCGCCTGACCGAGATGGACGGTGTGTGTTCCACCGGCAAGGGGTGGGAATATTTCGCGCCGCATGCCATGGCGTGGATGAACAACCGCGAAGGCCCCACCGCCAACAAGGATTTCCGCAAGGCGGTGATGTATGCGATGGACCGGGAGTTCGTGAAAGACGTGATCTGGAACGGCTTTGGCAAGGTGGCGACAAGCCCGGTGTCGTCGAAGACCAATTTCTACACCGACGATACGATCATGTATGATCAGGACCCCGACAAGGCGCGCGAGCATCTTGAGGCTGCGGGCTATGACGGGGAAACCGTGCGCATCCTGCCGCTGCCTTATGGTGAGACTTGGCAGCGTTGGGCCGAGGCGATGAAGCAGAACCTCGAAGAGGTGGGCGTCAACGTCGAGATGGTGGCCACGGATGTTGCGGGCTGGAACCAGAAGCAGGCGGAGTGGGATTTCGATATCGCCTTCACCTACCTCTACCAGTACGGCGATCCGGCGCTTGGTGTCGCGCGCAGCTACTTGTCGTCGAACATCGCAAAGGGCAGCCCGTGGAACAACGTGGCGGGCTATTCAAATGAAGACGTCGATGAGATGTTTGCCGAGGCCGCCGTGGCCGCGACCAATGAGGAGCGTCAGGAAATCTATACCAAGATCCAGCAGCAGCTTGTCGATGACGTGCCGGTGGCATGGCTGTTGGAGATCGAATTTCCGACGATCTATCGCTGTGATGTCCAAGACCTTGTGACCACCGCCATCGGTGTGAACGACGGTCTGCGCGACGCTTGGGTCAAGCAGTAACCCCAAGCCAAGACTTTGGGCCAGTCCGGGCATTTCCGGGCTGGCCCCTTTCGGATTCTGACCCTCACCACGAACCGAGCAGGCCCATACCATGACACTCGCCGCCGCCATATTCGGCCGCGCCGCCAAGGCCGCGATCACGCTTTTGCTGATCGTGATTTTGAATTTCTTCCTGATCCACGCCGCCCCCGGCGATCCGGCCATGGTTATGGCGGGTGAAGCGGGCGCGGCCGATGAGCAATTCATCCAGCAACTGCGCGAGCAATTCGGGCTGGACCAGCCGCTTTATGTGCAGTTCTGGAACTATGTCTCAGGCGTTCTGCAACTGGACCTTGGCTATTCCTATCGCCAACAGATGCCGGTGCTGGACCTGATCCTTGATCGGCTTCCCGCCACGCTTTTGCTGACGCTGACGGCCTTTGGCATGTCCTTGCTGTTGGGCATCGTCTTTGGCCTTGCCGCCGCCGCCCGTCAGGGCAAGTGGAGCGATACGATGATCACCACCATGGCGCTGCTCTTTTATGCCACGCCGCTGTTCTGGGTGGCGCTGATGGCGGTGGTGCTGTTCTCGGTGCAACTGGGCTGGTTCCCGGCCTTTGGTTATGAATCGGTGGGGGCCGATTACACCGGGATGGCCGCCGTGATGGACCGCTTGACGCATCTCTTCCTGCCGGCGCTGACGCTGGGGCTGTTTTTCATGGCCGTTTACCTGCGGATGACGCGGTCTTCGGTGCTGGAAGTCAGCCAGATGGATTTTGTCAAGACCGCCCGCGCCAAGGGGTTGGTCGAAGGCACGATCCGCCGCCGTCATATCCTGCGCAATGCGCTGTTGCCGGTGGTGACGCTGGCGGGTTTGCAGGCCGGGCAACTGGTGGGCGGGGCGGTTTTGACCGAAACGGTGTTCGCGTGGCCCGGCATCGGGCGGCTGATGTTCGAAAGCCTGACCGCGCGGGATTACAACACGCTTTTGGGGGTGTTCCTTGTCTCGGCGGCGATGGTCATTGCCTTCAATATCATCACCGATATCGTTTATCGGTTGATTGACCCGCGGATTTGAGGAGGCGGATATGATGGATTTCCTCAAACGTTTTTCCCGCAATCGCGGCGCGGTGATCGGCGCTTTGATCCTGATCTGCGTGGTGCTTCTGGCGGTGTTCGCGCCGCTGCTTTATCCCGACAGCCCGTGGAAGATGGTGCAACGGCCCTTCCTTGTGCCGTTCAGCACCGAGGGCTTCCCGCTGGGCACCGATACCTTGGGCCGGGATGTGGCGGCGGGGCTGGTGCACGGGGCGCGGGTGTCGCTGATCGTGGGGCTGGTCTCGACGCTTGTGGCATTGCTGATTGGTGTGCCGCTGGGCGCTTTTGCCGGCTTTTATGGCGGCTTGGTGGATGATGGCGCGATGCGCTTTACCGAATTCTTCCAGACCATCCCGAATTTCGCGCTGGCCATCGTTCTGGTGGCGATCATGGAGCCGACGCTTCCCACCATCACCCTTGCCATTGCGATTGTCAGTTGGCCACCCGTCGCCCGCCTTGTGCGGGCCGAGGTGCTATCGCTGCGCAAGCGCGAGTTTGTCGATGCCGCGCGGCTGGCGGGGCTGTCGAACACGCGGATCTTGTTCGGGCATATCCTGCCCAATGCCATGTCGCCGATAATCGTCATGGCCTCGCTTATGGTGGCGACGGCGATCTTGCTGGAAAGCTCGCTGTCGTTCCTTGGGTTGGGCGACCCGAATATCATGAGCTGGGGCTATATGATCGGGGCGGCGCGGACGGTGATCCGCTCGGCCTGGTGGCTGAGCTTCATTCCCGGTGTGGCGATCCTGTTGACGGTGCTGGCGCTGAACCTGATCGGCGAGGGCCTCAACGATGCGCTGAACCCGCGGCTGGCACGGAAGGGGCGCTAAGATGGAAACGGTGCTTTCAATCCGCGATCTGGCGATTTCCCTGCCCCCCGGGGCCGACCGGGAGTTTGCCGTTCAGCATGTGGAATTTGACCTCAACGCCGGGGAAATCCTGTGTGTGGTGGGGGAATCCGGGTCGGGCAAGTCCATGACCGCGAATGCGCTGATGGGGCTTTTGCCCGATCAGGTGGAGGTGGCGCAGGGCAGCGCAGTCTTCGAAGGGCGGGACATCATGAGCCTGCCGGACGGTGAGCGCCGTAAGCTGCGGGGTGACCGGATCGGGATGATCTTCCAAGAGCCGATGACCGCCCTCAACCCCCTGATGCGGATTGGCGACCAGATCACCGAGGTCTTCGAGGCGCACAACCGGCACAGCCCGGCAGAGCGGCGGGAAAAGGCCCTGTCCCTTATTCGTGAGGTGGGCCTGCCCGACCCCGAAAAGATCATCCGCGCCTATCCTTTCCAATTGTCGGGCGGGCAGCGGCAGCGGGCGATGATCGCCATGGCGCTGGCGCTTGATCCGGCGATCCTGATTGCCGATGAGCCGACAACGGCGCTGGATGTGACAACGCAGGCGCAAATCCTTGACCTCATCAAATCCATTCAGGAACGCCACGGCATGGCGGTGATGTTCATCACCCATGATTTCGGCGTCGTGGCCGAGATTGCCGACCGGGTGATCGTCATGCGCTATGGCGAGATTGTCGAGCAGGGCGCGGCGCGCGAGGTTCTGGAAAACCCGCAGCACGATTACACCAAGGCCTTGCTTGAGGCGATCCCGTCTGATCACGTTCCCACACCTGAGCCAAATGCCGGGGGGCCGGTTCTGGAGGTGCGCAACCTGCGCAAGACCTTTGTCACCTCGGGTGGTCTCTTCAAACCCAAGCGGAGTGTCACGGCNATTGACGATGTGTCCTTCACCATCGCGCGGGGCGAGGTTTTGGGCATTGTCGGCGAATCCGGTTCGGGCAAATCCACCGTGGGCCGCGCCATCGTGCGTCTGGTGGAGGCCGACAGCGGCGAGGTGATCCTTGACGGCCAAGACATGAACAGCCTGAGCGCCGAGGAATTGCGCAGCGCGCGCCGCAGGGTGCAGATGATTTTCCAAGACCCTTATGCCTCGCTCAATCCGCGCAAGAAGATTTTGCATGCCCTGTCGGAAGGGCCGATTGTGCAAGGCGTGCCCAAGGATAAGGCCCATGCGCGGGCGCGCGAATTGCTGGAGATTGTCGAGCTGGATGCCGGCGCCGCAGACCGCTATCCGCATGAGTTTTCCGGCGGGCAGCGGCAGCGGATTGGCATTGCCCGCGCCTTGGCGATGGACCCGGACCTGATCATCGCGGATGAGGCGGTTTCGGCCTTGGACGTGTCCATTCAGGCGCAGGTTCTGGACCTTTTGCGCGACCTGCAAAGCCGGTTGAACCTGTCGCTGATGTTCATCACCCATGACATGCGGGTGGCGGCGCAGCTTTGTGACAGGGTGGCGGTGATGCAAAAGGGCAAGCTGGTGGAGCTTGGCCCGGTGGGCGAGGTCTTTCTTGATCCCAAGGCGGAGTATACCCGCAACCTTCTGGCAGCGGTCCCCGGCACCAAGTGGAGCCGGCAACCGGCATGAGCGCCGTCTAACGCATGACTTGGCTTTGATGAGGGAGCATTCGTTGGTGTCGCCTGCGGCTTCAACACAAACGCTACCTCAAGTGGTTGTCAGCTATGCGGCAGGGCGCAAGGCAGGCTCAGGCTGCCTTGCTTTCCGCGTGGCGCGCATCGGGGGTCGTGGCGCGGAAATGCTCGGACGCGGCGGCGATGCCGGAGCCGGGTTCAACCTTGGCCCCGGCATCGCGCAGGGCCATTTCAGCGGCGGAAATCGCACCGCAGAGCATGACCGCGTTCATCGAGCCGATATGACCGATGCGGAAGGCGCGACCGGCAAGGATGTTGAGGCCCGATCCCAGCGAGGTTTGGTATTTGTAATAGGCGGTCGAGATCACGTCGCGGGCATCGACGCCTTGGGGCGTATAGATCGCCGAGACCGTGTCGGAGTAGCAGGCCGGATCGCGGGCCACCAGTTCGCAGCCATTCCAAGCGGCCACGGCGGCGCGTGTGCCTTGGGCGAGGCGGGCGTGCCGGGCCCATGTGCTTTCCATTCCGGGCTCAAGCAGCATGTCGAGCGACACGCGTAGACCGCGCAGGAGTTGCGTAGCGGGCGTATAGGGGAAATAGCCGGTGTCGTTGAGGGCGATCATATCGGCGAAATGGAAGTAGCTGCGCGGCATGGAGGCGGTTTTGCTGGCCGCAAGCGCCTTGTCGGAGACCCCGAGGAAGCCGAGGCCCGCCGGCAGCATGAAGCCCTTTTGCGAACCGGCGACAGCGAGGTCGACGCCCCATTTTTCCATCTCGAATTCGATCGAGGCGATGGAGCTGACGCCATCGACGAAAAGCAAGGCGGGGTGGCCCGCCTCGTCCAGGGCGCGGCGGATGGCGGCAATGTCGGAGGTGACGCCGGTGGCGGTCTCATTGTGGGTGGCGAAGACGGCCTTGATCTGGTGGCCGGTATCAGCCTTGAGGCGTTCGGCATAGGTCTCGACCGGGACGGGGTTGCCCCAGTCGGTGTCGCAGAGGTCCACATCGAGGCCGAGGCGGGTGGCCATCTCGGCCCAGAGCAGGGAGAACTGGCCGAAGCGCGACATCAGCACACGGTCGCCGGTGTCGAGCGTGTTGGTGATCGCCGATTCCCAAGCCCCGGTGCCGGAGGAGGGGAAGATGAAGACCCGGCCGTTTTCAAGCCGGAAGACCTTTTTGATGTCGGTCAGGACGCTATCGACGAAGCCGCCGAAATCCGGGGCGCGCATGTCCTCCATGGGGATGTTCATGGCCTGCCGGACGGGTTCGGGGACATTGGTGGGGCCGGGGACGAAGAGGTGTTGATAACCGTGCATGGGGCTTCTCCAGTTTTTCTTTGATCCCTGTATCGGCATCTGCGGCTGTTGGCGTAATCCCCGAGTGAATACCCATGGCGAGCGGCTGGCGGGGCGTGCCTCCTATCGGGTAGGGCGGCCCCACCCGGTTGAGTGAAGGCGCACAGTCGCATGCCGTGGCATACTGAAAAATCCTTGAAAATCATCGTTTTAGAGTGATTTTTTGTCGCATTTCAGGGCGTGGGAAAAGGCCGCGTTTCGTGTACACTGTGCCGATGGAGGAGACCAAATTCATGACCGCGGCGCCTGTAGACAGCGCCACGCGCGACGCCCCGCAGGTGATTGTTGCCGACCGGCAAGTGATCGTCTGTCAGGGGATAGGGTCGCTTGTGTCGCAAATTCCCGAGGTGACGCTGGGTGCCTTCGCCACCGACAAGGCGAGCCTCAAGAAGCTGCTGTCGGGGACCAAGGGGCCTGCCATCCTGATTTTGGGTGTGCGGCTGGCGGATGGGGATTTGACCCAGGTGCTGGAGATGGTGCGCAAGGATTACCCGCAGGTGATGGTCGTCGTCGTCGCCGAGGACAGCGAGTTTGCTTTTATCCGGGCGGCGATCAAACAGGGGGCCAATTCGGTTTGCATGATGAGCCAGATCCTGACCAGCCTGCCGAAGATTCTGGGCAAGCTGGTGGAGGGACATTCGATCGTGCCCACGGATATCCTCAAGCGGCTGACTTCGGAGAACACCGACGCGCTGTCGCGGCGCGAGCATGAGATTTTGGCGCTGTTGGTGGATGGCTTGACCAATTTCCAGATTTCCGCGCGGCTGGGCCTGAGCGAGAACACGGTGAAATATTACCTCAAGGCGATTTACCAGAAGCTCGATGTGAACTCACGCGGGGCGGCGATTGCCAAGTACGTGGCGGGGAATTACTGACCATGCGCGCTTTGGCGCGTCGGTAGGTCAATGTTCTTGGAGGCATGCGCCACGGTGGCCTGCGCCAGAGCATCGCGGGCTTGGGCATCTATGTCGCGCAGCATGGGCAGGAATTCCTCGGAAAAGCGGTAGGTGATGACGCGCTCTTGGGGCAGCCAGAATGTAAAGCGGCATGTTCCGAAATCTTCGGCTTTGCGATAACTCTCACAGGTTCCGAAACCCGCCGGGTTGCCGGTGCCGTCGGTGACGGCATAGCTTGCCCCGCGCGCAGCGGCTTTGCCGATACAGCCCTGGCGGGTTTCATAGCGCGGGCCGCGGTCGCGAAAGGCCTCAAGCGCGGCTTGGGCCGAGGCGGCGGACATTTCCTTTAACCGGGTGATCCCCGGGGCAATGACACGGTCGGCTTCGCAATTGAAGCGGGTCAGTTTTTCGAATTCGTCGGTGAAGGAGGGGGTGCTCCCCCAATCGGGGGTGCCATCGTAAAGGCGATGCTGTGAGGGTAGGGAGATTTCCAAGGCTGTCTTTGGGTGATCTGTAAACGCCCCGGCAAGCGGGCTGAATTCGGGTAAGGTAACGAGAAGTTTCAGCGTGGAGTCTCCCGGCGCGGGCTGTTTGGGGCGCAGCTCGGTTGAAAGCACAGCGTAGCCCTGTTTGTGGGTCTTTTCGACATCTTCGGCGCTCACAAGTGTGACGCGTTTGTAATCCACCGTGGGGTGCACGTTGGCGGCTTTGGGAAAGCTGAAGGCCCAGAGGGCATCATCATGGTCGCCCCAATGCCCATTGCGGCCCGCGTCGCGCAGCATCACTTGCTGGCGGTTTGGGTCGAAGTAGGGCTCTGGTTGGGGCGCGGGGGTGTAAAGATGGGCGATAGCCACGTCGAGAAGCCCGATGAGGCCGATGGCGGCCAGCCCGAGGCGCGCGGTCAGCGGGCGCAGGCCGATCCAGAGCCGTTTGTGGCCGGACCTGTCAAATTGACGGGCTTCATCGGGGTCTGGGGCCTTCGGTGCGGGGCCGTATTTTTCGCCGCGATAGGTGCCTTTGCGCAGGGCGACCGAAGTTATGGCGACCAGACCAAACAGCGGGCCGAGAATTTCGCCATCGGCAAACCGGGCTGTCATGTAGGCGGAGGGGACAAGGATGCCCAGATACCACCAGCCGCTAAGCCCTATATCGTGAAACCGGCGAATGGTGACTGTTGTGGCAGGCACAAAGAGCGCCAGTTCGATCAGGCTGCCCACCGTGCGGAGCAGGTAGAACCCGTAGGAGGGATCGAGCCAGAGTGAAATGAGCGGTTTCATCCGCCATGTGCCGGTGAAGAGCACCAAGATCACCATCACCGCCGTGCAAAACGCCATGAAGATCCAAAACTCGGATCGGGAGGCGCGGCCTTGGATCGACCAGAATTTTTCGGTCAGGCAGGATTTGATTAGACTTTGAAAATGCATTTGCAACCTAAGCGTTTTGTGTTTGCCTAGGGTTCGCCGCTAAATTGGGCGATATTTGGCAGCGAATGTGATCTTGCTGTGATGTGCTGGCGCGGGGTTAAAGGCCGTGCCCCCGCGCGTGGAAGATGAAGCCCAGAACGTTCAGCAAAAGTTGTGCCGCGAGGATGGAGGTGGAGCCTGTGGGGTCGTAATCGGGGGCGACCTCGACGAGGTCGAGGCCGACCACCTCGTGGTTTTGGGCCACCGTTTGCAGCAGTTCCAGCACTTCGTAGTAGAGAAAGCCGCCGTGGCTGGGTGTGCCGGTGCCCGGTGCGATGGAGGGGCAGAAGGCGTCGATGTCGATGGTGACATAGACCCGCGCGCCTTTGGGGATGCGGTTTGCGGTGGCTTCTGGCCCCAGCGCGCGCATTTGCCGGACCGAGAGGATATCGGAGCCGCGCGCGCGGGCGTCGTCATAGCCGTCCTTGGCGGTGGAGCTGACATTGCGGATGCCCAGTTGGGTGAGGCCGGTGACATAGGGTTTCTCGGCAGCGCGGCGCATCGGGTTGCCGTGGCCGTGCCGCACGCCGTGGCGTTCATCGACGAAATCGAGGTGGGCGTCGATTTGCAGGATGTGGATATCGCCTTGGCCCTCAAAGGCGTTGATGCAGGGGATATTGACCGAGTGATCGCCGCCGATGGTCACCGGCAGGGCCCCCGCCTTGAGGATGGCGCGCACGCCCTGTTCGATATTGGCGTGGGAGCTTTCGGTATCGGTGTGGATGATATCGGCGTCGCCAATGTCGACCATGCGCACCGTGCCGGGCAGGTAGGTGGCGTCGTCCTCATGGTCATAGGCCCCGGCGTGGCCGAAGCTGAAGAGCGTGCTTGCCTCGCGCACGCCACGCGGGCCGAAGCGCGCGCCCGAGCGCCATTGGGTGCCTGCGTCAAACGGTGCGCCGAGGATGGCGATATCGGCGTCGATGGTGGACCAATCCGCCACATAGGGCCTTTTGCCGAAGGTGGAGATGCCGACGAAGGGCAGGTCGAGCCGCCCGCTTTCATAGCCGTGTTTGGTCATTTGGTCCTCGGGGATGCTTTGCGTTTTCACCTTTTGGAACGTGAAAGAGGCCCCGGGTCAAGCCCGCGGCGTGGCTTGCACGTGGGTCAGTTTGGTGTTCGTCCCAGACTGCGGATAAAGCCTGTGCATGTCGGTTTTGCGGGACGAAGCGGCGATGGCCTGGCACCTGCGGTGCTATTCGGGCCCGGGTCTATGCTTTGAACGTCCAGCAAGGGCTCACTGCCCGCATTTGTGGCGGTTGAAACGAAGGTCTGGTATCGAGAAACGTCGCAACTTCGCGAACTCCGCTCCCTGCGCAAAGCCGCCGCTCACATCTCTACGATGAACGACGGATTTGAAAAGATGCGCACAACAGGCGGATCAATCGTGAAATACTGATTCAGATATTTGCGACACGCCCGTGTCGCTACTTGGCAACTTGGTCCAATCGGTCCTCAAAGCCCTGAATCCAAGCCTGAACGGTCTGCGTAAGCCCCGATTTTTAGGCCGGAATTTCAAATGAAACCGATTACATCCGCCTCAGGAGACAACGCAGCCTAGGGCCGGGCCCGAAGCGCAAATGAGGGTGGAGAACATCATGCAACTTCAAGATTTTGGCTTTGGTACTCAGATTCGCAAATCGCCTTACTTCGACGCCACCGTGCGTTGGGGCGCGCAGGGATTTTCGGTTTACAACCACATGTACATCCCGCGCGATTTCGGTGATCCGGAACAAAACTTCTGGAACCTTGTGAACGACGCCATCCTGTGTGACGTGGCGGTCGAGCGTCAGGTCGAAATCACCGGGCCGGATGCTGCAAAGTTCACCCAGATGCTGACCCCGCGCGACCTGTCCAACATGTCGGTCGGTCAGTGCAAATACGTCCTGATCACCAATGCCGAAGGCGGCATCCTGAACGATCCGATCTTGCTGAAACTGGCGGAAGATCACTTCTGGCTGTCGCTGGCCGATAGCGACATCCTGCTTTGGGCGCAGGGTGTGGCCGTACACTCGGGCCTTGATGTGACCATCACCGAGCCGGATGTGTCGCCGTTGCAGCTGCAAGGCCCGAAATCGGGTGAGATCATGCGGGAACTCTTTGGCGACGAGATCATGGACCTGCGTTACTACTGGTTCATCGAAACGCAGCTGGACGGTATTCCGCTGATCGTGTCGCGCACCGGCTGGTCCAGCGAATTGGGGTACGAGATTTACCTGCGAGACTCCACCTATGGCGACGCCCTGTGGGAGCGGATCATGGCCGTTGGTATGCCCATGGGCCTCAAGCCCGGCCACACCTCGACCATCCGCCGCATCGAAGGTGGCATGCTGTCGTACCACGCCGATGCNGACATCACCACGAACCCCTTCGAGTTGGGCTTTGACCGTCTGGTGAACCTCGACATGGAGGCCGATTTCATCGGCAAGTTCGCCCTGCAACGCATCCGTGACAATGGTGTTGCCCGCAAACAGGTTGGCCTGATCATTGATGGCGATCCGATGGCCGGCCCGAACACCGCCTTCTGGACGATCAATCACGAGGGCGAGACTGTGGGCAAGGTAACCTCGGCGGTTTATTCGCCGCGCCTGAAAAAGAACATCGCGCTGGCCATGGTGGCGGTTGAGGCGGCCGAACTGGGCAGCGAGTTGGAAGTTCTGACCCAGACGGGTGAGACCACCGCGACCGTCGTGGAAAAACCCTTCTTCGATCCGCGCAAGCAGATTGCCGCCACCGGTGCCGCCATCAACGCACAGGCGACAGCATGAAGGCCGCGACGCTTTCCGATCTCGCGGTCGAGTTGCACTGGCACCGCGCGGAACCGGTTTTGGAAACTGGCAAGTTTTCCAACTCCCATACCGTGCAATACAACCGCGAGCATGAGCTGCAAGTGGACGCCGCCCCTGATTGGGGCGGCGATCCGGAAAACACCAACCCCGAACAGGCCCTCGCCGCGGCCCTGTCGAGTTGCCACATGATGACCTTCTTGGCGCTTTGCGCCAAGGCGGGTTGGCCGGTGGCCAGCTACCACGACTATGCCGAGGCGCATTTGGGCAAGAACCCAAAGGGGCAAATGTCGGTCACGCGGATCGACCTGAACCCGGTGGTGCGTTTCGACACTGGATTCACGGTCGAGCAAGACAAGCTGGACGAGATGCAGCACCGCGCGCACCGCTATTGCTTCATCGCCAACACGCTGGCCGACAGCGTGGACATCAACGTCAACTAAGACCCCAAGAAGGACCTCGTGCCATGAAAAACGAAAGCGTTATTCTGCTGCAAGATTTGTCAGACGACGGGATCCTTCGGTTGACGCTGAATGACGTCGGGCGGCGCAACGCGCTGTCCGAGGCGATGCTGACCGAGCTGGGCCGGACATTTGCGGAGGCAGGCGAGAACCCGGATGTTCGGGTGATCGTGCTGGCCGCCAATGGCCCGGCCTTCTGCGCCGGTCACGACCTCAAGGAAATGACCGCCGGGCGCGAGGCCGAGGATCGGGGTCGCGCCTATTTCACGCGCGTGATGGCGCAGTGTTCGGGCGTCATGCAGGGGATCGTCAACTGCCCCAAGCCGGTGATTGCCGAAGTGACCGGGATTGCCACCGCCGCAGGCTGCCAATTGGTGGCAAGCTGCGATCTGGCCGTGGCCGCCGAGAGCGCCAAGTTCAGCACGCCGGGCGTGCATATCGGGCTGTTCTGCTCCACCCCCATGGTGGCGCTGTCGCGCAACACCGCTAACAAGCACGCCATGGAAATGCTGCTGACCGGCGATATGACGCCGGCCGCCCGCGCCGCCGAGATCGGCCTTGTGAACTATGCCGTGGCCGAGGATGCCTTGACCGAGACGACCATGGAAATGGCCCGCAAGATCGCCTCGAAATCCAGCATGACACTGGCCACCGGCAAGCGGGCCTTCTATGCCCAGCGCGAAATGCCCTTGGCCGAGGCCTATGACTATGCCAGCCAAGTCATGGTTGATAACATGCTGGCGCATGATGCCGAGGAGGGCATCGGTGCCTTCATCGAAAAACGCGCGCCCCAGTGGCAGGATCGATAAAAGACATGACCGAGAACCCCTACAACACCGGCCTTGATCGCACCCCGGCGAACCATCAGCCGCTGACGCCGCTTGGCTTTCTGGAGCGTGCGGCCAGTGTGTTTCCCGATCACACCGCTATCGTGCACGGGGACCTGCGCCGCAATTATGCGGAGTTCTATGCCCGGTCGCGGGCTTTGGCATCGGCCTTGGCGGAGCGCGGCATGGGGCGGGGCGATACGGTCTCGGCGATGCTGGCCAATACGCCTGCCATGCTGGAAAGCCACTATGGCGTGCCGATGTGCGGTGCGGTTCTGCATTCGATCAACACGCGCCTCGATGCGGCGATCATCGCGTTTCAACTGGATCACGCCATGGCGAAAATCGTCATCGTGGACCGGGAATTCGCACCGCTGATGAGCGAGGCCTTGGCGCTGGCCAAGGTCACTCCGCAGGTGATCCAATACGACGACCCCGAATACAACGGCCCCGGTGCGATGGACGGGGCCGAGGATTACGAGGCATTCGTGGCCTCGGGCGATCCGGAATTTGCATGGCTCATGCCCGAGGATGAGTGGGACGCGATTTCCATCAACTACACCTCCGGCA
>PR_CR_10_Liq_1_inCRDRAFT_1001111_pt1 | contig 15665 bp, 11 predicted proteins | sample PRCRCaboRojoPR_3_FD_10241 | JGI IMG/M metagenome (IMG submission 10241)
GCTCGCCGTAGGTCGATCGGCCAAACGCTCCGCCAGCAGCACGGTGCGTGCCTTCCGGCGCTTGTCGCCCAGATCCAGATCCCGAAATTCCTCGGCTACCCAACCCATGTTTACCTCCACTGATCAGCATGCTTTCCAGCATGTCACCGGAGGGATCCGGAGTTGTGTGCAACGAGATGCCCTCAGCGGCGCTCTTTCCCCTTGGGCCAAGGCCGCGATGACGCGTGTTCTCGGGACGTTAGTAATGGACGGTTAGTGAAGCTAATCACGCACCGAAAGGTTGGTATCTTCATCAGGCTCGATACCCGAGATATCAATCAGCATTTTTTTTAGCTCTCTAATTTCAGCCCGAAATACGCCATCAATTTGTCGAGTTACCCCACTAGGATACGATACCTTGATCTTCATGATGCGCATGACTGCGTCAAAAAGATTCGATTTCCCATCTGTAATATTATTTATAAATATCTCAACTCCAGGATCTTGTCCAGGATAGTGAGGATCATGAAAAGCATATCCGTCTCTAAAAACAGCATTAAGCGAGCTACTTACAAATTGCCTTATTTGAGGATCAGCCAGCATTTTCTTTGCTTCTAAGTAGTGCGACATACTTGAACGCCTCCGAAAGCTAACGAACAAACTGAGCCGGCTGACAACCACGCAGCAATTTTTGGATCGGTCGGGGTACCTTGTTAACCGTCATAGTCACCGATCATTATCCCAATGGTGGTGCGATGGGTCGTGCCGTCAGCCTTGCAATCGATGAACAGCGGGGTATGCTCGCCGGCCCACCGCTCTTGGCGGGCCGCAAGGGCCCAGCGGCGCAGCGCAGACTGTTGGTCGGCGCCGAGGTGTGAAAGAGAGACCAGCCAGCCGCGATTCACAGTGAGCCGAATGTGGATGAATCCGCGCTCGATGGCTTCGAGGATCAGCGCGCGGCGCGCACGACCCTCCAAACCCAGCGGCTCGCCCGCCTGCTCATAGCGTTGCACGATTTCCGCGCGCGTCAGACCGAAGCGCTCGGGGTTGGTGATCATCTGATCGATATGCCGACCGCCCGGCAGTCGCTCGATTTGTCCATCGGGGTCGATCCAATAGCCGGCGCCCTGCATGCGAGGTTCCTCCCGGGTTGCGTTGATCTTGCGGCGCGGGCCCTGTGAGGGGCTGTGCCAACGCGACCGCATCAAGCTAACACCACGAGGCGACAGTCAATGTCGCAAGTGTTCGCTGATCCAGTGTGCAACATGGCCTGGCGCATCAGGCCAGCTCGATGGTCTGCGCGGTCCAGCGACGCAGACGCGCCCTGTGCCAATCACCGGCACTTGCTACCGCTCACGATCGCGATGCCGCCGTGGGTGCCCGCCGTCAGCGCGACCTGCGTACCAACCACCGTGAACAGGCCCAGCCCAAAGGCATCGGCGATCCATCATTGCCGGGGCCTAAATATGTGTGCTTGAGCGTGCAACGCACTCGATCCCACGTTTGGTGTTCGGCTGCGCTGGACTTGGCTCAGCGCGACCGTTCACCGGCTACCGCTTGACCGGCTAACACTACCGGCTATACTGCGCCCCCACCAACCAAGACCCGAGTCAATCGGGCCATCCCTTAAAACAACCAAGAACAACCCTGGTTTGCGGCCCGCAACGGGCCGCGCAGTCGCCGCGGCGTCTTGCTCGAAAGGCGGGGTCGAGACCCTCGACCCGGCCACCGGGGGTGCGCGATCGCGGTCGACCTGTGACCTGGTGTCGGTACCGGCAACGCGCCGGCGGGCTTGACCGTCGGCCGCCCGTCGAGACCCCGGGTCGCGCTTGGGTCGGTCTGCGCAACAGCGCCGGTGACGACGCCGCGGCAGCCGCCGTCGGGTGTTCGGGGGGCCATCCGACAGGCATCCGGGTGCATGGACGCACCCTTTTCCGACCTGCCTGGAATGGTTGGTAAAACACGGATCGCAGACAAGCGCCGCCGACGGTAGCGGGGTCTTCCTCGACCGAGCCGCTCGGGCTGCTGCGTGCCTGCCATAAGCCCCCTGATGCCGGGTGATTACACAATTAGATATCGATGTAATCACTATAAACACGATGAAGACGGGGGTTCCCATGACAGTCGATTGCATTGGAGACATTACGCAACGGCAAGCGATCGCCGCGCCGCCCGGGCGACGGCGGCTCAATCTGACACTGGCCAGCCTGGCACTGGGCGGCATGACGCTCTGCGGCTGGCTGACGTTTGCGGGCGCCGCCGCGGCGGCTGATGCCAGACTCAGTTGGACTGCGGTCAATGATCCACGTCCGATCACTTACGAACTACACTACGGTCCCAGCGCGACGGGCTTCGAGCAACAGCTCGACACCGATGCCGCCTTCGTGGTCGTCCCGGACTTGGCGCAAGGCGAGGCCTATGCCTTTGCGGTGCGTGCCTGTGTCACCGACGCCGCGCTCTGCGGCGAATTCTCACCGTCGCTGGTCGCAAGTGTGCCCTACACGGCACCAGAGGCTGGGTTCACGGCCAGTCCCTTGTCCGGGCCGGCACCCTTGCGCGTGGTGTTCAGTGATCAGTCCAGCGGCAATATCGATAGCCTGACCTGGGATTTCGGCGACGGCACCACCGCCAGCGGCGCCCGGGTGGAGCACCGCTACCTGCAGCCCGGCAGCTACACCGTCGCCCTCACCGCCCGCGGTCCGGGTGGCAGCGATACCCAGACGCGCGTCGATTATGTGCAGGTGACGCCCGTCGAGGTTGACGAGGCCCTGCTGGAGGCGGGCGAGACCCTGCTCACCGATAACTGGCAATGGATTCCATTCCAGCGCCCCTGGGACGACCCGGTTGTGGTGGCGCGGCCGTTGAGCGCGGAAGATGATGATCCGGCGCTGGTGCGTATCGACGGTGTCAGCAACGATGGCTTCTGGGCCCGCATCCAGGAATGGTCCTACCTGGATGACCGGCATGCCGACGAGCTGCTCAGCTGGATGGTGATGAACGCGGGCACCGTGCAGAGCGCCGACGGCCGCTGGCTCGAGGCCGGCCACATCAGCAGCACGCGGCGGGCCTTCCGGTGGTACCAGTTCAGCGCGCCCTTCGCCGAGCCGCCGGTGGTGCTGTCTGCGGTCACCAGCAATCGCGACGAGACGCCGGTGATTTCGCGGCTGCGCTCGGTGACGGCAACTGCGATGCAGATCGGGTTGCGCGAAGAAGAGGCGGCGGATCAGCGTCACGCCAGCGAGCGCATCGACTATATCGCCATCGAGCCTGGCATCGGCCCCATCGGCGACTGGCTCGCCGAAGTGGGTGCGACGCCGGAGGCGGTCACTCATCACCCCTACTCACTGGTGTTTGCCCAGCCCACCGCCGAGCCGCCGCTGCTGCTCGCGCAGATGCAGACCACCAACGGTGGCGATACCGCCAATCTGCGCTGGTCGTTTCGCAGCACCGATGCGGTGGATGTGTGGGTGGATGAGGAACAGTCGCGTGACAGTGAGGTCCGGCACACGCGTGAGCAGGTGGGCTATCTGCTGCTGAGTGCCAATGGGACGACGCCAACCCCACCAGAAACCCAATTCGTCTACGAAGACGCCGAAAACGGCGACACGCTGGGCTGGAGTGTCTATGCCGGCCCGGGTGGGGCGAGCATCACCAATCAAACCGATCCCGACGTCGACGGCCGGGTGATCGTGCTCGAGGGCGCCGGCTGGTCCAACGGCTATCGGTTGAGGCGCGAGGATGGCAGCCCCTGGGCCGACGCGGAGCACCGCTTCCTGGCCTGGGATCTGAAGTACGCGGAGCCCTTCCACGTCTATGTCGACATCGACACCAGCATCGGCCAGGTCTATCTGGAGTACACGCCGGTCGACGAGCGTTCCACCTGGGTCTGGGAGAACTACGTGCACCACGGCGTCGGCACGGATGTGGTCGATGGCCGCTGGCACACCTTCGAGCGTGACCTCGTCGCCGATCTGGCCGATGCGTTCCCGGATGCGGAACTGCTGCGGGTCAACGCCTTCCTGATCCGCGGCAGCGGCCGGGTCGACAACATCCAGATGCGTTGAGTACACCTCGCAAGGCTTCGGTCACGCTGATGACCGACTGACACGGCCATGGGCTGGCGTGGCGCACCGCCGCCGCGCCAGCGCCCATAGCTGCAGATTCACAGCCGGCGCAACGCCGGCTTTTTTGTGCCGGCACCCCATTCGCGGGGACCAAAACGCCGCGCTCGGGGCAAGCCCCTCATCCTCTGCCCCGATGCCCGCAATGCCCTCCCGCGAGCGCAGGTTGCCGCTTGTCGGCGATTCACTCCCCATCGCCTGCCCAAATCGGGCCGAGCGGTCGTAACCGCCGACTCAGCAGTCCGTCTCCCCCGGCATCCGGCTCGGAGAACCGCCGACGACACCACGGCGGCACCACACCCACACCCTGCGCGCTTCCGCCTTATCCATTCTAAAGGCCTTTTCCGTAACGACCACCCGGTAGCCGGCCGATACGCAATCACTCGGCTTGTTGTCATTCTAGCCGCCGTCGCCTGGTGGCCATGGCTGCTAGCCAGGTGGCGCTTTCGCGCTTCCTGCTGGCCAGGTACGCGAACAGGGCCTTGCCGCAGTACGGCAGCCCAAGTGTCCGAGCTAAGCGGTGTTCATCAGCGTCAACCTTGGACAATCAACCGCCACGCCCTAGCGACAGCGCTCCAATCACATCAATGGTTGGATCAGGGCCGGACGATGGGACTTCGAAAGTGCTGCATATCAATCTCGTCAGCCACGCAAGCGAATCTTTGACCACCGCAGCGAACCCGGGCGATCGCGCCCAGGACCAGGCCGCGGATTCATGCCTGCTGTCAGACCCGCCGCAGCCACTACCTGGCTGGAAGCGATCTCTGGATGTACTGGGCGCGCTGGCGCTGCTGGTGGCCCTGTCGCCAGTGCTGGGCGCCTGCATCCTCTTCATCCAGCTCCGCGACCCCGGCCCGATCCTGTTCCGGCAACAACGCATCGGCTATCGCGCCGCGCCGTTCCAAATGCTCAAGCTCAGGACCATGCGCGCCCGTGCCGATGAAGATCATCACCGCAATCATCTGCGCGCCCTGATCGCCAGCAATGCACGCCTGACCAAGCTCGACAGCATCGGCGATCAGCGCATCGTGCCGGGTGCCACGGCGATACGCGCGTTTGGGATCGACGAATTGCCGCAGCTGATCAATGTGCTGCGCGGCGACATGAGCCTGGTCGGGCCACGACCCTGCATGCCCTACGAGCTGGATTGCTTCGAGGAGCGGCATTTCCAGCGCTTTCGGGTCCGCCCGGGCCTCACGGGTCTGTGGCAAGTGAGCGGCAAGAATCGCACCACTTTTCAGCAAATGTTGGAGTTGGATCTGCGCTATGCGCAGCGTGTGCGGCTACTCCATGACCTTGGCATTCTGCTGCGGACGCCCGCTGCGGTCATTAAAAGTGCCTATGACGCCCGGGCCCACCAATCGGCGGCGGCACGCAACACACCGGATACACGCGCAGAGACGGACTGCGAATCCGGACACCCGACAGCCACTGAGCACCGGTTCGAAGCGGACGCTTCAACCCTGGCAAGACACCACTGAGTAAAACAGCCTACCGCAGGAAAGGTACCGTCATGAATCAAGAAATCAATGTCGCCGTCGTCGGTTGTGGCTACTGGGGACCGAACCTGATTCGCAACTTCAATGCCCAGCCCGACTGCCGGGTCAAATGGGCCTGTGATCATGACCCAAGCAAGCTGGCGCGCGTCACCAGTCTGCATCCGGAGGTGTGCTGCACCGATAGCTTCGAGCGCGTGCTCGACGATCCTGACGTCGATGCCATCGCCATCGCCACACCGGTATCGACACATTTCCCCCTCGGCAGTCGCAGCCTGTCGGCGGGCAAGCACACCCTCATCGAGAAGCCCCTGGCGCGCTCCAGCGACGAATGCCGCCAGCTCATCGCCCTGGCGGAGGCGCGTGATCTGACGCTGATGGTGGGGCACACCTTCATCTACAACGCCGCGGTACGGAAGATGAAGGAGATCATTGCCAGCGGCGAAATCGGCCGGGTGCTCTACATCGGCTGTCAGCGCCTGAATCTCGGGCTGTTCCAGCAGGATATCAATGTCGCCTGGGATCTGGCGCCCCACGATATCTCGATTCTGCTGTATCTCCTGGAGGATGCACCCGACGCGGTGAGCTGTCAGGGCAAGGCGCATGTGCGCAAAGGCATCGAAGATGTCACCAATATGTCATTGTCGTTCTCCGGTGGTCCCTTTGCCACCATCCAGAGCAGCTGGCTCGATCCGAACAAGGTGCGTCGCATGACCGTGGTCGGCGAGAGCAAGATGATCGTCTATGAGGACACCGAGCCGCTGGAAAAGCTGAAGATCTTCGACAAGCGGGTGGAAGTGCCGCGCACCTATGACACCTTTGCGGAATTCTTCTATTCCTATCACTACGGCGGTGTCTACAGCCCCTTCATCGAGCAGGACGAGCCCCTGCGCGTACAGAGCCGGCGCTTTCTCGACCGCATTCGCGATGGCCGCCACAGCGACTCCGAGGGGCGCCACGGACTCGACGTCGTTCGTGTCCTGGAGGCGGCCTCTCACTCCCTGGCCAACCACACCACATCCGTGCCGCTGTCATGAGGCGATCGCAATACGGACTGCGTCGGGGACGCGAATCGGCACGGCAACAGCAGCCGCTGCTGCATCGCATCGCCGATGATGTCGAGCTCGGCGTCGACGTCGTCATCCACGGGTTCGTCAACCTTTACGGCTGCCAGATCGGCGATGGCACCAAGATTGGCACCTTCGTCGAGATCCAACGCGGCGCCACCATTGGTCGGCGCTGCAAGATCTCCAGCCATACCTTCATTTGCGAGGGCGTGCGCATCGAAGACGGATGCTTCATCGGACACAACGTCACCTTCATCAATGATCGTTATCCCAGGGCGGTAACCGAGCAGGGCGAGCTGCAGCGCGATGAGGATTGGCAGTGCATCCCGACGGTTGTCAAACGGCACGCGTCGATCGGCTCTTCCGCCACCATTCTGTGCGGATTGACCATCGGCGAGCGCGCCATCGTCGGCGCCGGCGCTGTGGTGACCAGGGATGTACCGCCGGACACGATTGTGGTCGGCAATCCCGCGCGCGCCCTTGTGGAGAGACCCTGCACCCAAGAGTCAAGCCAATGATCGACATGCAAGAGCCCATTCCCTATCTGGACCTGAATGCCCAGCATAGGTCGCTGCGGCGCGAGCTCATCCGCGCCATCGACGCCGTTTTCGCCAGCAGCGCGTTCGCCGGCGGCACCTTCGTCGAACGCTTCGAGAAAGCCTTTGCGGACTATTGCGGCTGCCGCCACGCCATTGGTGTCGGCAGCGGCACGGATGCGCTCTGGCTCGCCCTGCAGGCAGTCGGGGTCGGCCCCGGTGACGAAGTCATCACCGTCCCCAACAGCTTCTTTGCCACCGCCGAGGCGATCACCGTGTGCGGCGCCAGGCCGGTNTTCGTCGATGTCGATGAGGCCACCCTGACGCTCGACCCCAAAAAGCTGGAAGCGGCCATCACCCCACGCACCAAAGCCGTGGTCCCGGTGCATTTGTTCGGCCAGATCGCGGACATGAATCCCATCAACCGGATCGCTGACCGGCATGGCCTCTCGGTGATCGAAGACGCCGCACAGGGCCACGGGGCCAGCTACCACGGCCGGCGCGCAGGCGGTCTGGGGCGGGCCGGTTGCTTTAGCTTCTATCCCGGCAAGAACCTCGGCGCCGCCGGCGAGGCCGGTGCCGTCACCACCAATGACGACGACCTCGCCGCGCGCGTGCGGATGCTGCGCGATCATGGCCAGGCGCGGAAGCACGATCACCAGCTGGTGGGCTGGAACGGACGCATGGACGGCATCCAGGCGGCGGTGCTGGAGGTCAAGCTACGCCATCTCGATACCTGGACCCAGCGCCGGCGCGAGCGTGCCTATGCCTACCAGGAGCTGATTTCGCGTGTGCCCGGTCTGCGCGCCCCCACCGAGGCCCATTCGGCGCGGCACGTTTATCACATCTATGGTGTGCGCTGCGACGGACGCGACGATTTGCTGCGCCACCTGAGCAAGCACAATGTCGGCTGCGCCATCCACTACCCGCGGCCCATTCACTTGCAGCCGGCCTATCACGACCTCGGCTACGGCGAGGGCTGCTTTCCGGTCTCGGAGCAGGCCGCCAATCAGCTGTTGTCGCTGCCGTTATATCCCGAGCTGGGCATGGAGAAGCTGCAACGGGTCGCCACCCTGATCGCGGACTGGCATGACGGCCAGGCTATGGCACGACAGCGCGAAACCAGCCCGAACCGGCTGGCCACCGACGCCGCACTGGGCGGCTGACCCTCCCGTCGACCACTTTAGGAGCCCACCGTGGACCCGATGCAGTCGCACCCCACCTATGCCCATTGGCTATCGCCCTCGGCCCTCCACCTGGCGTCGCGCGGCGCCGGCCATGACCTGCGCGAATTCCTGCACCGACTGTTCCGCCACCGCTGGATCGTGCTCTGGTTCTGTATCGGCGTGCTCGGTGCAGTCGTCATCGGGCTGGCGTTCCATACCAACAGCTATGAGGCGACGGCCAAGATCCTGGTCAAGAAGGGCGCCGCGCGCGAGCCGCTGAGCGCGCGGGAGGCCCCGGTCTGGGTGAGTGACCAACTCTACGAGGAGGATATCAACACCGAGATCGGCATCCTCACCAGCCACCTCCTGATCGAGCGCGCGGCAGCTGCGGTGCGTGATGATCCCAGCCTGAAGCCCGTGACCAGCGAGCCGCCGGCGTGGCGGCGGACACTCGCACACTGGCTGTCGGCGGTGACGCGGCCCTTCGAGCACATGCTCGCAAAGGCGGTCGGCGCCGAGCCGGATCATGCATCGGATTTCGATGCGCAGGTGGCGGCCATGGAGGCGGCGCTGGAGGTGGAGCCGGAGCCCAGATCCAACATCATCGCGCTGCGCTTCGTCTGGCCCGATCCGACCGCCGCCCGGGTCTTTCTGGAGGCCCTGGTGGACGGCTACCAAAGCCACCGCACCGAGCTCTACGAGCCCGCCGGTGCCGCGGACTTCTTCCGCCGCCAGGCCGCCGCCTCCGCCGCCGCGGTGAATGCGGCGGAGACCGAGCTGCACAACTTTCTCCGCGACGCTGGCATCACCATGATCGACGTCCCGGAGGATCACGATGTCCTGGAGGCCGAAAAGCAGTCGATGCTGGCGCGCCAGCAGCGCATCGACGAAGACCTCAGCGAGACCCGCGCCCAGGCCAGTCAGCTCGCCAGCCTGCTGACGAAACACCGCCAGCAGACGCGCGCCGAGGCGGCTCGCGTGCGCACCGAGCTGCTCGAGCGCCAGCGTGCCACGCTGCGCGGCCAGCTGATGCAGGTCGAGCAGGACCGCGGCGAGCAGGCCATCCGGCTGCAGCGTCTGCAGACACAGCAGGCCGAGGTCTCGGCCAAGCTGGCGCGTATCCGCGTGCTCGAAGACAAGCTGCGGGGCCTGCTGCTGCGCGACCAGGGCAGCACCACCGGCAAGGCGCTGAAGGCGGAGGTGGACCGCCTGTACCGGGAGCTGGCGCAGCTGGGACAACTGCGCCGCTACGACCTCAACGTCGGCCAGGACACCGGCCTGTACGAGTATCTGCAAACCGAAATCCTCGATACCGAGGTCGGCATCAGCGGTCTGGACGAGCGCGCGGCGATGATGCGCCAGCGCATGGCGGACCTCGATGGGACGCTACCAGCGCCGGTCACCGTCGCCCTGGCGGATGGCGGCGACGACATCGCCACCGACATCGAGCAGACCCGGGCGGCGCTCGCCCGCGCCGGCGCGGTGCTGACGATGGACGACCGTACGTCGCTGGCGCAGGGCTTCGAGGCCCGGGTCGCGGCGATGATCGAGACCGAGGCCGAGCTGGAGGGCGCCCGCGCGCGCATCCTCGATCTGGAGGCGCAGGCACAGCAGGTGCGCCAGCAACTGATCACCCTCAATACCCAGGGCACACGCGCCAAAGAGTTGCGCCGCGAGCTGGCCCGCGCCGAGGAGGCCTATACGCTGTATCGCAGCAAGACCGACACCGCCACCATCTCAGCGGCGATGTCGCGCGAGGAATTGGTCAACACCCGCGTCGCCCAGCCACCGACGGTGGCGGCCGAGCCGGTGGGGCCGGGCAAGTCGGTGCTGCTGCTGCTTGGCATCTTCGCCGCCGCCGCCGGCGGTGTCGGTCTGGCACTGGTACTGAACGCCCTCGATGCCGGCATCTCGAGCGCGAAGCAGCTCGAGCGCGACTTCGGCATGTCACCCCTGGGGACGGTGCCGGAAGGCGCCACCGACGGCCCCCTCGACGTTGGGCTTGCGGCGATGTTCCCGGACGCCAGCGATGACGACCCGCGGCCGCCCGGCCAGCCGCCGTTCTCGCCACCGGCACTGATCTACCCGACGCCGGCCTGATGGACAACGTGACTGCCATCCGCACGGGCATGGGCCGCGTGCTCGACCGGGCGAGCGCGCGCGCCGTCATGCCGCTGCCGGTGCTGCTGGCGATGACCGCCAGCGGTGCCATCCTCGGGCTGCTGGCGCTGACGGCGCCGCCGCCGGTGTTGCTGCTCGCGCCGATCGTCGTACTGGGGCTGTGGCTGATCACGCGCTGGCCGGAGCTCGGTGTGCTGCTGGTGCTGCTCTACACTTCGACCATCCTCAGCGAAGAGGTGCTGCCCCCCCTGCCCATCGGCGTCGGCAGCCTGCACCTGTCCGACCTCATCGTGCTCTGGTTGTTCGCGCTGCTGGTGCTGCGGCTCTTGCTGCAGCCCCAGCTGCGCTTTCGCCGCACCGCGTTGGATGTACCGGTGGCGCTGTTCGTGGGCGTCGGCATCGCCGCGACCCTGCGGGGCGTTGGCAGTGGCGACATCGCCTTCGACGCGGGCATCCGCGAACTGCGCGGCGCCGGCTATCTGGTGCTCTATTTCGTCATCACCAATCTGCTGCACACGCCGGCGCAGATGCGGCGGCTCTGGGGCGGGGTCATGCTGCTCGCCGTGCTCACCGCCATCGCCGCCATCCTGCAGGCGGTGCTGGGCCCGTCGGTGCCGATCATCCCCGGCCGCGTCGAGGCCCTCAGCACCCAGGGACTGGCGGTGTACGACGTCGCCCGGGTCATCCCGCCGGGGGAATCGCTGCTGTACCTGCTGCTGATCGTCGCCGTGCTCGCCTATGCCAGCGATGAGCAGGCGCTCAGGCGGCTGCGCCGTGCGCTGGTGATGGGGCTGCTGGCGGTGGGTCTGCTGCTGACCTACCGACGCGCGCTCTGGGGCAGTGCCGCGCTGGCTGTGCTCGCGGCGCTGCCGCTGATCACACCCATCCAGCGCGCCCGCCTGCTGCGCGCCGGGCTGCTCGCCGCGACCCTGCTGGCGCTGAGCGTCGCCGGCCTCCTCACCATGGCGCCGAAGAGCGAGCTCAGCCGCTCGCTGCAGGCCACCGGCACCCGCATCGCCAGCATGTTCGACCTCGACAGTTACCAGCGCGGCGACAGCAACAAGCAGACCCTCGAGCAGCGGTTCATCGAGATCGAATACGCCCTGCCGCAGGTGCTGCCGCCGCCCTTGATCGGTCACGGCCTGGGGGCCGCCTACCGCCCCTGCCTGACGCTCGACAGCCGCGATTGTGTGGCGCCGAGCTACATCCACAACGCCTATGTCTCGGTGCTGTTCAAGCTTGGCCTGGTGGGGGCGATCGCCTTCGTCTGGATCGGCGTCGGCACACTGCGCGGCGGATTCGAGGCATCCGCACGGCTGCGACGGGCCGGCGCCGTGCCGGGCACGGCGGCGCCAGACCCGGCGGCGACGGTACAGGTGCTGGGCAGCACCGTCGCCTTCGCCGCCCTGCTGCCGGCGCTGCTGCTCGAGCCCTACATCTTCATCTGGTCCTGGACGCCGGTCATCGCCATCATGCTCGCGAGCGTGCACTGGTGGCACGGCCCATCCCTGCCATCGCTGCCGGGGACGGTGGGGCCCATGGCCACCACGCTCGCGGCCAACCCGAGGCGCTGACCCCGACATGGCCGAGCCCATCCTCAAACGTTTTCTCACCGGCATGCTCGCCACCGGCATCGGCAGTGCGTCCGTCGTGCTGCTCGGCATGTTTGGCCTGATGCTGAGCGCACGCCTGCTCACGACCGACGAGCTCGGCGCCTTCTTCCTGCTCCAGGTGCTGGTGCTGTTCGCCGCCGAGGGCAGTTCGTTTGGCATTCACCTGGCGCTGGAGCGCTGGCTGCCGGGCATGGACGCGCCGCAGGAACGCAGGCTGACGCTGAACACCGCCCTGCTCTTTCGCCTGCTCACCGTCGCCGTTGGCGTGCTCGTGCTGGCGTTGGTGATGCCGTCGGTGCTGGCCCGGCTCGCGCTGGCGCCAACCCCGACCCTGATCGCCCTGCTGCTGGCCTGGTTCATCCTCGAAGCGGTCTTGAAGCTGGTGCTCACCTATCTGCAGACGCAGTTCGCATTCAATGCCATCGGCACCGCCAACGCACTCAGTAGTTTGGTCAACTTCGCCAGTATTCTCGGTTTCGTGCTGGTGCTGGAGACGGGCCTGATGGGGCTCCTCTACGCCAAGCTCGCATCACGGGTGCTGGCACTCGGCTACGCCTGGTGGGCCAGACCGCTGCCGCTGGGCCTGTTGTTCGACGCCGGTCTGCTCCGACGCATGCTGCGCTACGCCCTGCCGCTGTATGCCAATTATTTCCTGGCGTTCCTGTCGGTGCGCGCCGACACGCTGCTCATCGGCGGCATGCTCGGCACCACCGCAGTGGCCTACTACGAAGTCGCCCGGCGTATCCCCGACAGCCTGATGCAGCTCTACGATGCCTTTCGGCAGGTGTACTTCCCCTTCGTCGTGCGCGGCATCGCCGACGATGCACTCGGGCAGGTGTCGACACTGCTCAACAATTCCACCCGCTTTGGCGCCTTTGCCCTGGGCCTCGCGTGTCTGATCGCTTTCGTCTTCGCCGATGAGATCATCGTGCTGTTGTTCTCGGAGACCTATCTGCCAAGCGCAACGACCTTTACCCTGCTCATGGTGGTCGCCAGCCTGCTCATGATCGAAACCACCCTGGGCTCGACCCTGGCGGCGCTCGGCGACTCCGATAAGCCGCTGCTCATCAATATCGTGCGCACCGGCCTGCAACTGACCGCCTATTTCTTCTGGATTCCGCCGCTCGGTATCGCCGGTGCGGCGCTCGCCGCCCTCGTCGCAGCGGCCGCCGTGCTGCCGATCAATGTCTATTTCCTGCGCCGTCGCGCGCTCGCGGTCGACAGCTTCGCCTTTGGCAAGCCCATGCTGATCGCAGGCCTCATCGCCGCCGCCCTGACGATGAGCAGCACCCTCCCCCCTGCCTTTCAGGTGCTGCTGATACTGGCCTATCTCCCGGTGGCCGTCATCGGGTCAGTCGTCAGACGCCACGAGCTCGCCGCCGCCTTCGGGCTACTCTCTCGGCGGCTGGCACCGCACCGCGGGCGCAAGCAGCTCACCAGCGAAACACAATTGGCGGAGCCCTTCGCGACGACGACCGATATGACCGAGCCAGCGCCCCTACAACGGACCGGTGAGCCATGAACGACAAGCCCAGCGTTTCGATCATCATGCCGACGCATAACGCCAATACGGGCTTTCTGCATGCGGCAATCACAAGCTGTCTCGAGCAGACCCACCGGGGATGGGAGCTCATCATCGTCGATGACGGCTCCACCAACGAGAGTCCTGCGGTCATTGCCGAGTATGTCGCCAGCGATGAGCGCATCCGATGCCTGCGCCACCCCGCCAAGCGCCGCTTGCCGGCGGCGTTGAACAGCGGCATCGCGCAAGCCCGGGGCGCGTTTCTCACCTGGCTTTCCGATGATGATTTGTTCCGGCCACGCGCCCTCGAGTGTCTGCTCGACTTCCTGTCGAGTCATCCCGACATCGATATCGTCTATTCGGATTATTCACTCCTGTACGCAGACGGCTCCGTCGGCGAAAGAGTTCGCGTTGGCCAACCTGAGGAATTAGGCATCCGCAAGCCAGTGGGGATCTGCTACCTTGCCAGATACCATGCTTTTGCGAGCACCGGCTTCAGCGAAGAGTTCTTTCTGGCAGAGGACCTTGACTTCTGGATCAGGGCATTCATGCGCTTTCGCCTGGCCCCCGTGCACTGCGACCTCGCATTCTATCGTCAGCATGCGCAAACGCTTACCAATACACAATCGCGCGCAAAAATTCTTGCCGTGCATCAGCGCATCCTGGACAGGCATCTACCGCGCATGTGGTGGCTCGACCGTGAGGGCAAGACCCACGCCTATTTGCGTCTCGGCAAAGGCTTCTTCGCCAGTGGCGCTCCGCTGCCGGCGATGGCTGCAATCAGCCGCGCCTTGTGCTTCGGACCGCTCGTCTTCGCAAAGACGATTGGTGACATCTTCGCCGCAAGACTTGGCCTGGGCACGGGAAGTGCTGGAATACGATAATGGTGACGGCGACCGCAACCAAACAACCGGGCTACCTGGTGTTCTCGCTGGACACCGAGCTGGCCTGGGGCTACTACGACCTCGATGCCATGCGCGCGCGGCTGTTCTCGGCCGACGGCAGTCGGGAACGGCGTGCCATCACCTGGCTGCTCGACTTGTGCGACGGCCACGGCATCCGTGCCACCTGGGCCCTGGTGGGGCATCTGTTGTTCGACCGCTGCGAGGACTGCCAGCCCTGCCCGGTGGCGGCTTGGCAACGCAGTCATCGCGGCTTCAGCGAGGTGTACGCGCCGGCCCGACCGGCACCGGCGCTCTGGTACGCACCAGATGTGCGTGACCGCTTGCTCGGCGCCGGCGATCACCATGAAATCGCCTTCCACGGCTTCACGCATCGGCCCTTCCCGCACATGGACGGCGACGCTGCCCGGCGCGAGATCGATGCCTGGCTGGCGCTCGGCGCACGCTTTGGCATCCGCCCACGGAGCATCGTCTTCCCGCGCAACCGGGCAGCGCATCTGGACGCCTTCGCCGCCGCCGGATTTCGCTGCTTTCGCAGCCCGGATCGCAGCCCGCGCTGGCATCTGCGTCGCTTCGGCCCGGCCTTGAAGTGTACCGACGACGTGCTGGCCCTGAGCCGGCTCGAGGTGTTCACACTGGACGCTCTGCGCCCCGAGCACGGCCTGCTGCGGATACCGGCCAGCGCCCACCTGTTCGACTTTCCGCGCACGCTGGAGCAGGCGCTCGACGTACGAGGCCTGTCCCAGCTGCGGTTCCGCCGCATCGGACAAGCCATTGAGCACGCCGCCGCTCATGGTGGTGTGGTGCATCTGTGGGCGCACCCCTGGGAGCTGCGCACCGAGGCCGATCGGGACAAGCTGCAACAACTCTTCGGCATCGCCGCCCACCACATGCAGCGAGGCCAGTTGCGCAGCATCACCATGGACGAGCTCACGACCCTGGCGCTGCAGAGGCACAACCCGGCATGAACAAGACTCGACCCGATCCTGCTATGGGCCCAACCATCCACACGCACCCTACCCGAGCCGCCGGTCGGCTCGTCTGGATCTACAGCGGGGATCTGCGCAGCGATCTGGATGCGGCCACCTGGCTGCAGGCGACCCACTGCTTGCGCCGGCTCGGCTGGGCGGTGACGCTCGTCA
>PR_CR_10_Liq_1_inCRDRAFT_1001112_pt1 | contig 15664 bp, 17 predicted proteins | sample PRCRCaboRojoPR_3_FD_10241 | JGI IMG/M metagenome (IMG submission 10241)
AGTATTTGGATTCTTCATCACACACCAAGGTCCACCGTCGAGGAGTTCCGCACCAAATTCTTCACGTGCCAGTTCATATCCCCAATCTTTAAATGCACCCTCTGTGAACTTCATGATGTTGCCCTTGTGGACCAGAGTTACACTTGGAAGGTCATTGTCGATTGCGTACTGAAGCGTCTTACGCACCAAGCGCTTTGTGCCCTCTTCGGACACCGGCTTGATGCCAATTCCGCACTGATTCGGGAAGCGAATTTTGGTCACACCAAATTCGTTTTGCAGAATATTGATGAGCTTGTCCGCCTCTGGACTCCCTGCCTGATACTCGACACCGGCATAGATGTCNTCAGAGTTCTCGCGGAAAATCACCATGTTGGTTTTTTCAGGCTCTTTCACAGGGCTTGGAACGCCTGCGAAATACCTGACAGGTCTGAGACACAGATACAAATCCAGCTGCTGGCGCAGGGCCACATTCAATGACCGGATGCCACCGCCAACAGGCGTTGTCAGCGGGCCTTTGATGCCCACTTTGTATTCTCTGAACGCATCCAGCGTCTCATCGGGAAGCCACTCATCAGCTCCATAGGTGGCGACTGACTTTTCACCACAAAAAACTTCCATCCACGAGATCTGCTTTGCTCCGCCATAGGCTTTTTCCACGGCTGCGTTGACGACTTCAATCATGGGTGGGGTAATATCGACGCCGATGCCATCGCCTTCGATGAAAGGAATGATCGGGTTATTGGGGACGTTGAGCGATCCATCCTGGTTCACAGTGATCTTCTCGCCAGACGTCGGCACTTGGATGTGTTGGTATCCCATCCTATTCTCCTGTGCTGTCACGTATGTTTTGCGCGGCGGACTATAGCATGTTTTGGTCCGACCACTTCGCAAATTCTCTTCGTCTTTGGGATAGGTATGCTTGTTTTATTTTACAAACCCTTTGGTGTGCTCTGCCAATTCACGGGCGAAGGACGCACCCTTCAAGATTTCATCAGGATTCAGAATATCTACCCAGCCGGTCGACTCGATAAGGACTCCGAAGGACTTGTATTACTGACTGATGACGGGCGTCTTCAGGATCAAATCGCACATCCGCGGCACGGTGGTGAAAAAACCTATCTCGCTCAAGTTGACGGATCCATATCACCCGATGCCTGCCACCGACTTATTGCGGGTGTTGATCTGAATGATGGACCCGCCAGCGCCGTCTCATGTGAAATTATTTCGCCACCTACAGTGCCCCCTCGCGAACCACCCATTCGCACTCCGAAAACACATTCCAACGTCCTGGATCCGATTGGTGTTGTCCGAGGGGCGCAACCGACAGGTACGCCGCATGACAGCCGCGGTTGGCTTCCCAACATTGCGCTTGATTCGGACCCAAAGCGGGCCCTATACGCTCTCCGGTTTAAATCCCGGGGAATATCGAGTCATCGAGACAACTCAGGTAAACTCCTCGCATGCACAACCAAAATTCCCACGTCATCGTCGGCCTGTCCGGCGGCGTTGATTCCTCCGTCGCAGCCTATTTGCTGAAGCAACGCGGATATCAGGTCGCAGGAATGTTCATGAAAAACTGGGACGAGGACGACGGCACCGACTACTGCACCGCCAAAGCCGATCTGGCAGACGCCGAACAGGTTGCGTCACAGCTCGGTATTCAACTGCACCGCGTCAATTTTGCCGCTGAATATTGGGATGATGTGTTTGAGCACTTCCTCGATGAGGTCAACGCAGGCCGCACGCCCAATCCGGACATCTTATGCAATCGTGAAATTAAATTTCGCGCGTTTCTCGATTACGCGCGCGAGCTCGGTGCAGACTGCATTGCCACGGGACACTATGTGCGGAGAACCGAGGGCCCCAATCCACTGTTAAGAGGCCTCGATCGGAATAAAGATCAAAGCTACTTCTTGTGGGCGTTGACGCGTGCGCAAGTTGAGAGTGCCATCTTCCCTGTTGGCGATCTCGAAAAACCACGTGTCAGACAGATCGCATCTGAGCAAGGATTTGTCACAGCCCGAAAAAAAGACTCGACAGGCATTTGCTTCATCGGCGAGCGGCGGTTCAGTGATTTCTTGAAAACCTACGTCAAACCGACGCCTGGCCCGATTGTGACAGCCGACGGCGAACAGATCGGTACACATGAAGGATTGATGTTCTACACGCTCGGCCAACGTCAGGGGCTCGGCATCGGTGGCTTACGCGCCTACTCAGATGACCCCTGGTTTGTTGCTGAAAAACACATGGACACCAATACATTGGTGGCTGTTCAAGGCACCAATCATCCCAGGCTCTTTGCAACCGGCTGTCGCGGCGGTCAAGTCAACTGGATTGGTGACCCCCCAGCGCTGCCGGCTAAAATAACAGCCAAAGTGCGATACCGAGCTGACGATGTACCCGCACATGTCGAGATGCAGGGGGATACGGTCTCGGTCCAGTTTGTCACGCCCGAGCGTGCGGTCACCCCCGGGCAATCGATTGTATTTTACGACGGTGAAACCTGTTTGGGTGGCGCGGTCATTGAGGAGGCCTATGCATGAGCCGTTCTGAGAGATTGTATCCACTCTGCGCACTGGCAATGACAGCGCATCAAGTCGACCGACTGGCCAACACGGGNATGGTGCCACACGACGAGTTCGAACTGCTGATTCAAAGCGTCTTGAATTTAANCCCAGACAGTCCNCTGGACGTGTACGGGGGAGACTTAAAGGCACTGAGACCGGGCGGAGTGTTACTCCGAGACATGCTGGGACGTGGTGGCAACCGTAAATATCCTGAAGTCATTCGGTATTTCATCAGCCTCATGCAAGTCGAACGACAGCTCTCTAAACGCACGGACCTGTTAGAGGTTTTACGGGGGCACCTTGAAGTCGCAGTTGCCAAAACAGATTCATTGAATCCAACACACGAATCTGTGATCGAGACACTCAACACTGCCTATCAAGAAACGGTTTCAACACTTAAATTTCGTATCATGGTGACTGGAAATCACGGACGACACCTGCAGCAAGGCAACAATCCTGCTAAAGTGCGGGCGCTCTTATTAAGTGGAATCCGCGCGGCGATGCTCTATCGACAGCTCGGCGGTGGCCGTTTATCGCTCCTCTTCCAACGAAGCCGCGTGTTCCGAGAACTTGACGCCCTTGGGTTATAGGACACATATGACACTTTCGAGTTTAACTGCGCTGTCTCCAATCGACGGCCGCTACGCGTCTAAAGCGGATGCACTTCGCCCCATTGCCAGCGAACTCGGGCTGATGCATGCCCGGATCGAAGTCGAATTGGCGTGGATTAAATCATTGGCTGCGCATCCTGGCATTGATGAAGTCGCGCCGCTCTCTGAGCAGGCCATTGCAGCCATTGACGACATCGCAGCCCGTTTTTCAGAAGACGATGGTGCGCGCATCAAAGCCATCGAGGCGACCACCAATCACGATGTCAAAGCGATCGAATACTTTATTAAAGACGCCTTCAACGAAAATCCCGAATTGGCTGCCATCAGTGAATTTGTTCATTTCGCATGCACCAGTGAAGACATCAACAACCTCGCCTACAGCTTGATGCTGGCGCGCATGCGCGAGACCAGGTGTTGATTCCAACGATGTCACGTCTCATTGACGTCCTCCGCGATCTCGCACACGCATGGGCCGGGCACGCGATGTTATCGCGGACGCATGGTCAGAGCGCGTCACCCACAACAGTCGGCAAAGAATTCGCCAACGTGGTGGCGCGGTTGGAGCGGCAGCGTACGCAATTTCAAAGTGTGCAATTGAGCGGCAAACTCAACGGTGCAGTCGGGAATTACAATGCGCACATGGCTGCGTATCCTGACGTGGACTGGGCCGCCCATGCTGAAAGCGTCATCGCAGGCCTCGGTCTGAGCATCAATCACTACACCACACAAATCGAGCCTCATGACTGCATCGCCGAATACTTTGACGCACTCAAACGATTCAACAGCATCGTGATCGACCTCGACCGCGATCTGTGGAGTTACATTTCGCTGGATTATTTCAAACAACGTACGGTCGACGGTGAAGTTGGATCCTCAACCATGCCACATAAGGTCAATCCAATTGACTTTGAAAACTCCGAAGGGAATCTTGGACTGGCCAATGCCCTGTTTGAACATTTGGCCAGCAAGCTTCCGATTTCGCGCTGGCAACGTGATCTGACCGATTCGACGGTGCTTCGCAACGTCGGCGTTGGCGCTGCATATACGGTGATTGCCCTTGAAGCGACGCTCAAAGGTCTTGGCAAACTCGAGCTGAACCACGCCACAGTGACAGATGACCTGAAAGATCGCTGGGAGGTTCTGGCTGAGCCGGTGCAAACTGTGATGCGTCGCTATGGAATCGAACAACCCTATGAACAGTTAAAGGCACTGACCCGAGGTAAGCCGATCGATGAGGCGTCGTTAAGAGCGTTCATTGAGGGTCTTGAGATCCCAGCAGAGGCCAAGGCGACACTTCTGTCGCTCACACCCCTGACCTACACAGGATCTGCAGAGGCCCAAGCTCGGAGCCTATGAGTCTCATTCGCCTCGAAGGTGTTGGGCTTTCGGATCACAAAGCCCTCCTCCGCCACTGGCAACGCGAACCCTGCCTGCTCAGCCAGGCGGTTGAGGCCGCGGCCTACCAATTGGATCCAGATGATTTAATCGACATCATCACCGNGACNACGTTGCCAAGTCGTCTCATCACAGGTGCTGAAGGGNACGATTTCACGCTCCATCGCGGCCCTTTTGAGAACTTCACACCCCCAGACGACGGTCCGTGGACTGTATTAATCCAAGCCATGGAGCAACTGATCCCAGAATTCGCAGCGCTCCGTGATGAGATCAACTGGCTCCCTGCCTGGCGCTTCGAAGATTGCATGCTGTCGTGGGCCAACACAGGTGGCAGTGTCGGACGCCACGTCGATCAATTCAGCGTCTTTCTCGTGCAACTCAATGGACGTCGACAGTGGGACATTGGACCGAAAGCCACTTCTCAGACACCGCATGTTGTGAATCAACCCATTTCGCTTGTCGCGCCCACTGAGCCCGATGCATCGATAACGACTCATCCGGGTGATGTGCTCTACATTCCACCCGGGGTCATTCATCATGGTGTGGCTTTGGATGCCGACTGTATGACCCTCTCCATTGGCTTTCGCGCGCCCTCTGTTGGCGAACTCTTTGAAAGTCTGCTTGAGACCCTGGATGAGACCGCAGAGCAGCATCGCTTTGAGGATGCAAACCGTCCCTTGTGTCGGCAGACAGCGGAGATCACACAGAGGATGTTCAACGGGTGCGTCAGGTCATGATCGATCAACTTGAGGATGATCAACGTTTGGCGCGAATATTGGCCGAGCGCGTCACCACCCCCTATTTAGAGATCGATGCGTCTGACAAATTAACCGACTCCGATGTCACGGCGCTGATTGAACAGACACCAGAATTTGAGCTGGATTGTGGTGTCCGAGTCGCCTATTTTGAATCCACGCTGTACATCAATGGAGAGTGTTGTGGCCAAGACATCCCCCTTGAGCTGGTTGAGCTCGCGAATCAAAGGCGTATTCAACGCCAACAGATCGAAGCACTCAGCCCACACTGGCGCACAGTCCTCTTCGAGCTCATCCAAGACGAACACCTCATTCCGGCCGAGAACCCAAGTCCGACAGACCGATTGGGCAACTGACTCAGAACACCTGTCTGCTATTCGGACAGCCGTCTTTATCGAGGAGCAAGGGATCGATCCAGCCGATGAATGGGATCCGCAGGACGCGACAGCGCAGCATTTCATTGCCGAACGCGATGGCGAGGTGGTCGGCTGCGCCCGGGTTCTAGAGCATCGAAAAATTGGCCGCATGGCCGTACTTGCCTCAGCACGACGCCACAATGTTGGGTCTAAACTGCTGCGTCATGCCATTGATAGTATTCATCAATCCGGCAACACCCCGATCCTGGGTGCGCAAATCTCGGCCATGGGCTTTTATGCCAATCACGGCTTTTTGCCGCGTGGGGCGGTATTCAAAGATGCAGGCATTGACCATCGCACCATGGAGCTGACCGGCGATCCGTCGAAAACGCTGATGCCACTCGATTCGGAATCACTGCGATTTGATACACCGACGCTGTTGGTCGCGATTGAGCCGCAGATCGAAGAGACAACGATGCGCATCAATCTGTTGCGGCTGTCCGACGATGAGGCGGCTTGGTTGACGCCGCGACTCATGTGCTATGCGAGTACGCACGGCGCAGAGACATTGGTGCTTGAAATTCCAGAGGGTGAGGTCAGTTTTCCACTGGACCCACCAGAGACCTTCCAATGCTCTTAAACGGACTCGCAACACCCTGGCCGTTGATGCCCTGGTTGATCATTCAAATTCTGTTCTGGTCCATATTCACGGCCAGCATCTTTCGACTGAACCTAGAGCGTCTCCAGAGCCTGCATGACACCAGTGCCTGGGCCATGACCACGTTATTTTTTACTCTGCTGTGGCGCCTGAATGCGGGCATTGAACCGGGCTTATCGTTTCACATCTTTGGCGCGTCCTTGATGACTCTTTTATTTGGTTTTCCATACATGCTGGTGGGTGGTGTGCTGGGCATGATCGGCAATGCGCTCAGTGGTGCAGGACAGATTGTCGACATTCCGGTGTCTGCATTGGCCGTCCTCGTGGTTCCCGGCGCGATGACCTATCTGCTCTGGAAACTCTCTGTTCGCCACCTGCCCCCGAACTTTTTTGTCTACGTCTGGGTGGTTGGATTTTTCGGGGCCGCCATTGGCATGGCTGTCAGTGCCACAGCCGTGACCAGTGCCTTATGGATCAGCGGGCTCTTCGATCTGCATTATTTGATGAATTATTTTTTTCCATTCATGCTGATGCAGGGATTTCCAGAGGGCTTTATCACCGGCACGATTCTCTCGCTGCTCGTGGTCTACAAACCTGAGTGGGTCGCAACTTTTCGTGATGCGTTTTATTTACAGCATCGCCACCCTCGAGACGCGCATCATCTACCGAGGGATCGGTCAGACGATTGACCAACCAGGCGCAGTCACACCTGTCTTGTAGGGGAAGAACTCCATCATTTGACCCTCTCGGATCCGTGCCTGTAATCCGATCCAATACTCGGCATCAAACAAATCGCCGTGCATGGCTGCAAACTCTTTGCGGATGTGGACCGATGGGAATAAAAAGGTCGCAAACTCTTCAGGAAACACATCCTCAGGCGCAATGTGATACCAGGGCTCGGAGGCCATTTCTTGTTCGTAGGTCTGGGGCTCGGGAATCTTTCTAAAATTCACTTCTGTTAAGTACGAGATCTCGTCGTAGTCATAAAAGACCACCCGACCATGCCGTGTCACCCCAAAATTTTTAAGCAGCATGTCTCCGGGAAAAATATTCGCCGCGGCGAGTTGCTTAATCGCCTGCCCATACTCATCCAGAGCGTTGTGTCGCGCTTCATCAGACGCTGTCTCAAGATAGAGATTCAGAGGCGTCATACGGCGTTCAATATAGAGATGCTTAATCACCACCTGCTCATCNTCGATGGTGACGCTGTTGGCACACAAATCCATCAACTCATCCAAGCACTCGGGATCAAACCGCTCCAATGGCAACGCAAAATTCGAAAATTCCTGCGTATCAGCCATCCGGCCGACCCGGTCATGCACTTTCACCAAGTGATACTTATCAAGAACCACCTGGCGCGTCACATTTTTACTGGGTCCGAATTTATCTTTAATCAGCTTAAATACGATTTCAGAAGACGGCAGTGTAAAGACACACATCACCAGTCCCTTGATTCCAGGCGCGATCACAAACTGATCGTCTGACTGCAACAGATGCCGTTTGAAAACGCGTACAAACTCGGTTTTACCGTGCTTGTAAAAACCAATTGCCGAATACAGTTCGTGCTTTTGCTTTGCTGGCATCAATGTCTGTAAAAAGGCCACAAAATCGACTGGGATCGGTACGTCGACCATGAAATAGCTGCGGGTAAAACTGAACACCACGCTGACTTCTTCTGGATCGACAATCACCGCATCAATCTCGATGCCTTGATCCGTTCGGTGCATCAGCGCAAACACAATCGGATAGATCGTGCCCTCTGTCACCAGGCGACCCACCAAATATGCACCCTTGTTGCGATAAAACACAGGCTTTAAGAGTTCAAACCGTGCTGAGGTATCGGTCCAAAATTGATTGGGTACCAAGGCTTCGATACCCGCAATCATGTGTTTACGCGCCAATTTACGATCGGCCCACCCCACACTGAACTCATAATCATCAAGAATGCGATCGCACACATCCGGAAGCGGATCAGCAAAGGAATAGCGCATAAAGATGTCGACCTGACCGGTTGCGTTCCCACCCTGATCCCCAAACCAGGAGTTTAAAAACGCAGTCTCGTCATTGATATTTTGGTGTCGAAAAATGTCGCAATAGATGGAATTGAAGAAGGTTTCACAGAGCTCAGGATCCGTCCGTTCCTGAATCAGAATGATGTAATCACGTCGTGCCTCAGCCCAGATTTCAAGAGTGAGATTTTCATATCCAACGCGCTCGGACAAGGTGCGATGCACCGCTTCAACGGCATCCTCATACAAATCAATCCGCTCTTGCGCAGCCCGCTGAACATCACGCCACGCCTGGCTTTCAAAACGATCCCGCGCACCGAGGGTGATGTTAATAAACTGGTGTCGATAGGCGGCAAAACCATCCAGGATGGTCTGTGCAACTTGTCGAGGTGAGTAGATTTTCACGCGCGCGGACTCTGCTGACCATAGCGCTTTGCCGACTCTAGAAATCGGCGCTCATTGTCCGTTGAGACACGTCCCAACACGTGGTTTCGGTGGGGAAACCGACCAAATCGCTCAATAATGGCCTTATGCTCAAGCGCGTGTTCGAGGAATCCTTGAAATCGCGGTCGCTCATCATCCGGCGCCAGTGATACCAAGCGCTCCATGCCCTGCACACAAGCCGCTTGATCAGACAACAACTCACTGTGCTCAAGTGGCATCAATGCGAACAGTTGCTGAAGCAGAGGCAAGGCNTCAAAAATTCCCATCGCTTGACCCCGCCTGGCGAGTTTCACGGCACGACTGTCCCCTGAAAATGCGCGCGCTGTGCCGCGGAAAATATTGCGAGTGAATTGATCCAGCAGAATGATCAGGGCCAGCCGGCTTTCGCCCTCACTTTCCCAATCCTTAAAACCGCCGGCAAGCGCCAGTTCGACCCGATGACCAAAGCGTGTCCCAATATCGGATCGACGTCATCGCCGCCTGCAAACCAGCGGCGGTTCTGTTTTTGGGCTAAATCACCGGGTCCGTATTCGTTAAACCAGTAGTCTAAAATCTGACGTGCAGCCTGACTCGAGACCACTTCGGTATCGATGTGTTCATGTAACATTCGCGAAGTCTAGCCTGAGTCGGGCCTGAGAGACCAGATTGCGACCAAAGTGTCAGCGGTATTTGATGATTTCCACCCGCTCTGGCGACCGCCGATCTGCGGGAATCAACGCACCCAATCCATGCGCCTCAGAAATGGATAACCCAGCCTCGCGCAGCAGCGTCTGCACATGATCAGCACGCGCTTGTGATTGTGAGATCGTATCTGCCAAGCTGCCTCCAGGCGTCACCGCTGTAAAGGCCACAATCGCCAGATCATTATCGCTTAACGATTTGAGATCATTCGCAATTTCACGAATCACCGCACGGCTTTCCGGGCTCACGCGGTCACCGGCAAAGGCCACAGGCAATACCACACGATTCTCCGTCAGAAGCGACTGCACACCCTGGAATCGGCGCTCCTCAACACCTGGCTCGACCAATCGCAGATGGACATATTGACGTCTGTTACCGCGCTCGATGCCGTAGGCTGACAGATAACGTGCGTCGTCCCCGGGTAGCTTGGCCGCGATGTAAATTTGACTGCCATTGGGACCGTAGAGCTCGCGCACTTTAAACAGAGAATTCGCCCACAGACCACTGATTCCACAGCCGCGACTTTCGCATTGGAATAAAATGTCAGCATCGAGTGCCTGCAATTGTTCGGTCAAACCCTGCATGTAGCTTTCATAGTCTTCACGCGGGCCCAATTGATAGGTGAGATCGATCACATGACCCTCAATATTCAGCTCTTCATCAATCTCAATGCGGTTATTGACGCGCTCAACGCGTTGCAACGGGAATCGAATTGCAGAGCGCACACCTTCGCTGTAACGCACGATTTCCGAGCCAAGCGGCCGTTCAATCTCAACAAGATCTGCTGATCCTGGAACATCAGCGCAATTGCAGCCGCTGACAACGCCCAACCTACCAAAACCCAACGCAATTTCATGCATGCTCCATTGTCGATTCAAACCAAGTCGCGATGGCACCTTCAGCGCCTTCCAAATGGAGATGGTGACCGCCTGTGAAAGTTTCTACCCTCATTTGCGGACAAAGTGCGATCCGTGATTTCAAAAAACTGGCAGTTTTGGCAATGCCAGTCGTTCCAAGGGCCAGCGAGATCGGCATCGTAAGACGCTGAATACAGGATTGAATCTGCGTCTCATCGAATCGCGCCATTGTTGGCAACGTCAAATGTGGATCTGATGACCACACAAAACCATTGGGCATCTTCTTCAGTCCGCGCGCAACGAGTTGAGCAGCCGCCTGTCGGGAAAGCGGTGCAACAGCGCCTGCGAGACGCGCATCGATGGCCTCATCAATTGATGCATACAGGCGTTTTGGACGCTCGGGTAGACGCTTCAGTCGCTCGGTTGCATTGCGAAGACGATCGGGCGTCTCAGTCGCAGAGTCTGGCCAAGGGCCAAACCCCTCGATCAACCACAATGCATGAATCCGCTCTGGGAATGCACTGGCAGTGAGTGTTGCCACGGCCGCCCCCATACTGTGCCCAAGCAACGCCGCCTGCTGCCATCCGAGCGCATCAAGGATGCCGACGACATCCGGCACGCCATCCCAGATGTGATACGGCTGTTGCACATGTGCAGACTGACCATGGCCACGCTGATCAATAGCCACCACGCGGCATCGACTCAATCGGGGCGCCAATTGAACAAAGGATGCTGCGTTATCAAGCCAACCATGCAACGCAAGCACTGGAAACCCATCGGCAGGACCTGTGCTCAGCGCTTCGAATTCAAGCCCAGAGGCATGCAACGTCAGTGTTTCCAGCGTTTCACTCCGGAGTATAGGCGGCTATCAATCGCGCAGAACCAGGGAGCCAGTGGTCGCAATCCAGCACATAGGCTGTGGCAGGCACAGGGCGTGGCTGCACATCAAAATTGGGATCACCCTCCAACAAATAACCGAGGATTTGAGCAAGGATCGGTTGGTGGAAAACCACCAGGTGTTGGTCACACACACCGGCCTCCAAGACAGCCAGCGCCTGTTGCCAATGATCATCCGGCGTAATTCCCGACCACTCAACGACCTGCGGTTGCTCGACGCACGAAGCCGCCACCAAGGAGGCCGTTTGATGCGCGCGTAATCGTGTCGAATGTGCGATCGCCGCCGGGGCAAAGCCCGCCTCCACCAAGCGACGCCCAATCTGAGTTGCCTCCCCCTGACCGGTTGGCGTCAGTGGTCGATCTTCGTCACGTGGTGCAAAGGGAACCGCCTCACCATGGCGCATCAGTATCATCATCATTGAGCGTCTCCTTGGGTCTGATAGTATGCGTCCACACGTAACCAGAAAAGACCCTATGCGAATCGTTTCATTCAATATCAACGGAATCCGCGCGCGAATTCACCAACTCGAGGCCCTTCAGAGAGACCTGAACCCCGACATCGTGGGACTTCAGGAAGTGAAGGTGGCTGACGATCAATTTCCGTATGAGGATCTTGAGTTCCTCAACTACCGGTTCGATACGCACGGCCAAAAAGGACACTATGGGGTGGCGTTGGCCTCAAAGCCCGAACCGCTGTCTGTGACTCGCGGCTTTGTTGACGATGCCGAAGATGCCCAGCGTCGGATGATTCGAGGCACCTACCAGCTCGGCGATGGCACCACACTGACAGTTTTCAATGGCTATTTTCCGCAAGGGGAAAGTCGCGACCACCCCACCAAATTCCCNCTCAAAAAGGCCTTCTATCAAGACCTGTTCAAGACACTTCAGACTGAATACAGCCCGACGGATCAGATTGTCGTGATGGGTGATTTCAATATTGCTCCGGTTGATTTTGACATTGGCATTTCCGAAGATGCGAAAAAACGGTGGCTACGAACTGGGAAAACCTCCTTTTTACCCGAGGAGCGCGAGTGGTTTCAAACGCTGATCGATTGGGGCTTTATCGACAGCTGGCGCCACGACAATCCAGACGTCAACGATCGCTTCAGCTGGTTTGATTACCGCTCGAAAGGGTTTGAGGACACACCAAAACGTGGCCTCCGGATCGATCACATCCTGATCTCACATCCGCTTCGTGAACGCCTCACAGCCACTGGGATTGATTATCAGATTCGAGCCATGGACAAACCATCCGATCATTGTCCGGTCTGGATTGATCTCGATTAATTCCTACACCTCGATGTCAGCAACGTAGCGCAGCGTTCGTTTTGGCCGAACGCGCGTGATCGACTCCGCATACAAAGGATGCGATTTAAACGCGTCCAGTTGTGACTGGGATTCGAATTCTGCATACACCACGATATCGATGTCTTGAGACCATTCATCCCACTTTGCGTTGGCGCGCACTTCCACCCGTTGTGCATCCGGGATTCCTTCCAAAATCTGTAATCCCGACAAAACCAAATCACGATTTTCAGGAGCGGCTGCAAAGAAAACGATATGTCGAATCACGAAATGATGAGATCCAGTTGAAGAATTGTTCTACGAAAGTCATTTGCACGCATTCGTTGCGTTGCCTCATGATAGCGAATTATTCGACGTACCGCACAAACAAAAAGGGACTTTGACATTCATGGCAAAGACAGCACCGGAAGCCAGTTTAACCAACCCATTCCATGAACCCGACGTAAAACGCTTTGAAATCCCAGGTGAGATCGCGCGACAGCCTGGCATCTATGAAGACGCACTCCGCGCGGGTTGGGAACTGCAACAGCGACCACAAGCAGCGCCCGTGGCCGCGATTGAGCGGCAGCACCAAAAAGACCGCATGACCGTGTGGGAACGCATTGAATTGTTAGTGGATGACGCACCGACTGTGTTGTTTCAAAACTGGGGCCAAAACCTCGATGGAGCGAGTCTGGTCACGGCGCTGGCCAAAGTCGGGGGGCGCGATGTTGCAATCTATGGCCATGACTTTACCGTCCGCGCAGGCTCCATGGATGCGACCAACGGTTCAAAGCTGGCTCAGCTCTTCCAAACTGCTGGCAAGCTCGGCATTCCTGTCATTGGCTTTAACGATTCAGCCGGTGCCTATGTCCCTGCGGGGGTTGGTGGTCTTGACGGCTATGCCGAAGCGTTTCGTGCACTTCGAGAGATTTCAGGGCGAGTTCCCTCCATTATGTGCATGTTTGGGTTCAATGCCGGGGGCGGCTCGTATCTCCCACGTCAGGGCTCGTTTGTTATTCAACCCAATGCCAGTTTTTTTGGTCTGACTGGGCCAGGTGTCATTAAAAGTGTGCTGGGCGAGGACGTCACCCCTGATGAACTGGGTGGACCGCAAGTGCACAGCCAGACAGGAGTCACTGATTTCGTCGTCGACGACGAAGTCCAAGCCATTCGTAAAGTGAAACGGCTGCTTCAATTTGTTCCCTCAAATCATGGTGTCATGGCTCCGTTCCAACCCACCTCGGATCCAATCAGTCGAAAAACATGGGATGCGATATTTTGTTGAAGCGCGCCTTCAACGGGCCAAGCGGTTTTAATACACCGCTCGATGTCACTATCCTTATTCAACAAGTGTGCGACCACGGTGATTTCTATGAGTTCCAACCGAACCGAGCCCGCAACACCATCTGCGCATTCGGCCGGATTGGCGGACACGTCATTGGATTTTGTGCCAACAACTCAGCGGTCGCGTCGGGGCAAATCGACATCGATGCAGCGTATAAAAACGCACGCTTCATTCGGTTTTGCAATCTCTACAATATCCCGATGCTGTTTATGGAAGACACCACCGGATTCTTGCCCGGGAAAGACCAAGAAAGTCGCGGCATTGTCCAAGCAGGTCGCGCCATGCTCGACGCAATCATTGATTTAAGAGTGCCGCGGTTTTTGCTGATCATCCGAAACGCATTCGGTGGAGCCTATGCCGCCTTCAACAATTACAAACTGGGGGCTGACATGGTGTTTGCATTGCCAACGACACGGTTGGCAGTGATGGGACCGGCCGGGAAAGAGTTTGTGTATAAAGACGAACTGAGGACTTTACGGCTTGAAGCCAAACGCCGTGCAGAACAGGGTGATACGAATGCAAGCGAATGGCTGAAAGCAGAAGAAGCGGCGCTCTCACAACGCTATGAATCAGAGCTCATGAATCCAAAAGAAGCGCTGTCCCTCGGATCCATCAGTCAAATTGTGATGCCGCAGGATTTACGACAGACCCTGGGTGAAAACTTCAAACGATACATCGACGCCTATCAGCCAAGCCCCATGCAATCGATTCAAAGGGAGTTTCATTGATGTCGCATGCTTTAATACATGAGCCACGTCNGNTGGGTCTCTCAGCGTCTGCATGGGTTCGCAGTTTTTCTTGTGAGGACATCGACTGCTTGATCATTTGCCGTGGTCCGATCCGTAAAGAGGTCATGGACGTCTTCACTGAAATGGGTGCGCGCTATGGGATTTTGCTGTCTGAAAAAGACTCGATCACATACCAAAATGCATTAGCTCCAGAACTGCGTTCGATCACAGATCCGACGCGCGTCCATCGTGTGCCGGACTATACAGGTGCCAGCAAAGAAGAGCGTGAGCAACGCATCGAGCAAATCATCCAAATCGCCAAAGACAACGGACACAACGCGATCTTTGCAGGCTATGGATTCATGGCGGAAGACGAACAGCTGGTGGCAGCCATCGAGGCCGCCGGTCTCGTGTTCATTGGGCCCTGCTCACGCACAGTCCGCCAAGCTGGATTAAAAGATGAAGCCAAGCGGACGGCTCTGGCTGCCAATGTATCCGTCGTTCCTGGAGTTGACGACCTGACCACACGCACACTGCTTGCCAAAGCGGATCGTGAAGGAGGCCTGGCTCAAATCGCTGCCGCGCATGGACTCCAGCACCCGAGGGCGACTCGCCAGCCGCCCAAGCTGAAGCGCTGCTTGCAGAGAGTTACAAAATCTCATCGATATCATCAGTATCGATGAGATCGCCGCGCGTGCTGAATATGAAGTCACACTGCTATTTAAGGACAATCCGCACAATCGGATTCGCTTGAAAGCCATTGGTGGTGGGGGTGGAAAAGGCCAGCGTATTCTGGTGGCGCCTGTCGACTTTGACGGTGATCTGGATCAACAAATCCAATCGGCCGCCTCTAAAACACCCGCCCTCCTTCGGGAAGTGCTCAATGAAGTGAAAGCCACCGGGCGTGGTGATAATAAAAACGTTCTGATTGAGCTCAATATCGAAACCACCCGACATCAAGAAATCCAAGTCATCGGCAATGGAGACTGGTGCCTCACGTTGGGCGGCCGTGATTGTTCGTTACAAATGCACGAGCAAAAACTGTTGGAAGTCTCAACCACCGTCGAAGGCCTT
>PR_CR_10_Liq_1_inCRDRAFT_1001113_pt1 | contig 15659 bp, 14 predicted proteins | sample PRCRCaboRojoPR_3_FD_10241 | JGI IMG/M metagenome (IMG submission 10241)
GAGCCGCATCTGGTTGCGCAGCTTGGCATCAAGGTTCGAGAGCGGCTCGTCAAAGAGGAAAATCGCCGGATCGCGTACGATGGCCCGGCCCATGGCCACCCGCTGGCGCTGACCGCCCGACAGCTGCCCCGGACGGCGGTCCAGATAGTCGGCGATCTGCAAAAGCTCGGCGGCCTCTTGCACCTTGGCCTCGATCTCGGCCTTGGGCGTGCCGCGGTTCTTGAGCCCATAGGCCAGGTTCTTGCGCACTGACATATGGGGGTAGAGCGCGTAGTTCTGGAACACCATCGCGATGTTGCGATCCGCCGGTTCGAGGTCGTTCACGACCCGGCCCGCCAGCTCCACCTCGCCCTCGGTCACGTCTTCGAGCCCCGCGACCATGCGCAAAAGCGTGGACTTGCCGCAGCCCGAGGGGCCGACGAACACGCAGAGCTCTCCGTCTTCCACGTCGACGCTGACGCCTTCGACGGCCAGCGCGCCGTTGGGATACCGTTTGACCGCGTTCTTGATCCGCAAGGTTGTCATTTTTCCTGCTCCACCAGGCCCTTGATGAACATGCGCTGGAAGATCAGGATCACCAGCGCCGGCGGCAGCATGGCCAGCATCGCCATCGCAAGGGCTTCGTTGTAATAGGGGATATCGGCCCCGATCATCTGCTGCATCACGCTTTGGATGCCGCGGACGAGGGTGAAATACTGCTCTTCGGTCGTCATGATCGTGGGCCAGAGATACTGGTTCCAGCCCACCACGAACATGATGATGAAGATCGCCGCCATCATCGTGCGCGACAGTGGCACGAGGATGTCCCAGAAGAACTGGATCGGCCCCGCGCCGTCAATGCGCGACGCCTCGAGCAGCTCCTCGGGCACGGATTTGAAGAACTGCCGGAAGAAGAACGTGCCCGTGGCCGAGGCGATCAGCGGCAGGATGAGGCCGGTGTAGCTGTTCAAAAGGCCCAGCTGCTGGGCCACCTCGTAGGAGGGCAGGATGCGCACCTCGAGCGGCAGAAGCAGCGTCAGGAAGATCACCCAGAAGAAAAACGTACCCGCCCGGAAGCGGAAATAGACGATCGCATAGGCCGCGGTCATCGACACCACGATCTTGCCCACGGCAAAACCGATGCCAAGGATGATCGAGTTCTGGGTCATCAGAAGGCCCGTGATCTCGCCCGAGAAACCACCCTGCTGGGTCAGCACCGTCTGGTAGGTGTCCAGAAACTGCCCGCCCCATCCGAACTGCATGCCCTGCCGGTGGATCGTGACATGGTTATAGGTCGAGGTCAGGAAGGCCACCACCAACGGTCCCATCATCAGGAAGACGCCGAAGAGCAGCACCACGTGGTCGAGGATTTGACGATATTTCATGCCCCGCGCCCCTAGTTGTAATGCACCCGGCGCTCGATCAGCCGGAATTGCACGATGGTCAGGATCAGGACGAGCACCATCAGCACCACCGATTGCGCCGCCGACCCGCCCAGGTCATTGCCGCGGAACCCGTCGCGATAGACCTTGTAGACCAGCGTCACGGGGCTGTTGCCCGGCTGGTCCTTCACCATCTGGTCGATGGTGCCGAAGGTTTCGAACATCGCGTAGGTGATGTTGAGGATCAGAAGGAAGAACGAGGTCGGCGCCAGCAGCGGAAAGGTGATGGTCCAGAAGCGTCGACGCTCGGACCGGCAATCTATCCTGGCGGCTTCCTTGACCGAATTGGGGATGGATTGCAGCCCCGACAGGAAGAAGATGAAATTGTAGGGTATCTGTTTCCAGGTCGACACGATGATGATCGCGATGCCGGTGTCCCAGTAGTTCACGCCCAGCCGCATCTCCCAGCCGAAGAGCGCGAAGAAATCGACGAGCGGCCCGATATGCTGGTCGAACAGCATCACGCCGATCAGGCCCGCCACGGGCGGCGCGATGGCATAGACCCACATCAGCAGCGTCTTGTAGCTGGACTGTCCGCGCAGAACCCGGTCGGCCGAGACCGCCAGCATCAGCCCGATGGCAAGCGACAGAAGCGACACGAGTGTAACGAACAGCGCGGTGAACCACGCCGTGCGCTGGTAGTCCGAGGCGCGGAAGGCGTCGGTGTAGTTCTGCAACCCCACGAAGGTGGCGTTTCCGAAGAACGGATCCTCGAGGTAGAATGAGGACCGGATCGCCTCGGCCGCGGGCCACAGGAAGAAGATCGCGATGATCAGCATCTGCGGTGCCAGCAGCGCGTAGGGCAGCCAGGGGTTTGAAAACTGCGCTTTCTTCATGGAACCTGCTCATGGAAAGCGGGGGCGCGCTGGATGCGCGCCCCCGTCATCAGGGATGGCCTGACTTAGTTCGAGGTCTGGGCGAAACGCTCCAGCAGGCGGTTGCCTTCTTCCTCGATGGTCGCAAAGGCGGTCTCGACGTCGGTTTCACCGGCGAAGATGCGACCGTATTCACGGTTCATCACGTCGCGGATCTGCACGTAGAAGCCCAGGCGGTAGCCCTTCGAGTAGTCGCCGGTCGGCAGGTTCAGCTGGGTGATGCCCACCTCGGCCTGCGGGGTCTCGTCATAGTAGCCCTCGGCCTTCACCTGCTCGTAAGCGGCGGTAGTGATCGGAACATAACCGGTTTCCTTGTGCCAGAAGGCCTGGACATCGGCCGAGGACAGGAACTTGAAGAATTCGGCCGCAGCGCGGTTTTCTTCGTCCGACTTGCCCGACATCGCGAACAGGGCCGCGCCACCGATGAAGGATGCGGTGGGGTTCGGGTTGATGGCTTCCCAGTAGGGCAGCACGTCAGCCGAGAAGTCGAAATCGACCGAGTTCTTCAGGCCGCCGAACGAGCCCGACGACCCGAGCCAGATTGCGACCTCGCCGTTTTCGAAGGGTGCCTGGTTGTCGCCCCAGCCGGCACCGTAGTAGCCGTAGTAACCTGCGTCGAGCCACTCTTTCAGCTTGGTGAAGTGGGTCTTGATCGCGTCGTTGTTGACCAGGATCTGGGTGCCCTGGGCGCCGTCGAAGCCGTTGTTGTTGGTCGCAAACGGGATGTTGTGGCGCGAGTGGAAGTTCTCGGTGAAGATCCACGGGGTGTGCGACTGGGCGAGGGGGACATAGCCTGCCTCTTTCAGCGCGGGCGCGATGGCCTCGAACTCTTCCCAGGTCTTGGGCGCTTCGACACCGGCCTCTTCGAGGGCTGCGGTGTTGTAGTACATGATCGGAGCCGACGAATTGAACGGCATGCCAACCATCTTGCCTGCGGAATCGGCATAGAAGAAGCGGACACCGGGGATGTAATCCTCGGCGTTGAAGTCCACACCGGCTTCGGTGATCAGGTCGGCGACCGGGATCACGGCGCCTTCGGCACCGATGATGGTCGCGGCGCCTGCGTCGAAGACTTGCACGATGTTCGGCTGCTCACCGGCGCGGAACGCGGCGATGGTTGCGGTCAGGGTGTCTTCGTAGCCGCCCTTGTAGACCGGGGTGATCCGGTAGTCGGACTGGCTTTCGTTGAAGCGGTTGGCGAGTTCGTTGACGGTTTCGCCCAGCTGACCACCCATGGCGTGCCACCAGGTGATCTCGGTCTGGGCAGCGGCGCCATTGGCCGCCAGCGCAGCAGCTGCTGCGAAAAGTGTCGTGCGAAGCATGGATGCCCCCAAGGTTTCGAGTGAACGTGCCGCGGGGCATAGGGGCGGAGTGTGACGGGCACGCGAAAGATGCGTTACAGATGTATGACAGCCTGTCGCAGAAGCAGCAGACGGCAGATCAGACAGCGCGCCGGCCCGGAGGGCCGTCATTGGAGAGTGTAAATCGGGAGAAAGTGGCAGCCCGTAGGGGAATCGAACCCCTCTTTCCAGGTTGAAAACCTGGCGTCCTAACCGATAGACGAACGGGCCAGACCGTGTGATGCAGCGTTTTCTAGAAAAACAGGGCGGGGGGTGCAAGCGGTATTTTCAGAAAAATCGGATGGTTTTTTCGAGGGCGTGACCTAGGCGCGGGCCACGTCCTCGAGACGCAACTGAACCGTGTTCCGCCCCTGCCATGTGTTGATCTCCAAACGCCCGGCCAGGTGAAAGCGCGCGCCGCCATGTCCCTCGAGCGCGGGGCCGATGGGGCCGTCGAACGCGCCGAAACAGATGGCATTCAGCCGCCCCTGCATCCCGTCCGACAGCGTCAGGCGCAGGTGGCTGTCGCCGACGCGCTTGGCATAGCTGATCGCGATGTCGGGAAAGGCAAAGCGCGGGGCAGGTGCCCCGGCACCGTAGGGTCCGGCGGCGTCGAGCTGTTCGATCAGTTCCACCGTGGCAGCCCCCGGCATCAGCACCCCGTCGAGCACCAGGTCTGACGGTCCGAGGGCGCCCGCGCCCTGCCGGTCTAGCAGTTCGGCCAGGCGGTTCATCGCAGGCTCCAGCCGGTCGCGCGCCACGGTGAGGCCTGCGGCCATGCGATGCCCGCCGCCCTTCAACAGCAGGCCTTCGGCGGCGACCTTCTGCACCGAAGCGCCGAGGTCGATGCCCGACACCGACCGGCCCGAGCCCTTGCCCTCGTCCCCATCGAAGCCGATCACCACCGCCGGGCGGCCCGTCGCCTCCTTCAGCCGAGCCGCGACGATACCGACCACGCCGGGGTGCCAGCCCTCTCCGGCGGCCCAGACAAGCGGCGCGTCGAGCCCGCGTTCCTCTGCCTGCTCGAGCGCGGCAGCGCGCACCTGCGCCTCGATCTCGCGCCGCTCGGTGTTGAGCTGGTCCAGCCGTTCCGCCAGGGCCTGCGCCTCGTGCGGGTCCGTCGTCGCCAGTAGCCGCGCGCCCAGATCCGCCTGGCCGATGCGCCCGCCGGCATTCACCCGCGGTCCCAGAACGAAGCCCAGATGATGGCTGCTGGGCGCGGTGTCCAGCCGGGCGGTATCGCACAGCGCCACAAGGCCCGGCCGATCCCGCCGGGCCATGATCTTGAGCCCTTGGCGCACAAGCGCCCGGTTTACGCCGATCAAAGGCGCCACATCGGCCACCGTGGCCAGCGCCACGAGGTCAAGCAATGCCATCAGGTCCGGGTCTTGTGCTCCGGCCTCGCGCATCTGCCGCCCGGCCTCGACCAGGGCCAGGAACACGACCGACGCAGCGCACAGATGCCCCAGACCGCCATCCTCGTCCTGCCGGTTCGGGTTCACCACGGCAAGCGCCGGCGGCAGCGTCTCGCCGCCCAGGTGGTGGTCCAGCACCACCACGTCCGCGCCCTGCGCCGCCGCGATCGGCTCGTGGCTGAGTGTCCCGCAATCGACGCAGACGATCAAGTCATGGTCCCGCGCGAGCGCTTCCATGGCGGGTACGTTGGGGCCGTAGCCCTCGTGGATCCGGTCGGGGATATACAGCGTCGCCTGCCGCCCCAGCGCGCGCAGCCAGTGGATCAGAAGCGCTGCCGAGGCACCGCCATCCACGTCGTAATCCGCGAAGATCGCGATGCGCTGGCGGTCGCGCACGGCGACAAGCAATCGCGCCGCCGCGCGCTCCATGTCCAACAGGCTGCGCGGGTCGGGCAGCAGGTCGCGCAATTGCGGCTCCAGAAACCGCGCCGCGTCTTCGGGGGCCACACCGCGCCGCACGAGCGTCGCGCAAAGTGCACGGGGCAGGCCCGTCGCTTGGCCCATCGCCTCGCTGAGCCGGTCGGCCTCTACCGTCGGGCCGACCCAGCGCCGCCCGGTCAGGGACGCCTGCACCCCCAGAAAGCTCATCGCCCGGGCCTTTCTTTCCGCGTCCCTGGCTTCATCTTTCCGAAAATACTCACATCCCGCCGGCTCAACCGTCGCCAAGTCCAGGCAGCGAGGACACCGGCGTCCGGTAGCTCATGCGCCGGACCGACCCGGTCCGCGACCGCATCAGCAGGGTCTCGGTGGTCAGCCAGCCCACCTCGTCGCGCTTGATCCCGGGAAGAAGCGACCCGCTCGTCACGCCGGTCGCGGAAAAGATGACGTTGTCGGTGACCATCTCGTCGCGGGCATAGATCTTGTCCATTTCCGTGATCCCGGCCTTCTCGGCGCGGCCGCGTTCGTCGTCGTTGCGGAACAGAAGCCGGCCGAAGATCTGCCCGCCCATGCATTTCAGCGCCGCTGCGGCCAGCACGCCCTCGGGCGCGCCGCCCGATCCCATATACATGTCGATCCCGGTGATATGGGGCTCGGCGCAATGCATGACACCGGCCACGTCACCATCGGTGATCAAACGGATCGCGGCCCCCGTCCCGCGGACCTCGGCGATCATCCGTTCGTGACGGGGGCGTTCGAGGATGCAGACCGTGATGTCCGCGGCGGAACAGCCCTTCGCCGCGGCAAGCGCGCGCACACGCTCGGTCGGGCTCATGTCGAGCGTGACCACGCCCTCGTCGTAGCCCGGACCGATCGCCAGCTTTTCCATGTAGACATCGGGTGCATGCAGCATCGACCCGCGCGGGCCTATGGCGATCACGGCCAGCGCGTTGGGCATGTCCTTGGCGGTCAGCGTCGTACCTTCCAGCGGGTCAAGCGCGATGTCCACGCCGGGCCCGTCGCCGGTGCCCACCTCTTCGCCGATATAGAGCATCGGGGCCTCGTCCCGCTCGCCCTCGCCGATCACAACGACACCGGCGATGTCCAGCTTGTTCAGCTGGGTGCGCATCGCGTCAACGGCGGCCTGGTCGGCGGCTTTCTCGTCGCCCCGTCCGATCAGCTTGGCCGAGGCGAGCGCGGCGGCCTCGGACACGCGGGCCAGGCCCAGGGACAGCATGCGGTCATTGAAATCGACGGGCTTGGACATTCGGATATTTCCTTGTGACAATACGTGCGCTCGGTCTAGCGCCATGTCCCGCGGGGGGGCAAGGCCGGTGGCGCTAACGCGGCCCCGGTCTTGCCAAGACGCCCAGCAGCGGGCGGATGCGCGCTCAGACGCTTTCGATGCGGATGGCGACGGGCGCTTCTGCCACCACGTCGAGGCCCTCCATCGCCGTCAGCGCCTCGTCGAGCGCGGCGCGCGGGGTGGTGTGGGTCACGATCAGGATCGGTGCGGTGGTGTCGTCGTGACGATACTGGCGCATGCGGTCGATCGAGATGCCCGACTGTCCCAGGATCGTGGCGATCTTCGCCAACGCGCCGGGCTTGTCCAAAAGTTTCATGCGCAGGTAGAAGGGGGCGGGCATCGCGGCCTTGGCCGGCTTTGCCGCAGCCAGTTCTGCTGCGGGCTGGCCAAAGGTGGACAGCCGCACGCCGCGCGCGATATCCATCACGTCGCCCATCACGGCGCTCGCGGTCGGGCCCTCGCCCGCACCCGCGCCGCGCAGCACGATCTGGCCCACGTGATCGCCTTCCAGAACCACCATGTTGGTGCCGCCCTCGAGTTGGCCCAGGGGCGATTGGGCTGGCACGAGACAGGGTGCCATACGCTGCTCCAGCCCCCGTCCGGTCATCTGTGCGACGCCCAGAAGCTTGATGCGAAAGCCCATGTCGGCCGCGCGGCGGATGTCCTCGATCGTCACGTCGCCGATGCCCTCAAGCTCGACATCGTCGAAGGCGACCTGCGTGCCGAAGGCGATGGAGGCCAGAAGCGAAAGTTTGTGGCCCGCATCGATGCCGCCGACGTCAAGCTGCGGATCGGCTTCGAGGTATCCCAGCGCATTGGCCTCTTCGAAGACCTCCTCGTAGGGAAGGCCCGCGCTTTCCATCCGGGTCAGGATGTAGTTGCAGGTGCCGTTCATCACGCCCATCACGCGGGTGATCTCATTGCCTGCCAGCCCCTCGGTCAGGGCCTTGATGACCGGAATGCCGCCTGCGACCGCCGCCTCGAAGCGGATCACGCGACCCTCGGCCTCGGCCTGCGCGGCCAGCGCCTGACCATGGATGGCCAGCATCGCCTTGTTGGCGGTCACCACGTCCTTGCCCGCCGCAAGCGCGGCCTCGGTCGCGGCCTTGGCAGGTCCGTCCGAGCCGCCCATGAGTTCCACGAAAACGTCCACGTCGTCGCGGGTGGCCAGCCGCACGGGGTCGTCTTCCCAGGCGTAGGGATCGAGCGGCACGCCGCGGTCCTTGTCGCGGGTGCGGGCCGACACGGCCACGATCTCGATCGGGCGGCCGCTTCGGGCGGCCAGGAGGTTGGCCTTTTGCCGCACGATACGCAGCACACCGGTGCCGACCGTGCCGAGACCGGCCACGCCAAGGCGCAAGGGGGTGGGGCTCATGCGGGAGTTCCTTCTATCGCTCAGGCTTTGGCGGCGCGTGTAGCCCGATCCGGCGGGCCGTGCAACGTGGCGATACCTTTCGCGGGCGCGTTACGGTTCTGCCGTGCGCGATCGGGCAAGCCGGGCGGCGCCGTGCCACGTGCCGGGGATTGGCGACCCGGCCTAATCCTCTGCGCCTTGTGCCGCTTGAAGCGCGCCGGGCCGCGTCACGCCCGCGTCCATGCGGTCGCGGTCTTCCGAGGCGATCACCGTGCGGCCCAACCGGTTCGCGCGCGCGGTCAGCGCGGCGGCCCGCGCGGCCAGCGCCGCCTGATCCGCAGGCGTCGTGCGGGGGGCGGGGCCCGTCCCGGTCACCGTCTCTAACGGGACGAGCGCGGGATAGTCCGTATCGAACACCGCAGGATCCACCGCCCGGTCGAGCGACGGGAATTCCGTGCAGGCGCCCAGAATGGGCAGGATCAGGGCGAAAAAGGCGGGCCGCATCGGTCCTTGTCTCCCGGGGATGGCTCCGTCATGCCCGAGCCGCCGCCCTTGGGCAAGCCGCGCGTCGCGGGATGGGCGGATATGGGCTTGGATATGAACGCCCGTTCAGTTTATCTGGACCCATGGCCCGGACCCAAGGATCGCATTCCGACATCACCGGCCCGCGGATCCGCGCCGCGGCGGAGCGGCTATTCGCGCGCCACGGCTATGCCGCCGTGTCCATGCGCCAGATCGCAAGCGAGGTGGGCGTGCAGGCGGGCGCGCTTTACAACTACACGCCCGACAAGCAATCGCTTCTGTCCGACTTGATGCAGGGGCACATGGACGATCTGCTCGCGGCGTGGCGGGCGGCGGACCGGCCGGGGCCCGCGCTGGAGCGTCTCGAGCGGTTCACGCGGTTTCACATCGCGTTTCACCTCGAACGGCCCGATGCCGTCTTCATCGCCTATATGGAACTGCGCAATCTCGAGCCGGAAAACTTCCGCCGGATCGAGGCGTTGCGCCGGGACTACGAAGACGGGCTCGAAGCGATCCTGCGCCAGGGCCGGGACGAGGGCGACGTGTCGGTGCCCGATACCAAGATTGCGACCCTGGCGGTGATCGCAATGCTCACGGGTGTGAACACCTGGTACCGCGCGGGCGGCCGGCTGAGTGCGACGGAAGTGGCCGATATCTACTGGAACATGGTCCGCGGCGCGGTCACGCTGCCCCGATAGGCCCCTTACGTCCCCGTGCCGGATCGGGTAATCGGCGCCGGGCGGGGTCATGTCAGACAAGGGGGAGGCCAAAGGCCATGGCGGACAAGGTTTTGGCGGAGATCACGCCCTCATTTGGGCGGAGGGCCTTTGCGCTCTTCTCGATGATCGTGCTGGGGGCGCTGTGTCTTTACATCGCCTTCGCACACCCGCCCCGGGATCTTTGGGCGCAGGCCTTCCTGATCGGTGTGGGCCTCGTGGTGCTGTGGGGCGCCGAGATGATGCGCCGCGCGACGCGGCTGAGCCTTGAACTGACCGAGGAGGGGCTGCGCGACAGTTCGGGGGTCATGGTCGCGCCGATGGAGCGGATCGTGGGGCTGGATCGCGGAATGTTCGCATTCAAGCCGTCGAACGGGTTCATCGTGCGACTGGACCGGCCGCACGCGCGGTGCTGGCGGCCGGGTCTTTACTGGCGGTTGGGGCGCAGCGTGGGTGTAGGCGGTGTCACCGTTGCGTCACAGGCCAAGATGATGGCAGACCTGCTGACCATCAAGTTGGCCGAGCGCGAGGGCCCCTAATCAGGTATCGCTCCAAACGATCTGGGGCGAAAAGCGCGGCCGCGTGAACACGAAGCTCGAGATGTCACGCGCTGCCAGGCCGACGTTCAAGGGCGGTTCGTAGTCTGTCCAGGTCTCGACGACGATGATCTGTTCGTTGTTGACCATGATCGGCAGCCTGTCGGACCATGATTTGACATTGTCGGTTTGCAGCGCGGTCTTGTTGCCCACGGTCTCGGACCAGACCGTCTCGAACTCTTGGTTGGCGGCCTTCCAGCGCAGGAGCGACACGCGAAGGCTGGTGTCCGACCCGTCCGAGATCGTGAGGTAGTCGAGGAACTTCTTGGCGTTCTCCAGGTATTGCGGGTTCATCGGCTGGGTCTCGCGCGAGATCATGTCGGAAATCGTGTACGCGGCCTTGTTGTTGACGCTGGTCTGGCGATAGGCGTCGAAAAAGACGACCATCGCGCAGAAGGCCCAGAAGAGCGCGGGAAAGATCATCACCGCTTCGATCGAGACCGACCCCTCGACATCGTCGCGGAAGGCTTTCAGGTGTGTTTTCAGATACCTAAACATAACGCTTACCTCGGTTCCTGGACAAAGCCGTTCATGGCCACGATGGACAACTGACCGGCGGCGTCCTTGCTGAGCGACCGGCCCAGACCGGCGATCGGGAAGAACGGGTCGAACTTGGCGCAGGCGCGCACGAGTACCATTTCGTTGTCGATCCCGTTCTTGAATTGGCGCACGGGCTGCACCTCGAAATTCGTGTCGCCGCCGCCGACGGTGCAATCGATGGACGCGGGCAGGCCGCTCCAGTTGCGCATGTCGACCTTGGTCATCTCGAGCCGCAGGTTGTTGCGGCAATCGGGGACCATCGTCGCGCTGGTGCAGATCAGGTCGACGATATCGTCATGTTGCGGTGCCTGACCGGTGCCCAGGCGCACCTCGCGCATCGCCTCGTCGAGGCTGCGTTCGAGAAGGGTGTGCCGGATATTGACCAGGCCAAGCTCGATGCCGGAGGCCATGAAGATCAGGAACATGGGCACCACGATCGCGAATTCGACAGTCGCGTTGCCGTCCTCGTTCGCGCGGAAACGCTTGAGGGCTTTCAGGATGCGCAGGGTCATTGGGTCAGCCTCAACTGGTTGATCTGGCGGGCAATCGCCTCGAACGCTTCTGTAATTTCAACGCCTTCCACCCGGAAGAAATGGGCGGGCGAAGAGGCGCAATCGCGCATCACGTCGGCGCCATGATCGTTGACCTCGAAACCGACCGACCAGATCACGATGCCGCGGTCCTTTGCAGCGTCGCAGATATCGTCGAGCAGGCGGTCGCCTTCGCTGGACGTGTACTTGGTGTAGTAGAACTGGTTGTGCTGCCAGTGGTTCACGTAACGGTTCAGGTAGTAATAAACCGGGAAGCGGTCCCAATGGACGTAGTGGCTTTCGACGCTGTAGGCCCAGTCTGCGACCCGGCGTGTGGTCACATTGACGCCGTCAGTCATCAGGATCACGGTCTTCAGCGTTTCGGGATCGTCATACTCGGCCGGACGGCCCGAGAACGTCGCATCGATGTCGCCCTTGGTGACCAGGCTGTCCACGATCGGGCGGAAGGACGGGTCCAGCAGGCTCACCGCCCACTTCATCCCGAGAAATATCGACGTGTTCGCACGGGCCCGCAGGTTTCCGATCTGGCTCTTGAGCGCAGAGGCGTTCTGGCTGAAGGGAGAGATCCGCTCGTAGCTTCTTTGCGGGCAGCCTGGATTGGTGATGTCGCCGGAGCTGCGGCTCGAAAACTCCACGTGCTGGCCCTGCTCGTATGTGCGGTTCGTGTTGAAGACCGTTGTGGAAAACTCGTGATCTTCGAATTCCACGCAATGGGAGAAGTTGTGCTTCTGCGCGGTGTTCAGCTCGTCGAAGATCATGGGCCCGGCATTGACATGGCTCGTGTAGGGAACGACCGAGACCGAGATCAGGTCCTGCGTTTCCGGCGTGATGACCGTGTCCACGAACGTTCGGGCCGCGTCGCGCAGGTTCCCCATCTTGTTGTTCGACCCCATCGAGCCCGAGATATCGAGCACCATGGAGATCTCGACTTTGGCGATCCGCTCTTCCGCGGTGGCAGAGGCGCTGGCGACCAACGTGTCGCGACCCACGAATTGCAGGTATTCCGCAGGCTGGGTGGCCTGCGCCTTGGCCGACACGGTGCGGAAGTTGAGACCTTCGTCGACGTTGACCTCGGCGAGGAAGTCGCCCATGCCCGGCTTTTCGAAATAACTGTTCACCACCTGCGTCGGGTCCAGTGACTGGTCGAGATCCGCCGCGGCAAGAACGGCACGGTCCAGCGTGTGCTGCAGCATTGTGCGGTTCTGTTCATTGCGCATGTAGTCGACGGCGATCCCGCCGGTCATCAGGATGATCAGGAAGATGAACATGCCCAGAAAGACCATGACGCCGCTTTCGTCGTCGCGGAAACGGCGGAGTCGGTTGCGGACCGATGTCGTCTTGCATGCGTCGCTGTCGGAGGCGGTCGCCGGGACCTGTCTGTCAAACGCAGTCATTGTCGTTACCTTTCGCCCGGGTTGACGGGCACCACGCCCGTGGTCCGGGCAATATTACCTGCGTCCTTTATGCTCCGGGCCTGTGGCGGAAATTGGGCGGGTTAAGAAAGGATTAGGGGCGATTTTGCGCGGGTTTGTGGCTGATCCGGGCGTCGGCATCGGCATTGTTTTCAATGACATGACAATCAGCCCTCAAGCACCGCGATTCGCCAGGGCTGCGCTCGTTTGATACGCAGAACCGTGAAAACAATTCGGCAACCGGTCCGGGTCGGCACCGATGTTGCCGAGGGGGCACTGGCGGGCGGGTCCGTGTCGGACAGGGACCTGCAAATGTCGAAAAGCGCCCCGCGCGTCCCGGGCGCCGCTTGCTAAGCTGAGGCCGAAGTGCTGGGGTGGCCCCGGCACGAACGGAGAGGTGGCATGGGCTTTTCAGGCTGGCGGGTCCTGCGCGAGGGGCTAAGCGGCAACCGGGGCTGGACGCCCCAGTGGCGCGACCCCGAACCGAAATCCGAGTATGACATCGTCATCATCGGTGGCGGCGGCCATGGCCTCTCGACCGCCTACTACCTGGCCAAGGAGCACGGCCTGACCAACGTGGCGGTGCTGGAAAAGGGCTACCTGGGCGGCGGCAACGTGGGGCGCAACACCACCATCGTGCGCGCCAATTACTTCCTGCCCGGCAATTCGGAATTCTACAGCCATTCCCTGAAGCTCTGGGAGGGGCTGGAGGAAGACCTGAACTATAACGTGATGCATTCCCAACGGGGCCTGATCAACCTGTTCCATTCCGACGGGCAGCGCGATGCCTTTGCCCGGCGCGGCAATGCGATGATCAACCAGGGCGACGACGCGATCCTTCTGGACCGCGAGGGCGTGCGCAAGCATCTGCCCTATCTCGATTTCGACAACCTGCGCTTTCCGGTCTATGGCGGGCTCTTGCATCCGCGGGGCGGCACCGCGCGGCACGACGCGGTCGCCTGGGGCTATGCGCGGGGCGCCGACAGCCGGGGCGTGGACCTGATCCAGAATTGCGAGGTCACGGGGATCGACATCGAGAACGGCCGCGTAACCGGCGTGCAGACCACGCGCGGACCCATTAGGGCCAAGAAGGTGGGGATGGTCGTCGCCGGACGCTCGTCGCAGGTGGCGGCGATGGCGGGGATGCGCCTGCCCATCGAGAGCCACGTGCTCCAGGCCTTTGTCACCGAGGGCCTGAAACCGGTGATCGACCATGTGGTCAGCTTCGGCATGGGGCATTTCTATATCAGCCAGTCGGACAAGGGCGGGCTGGTGTTCGGCGGTGATCTGGATTTCTACGCGTCCTATGCGGCGCGGGGCAACCTGCCGATGGTCGAGCATGTTATGGAGGCCGGCATGGCGCTGATGCCGATGATCGGCCGCGCCAGGGTGCTGCGCAGCTGGGGCGGGATCATGGACATGACCCCCGATGGCAGCCCGATCATCGACAAGACCGGGATCGACGGGCTCTACCTGAATTGCGGCTGGTGCTATGGCGGGTTCAAGGCGGTGCCGGGGTCGGGCTTTTCCTTCGCCCATCTGATCGCACGGGATGAACACCACGCGCCCGCCGCGCGCTACCGGCTGGACCGGTTCCGCGATGGCATCGGGCTCATGGACGAGGAAGGCACCGGTGCGCAGCATAACCTGCACTAGGCACGCGCGGAGAGGGCGGAAGTGAGTATTTCTGGAAAGATGAAGCCGGGGGTGGCGCGATGAGGATCCGCTGTCCGATCTGCGGAGACCGGGATCTGCGCGAGTTCACATACAAGGGGGACGCCGTGGCGCTCAACCGGCCGGGGCCCGAGGCCGCCGCGCAGGCCTGGGACGACTACCTGCACCTGCGCCGCAACCCCGCGGGCGCGACGCGCGAGTTGTGGTATCACGGCGGCGGCTGCGGGGCCTGGATCGTCGTGACCCGCGATACGGTCACTCACGAGATTCTGGGCGCGGTTCTGGCCGAGGAGGCCGAGGCATGAGGATCGCGGGCAAGGGGCTGATCGACCGGGACACGCCGGTGCATTTCCGCTTTGACGGCGTGGCGCATCAGGGCTTTGCGGGCGACACGCTGGCCTCGGCGCTTCTGGCGCAGGGTGTGCGGCTGATGGGCCGGTCCTTCAAGTATCACCGTCCGCGCGGCGTGCTGACCGCCGGATCGGAAGAGCCCAACGCGCTGGTCACCGTGGGACAGGGCGCCCATGCGGACCCGAATGTGCGGGCCACGGTGCAGGAGATCTACGACGGGCTCGAGGCCCATCCGCAGAACGCCTGGCCGTCCTTGCGGTATGACCTCCTGTCGCTCAACGACCTGGCCGCGCCATTCTTGAGCGCCGGGTTCTACTACAAGACCTTCATGTGGCCGCGCGCGTTCTGGGAAAAGCTCTATGAGCCCGTGATCCGCCGCGCCGCAGGCCTGGGCGCGCTGAGCGGGCAGCCTGACCCGGATGCCTATGAAAAAGCCTATGCGTTCTGCGATCTTCTGGTGATCGGGGCGGGGCCTGCGGGGCTGATGGCGGCGCTGACGGCGGCGGAAGCCGGGGCCGATGTGATCCTGTGCGACGAGGACACGCGCAGCGGCGGGCGGCTTCTGGCCGAGGACGAAGAGGTGGACGGTCAGCCGGGGCACGCCTGGGCGCAGGCGCTGACTGACCGGCTGCGCGCCATGCCCAATGTGCGGGTGATGCGCCGCACCACCGTGACCGGCGTCTACGACCAGGGCACCTACGGCGCGCTCGAGCGGGTGGGCCAGCATCTGCCCCATCGCGCCAGCCTGCCGCGGGCGTGTTTCTGGCGGATCGTGGCGAAACGCGCGGTGCTGGCGTCGGGCGCGATCGAGCGGCCGGTGGCCTTTCCCAACAATGACCGGCCGGGTATCATGACGGCGGGCGCGGTGCGTGCCTATCTCAACCGCTGGGGCGTGGCGCCGGGGCGGCGAGTGGTGGTTTTCGGCAACAATGACGACGCCCACCGCACGGCGCGCGACCTGGTGGCGGCGGGGGTGCATGTGGCCGCACTGGTGGACAGCCGGCACGAGGCGCAGGCGTCGGACGCCTATCCGGTCCATGCCGGGGCGGTGTTGTGCAACACCCAGGGACGGCTGGGCCTGGAGAGCGTGACGATCCGCACCGCGAAGGGCGAGGAACGCATCGCTGCCGACACGCTCGCCATGTCGG
>PR_CR_10_Liq_1_inCRDRAFT_1001114_pt1 | contig 15649 bp, 13 predicted proteins | sample PRCRCaboRojoPR_3_FD_10241 | JGI IMG/M metagenome (IMG submission 10241)
GGGTAGCCTTCCTCCGCAGGCATCTCTTCGAGCCGCGAGCTGATCTCACGCAATGCCTCTGCCCAACGGCTGGTGGAGTCGGCCATGATCGACACGCGGTAACCCTGATCACGGAAGTACTCAGCAAGGGTGATCCCGGTGTAGATGGACGCCTCACGTGCTGCCACAGGCATGTTGGATGTGTTTGCAATCAACACGGTGCGTTGCATGAGCGGGTTGCCGGTCTGAGGGTCCTCAAGTTCTGGGAACTCCACCAACACGTCCGTCATTTCGTTGCCACGCTCACCGCAGCCGACGTAAACCACGATTTCGGCATCGCCGTATTTGGCAATCGATTGTTGTGTAACCGTCTTTCCAGAACCGAACGGACCCGGAATTGCGGCTGTGCCGCCCATGGTGAGGGGGAACAACACATCGAGAATGCGCATGCCGGTCAGGAACGGCGTCACCGGGTCGAGCTTTTCTGCGACCGGGCGTGGCTGGCGAACCGGCCATGGGTGCGCAAGCTTCAGCTCGGTTCCATCTTCAAGAACGGCGACCGGTTCGTCGACCGTGTACTCGCCGGCTGCGACCACCGACTTCACGGTGCCGTTGGCACCTGGTGGAACCAGGATTTTGTGCGTGAAGCTGAATTCAGGCACGGTGCCAATGACTTGACCTTCGTGCACCTCATCGCCCACGGCGATGCTCGGCGTAAACGACCACTTAGCGTCACGCGACAGACTGTTGACGGTAATGCCACGGTCGATGTACGTACCCGATGCTTCTTGGATTTTGTCCAGCGGGCGCTGAATCCCGTCAAAAATCCCGTTCAACATACCGGGCCCAAGTTCGACCGCCAGCGGCAGTCCCGTGGATTCNACCGGCTCGCCGACCTTCAGGCCGCCGGTATCTTCGTACACCTGCACGAACGCGGTGTTGCCGTCCAAGCGAATGATTTCGCCGACTAGGTTTTCGTTGCCCACGCGCACAATGTCGTACATGCGCGCGCCCATCATGCCTTCGGCGATGACGGCAGGGCCGGAAATTCGGGCGATAGTTCCTTTGATAGCCATTGCCTCTCCTCTACTCCAACTTGATGTCAAAACCGATGGCGCTACGTACCAGGTCCTTCATGTACGCACTTGCGTCACTATTTTCGTCGAAGGCGGCCCCNAGCGATGGCACCGGCAGCACCACGGGAAGGTCACGCCCTCTCATGGCCCGCTCCGACGCAGACACGGGATCCGGCACNAGGCCCTCATCAACAATCAACAAGCCGTACTCGTCTGCTTCAATGAGCTCNTTGAGCGCTTGGAGGGCGTGCTCTTGATCGCTTACGCGAACCTCAACGCCTGCCAACCGGTAGCCGGTCGCCGTCTCAGAATCCGTCAGCACGATCGCCTTATGCGTCATGGCCAAGCTCCTGAACCAAACGCTCGCGGGCAACACCGTAGTACTTACCGCGAGCAAGCAACCTCATTTTGGCGGCCTCGTCTGCTTTGTCTTGGAGGAACCTGAGCACCACGCCCACGCCAAGCGGATCGCCTTGGGCTCTCTTGCGCAACCACAGACGAATGGCGGTGCGTATGGCTCCCTCCACCTCAGCTGCGGATTCGACCTTGCTCAATGACGCGAGCGGTCCGGTCGTCATGCGGGACAAGGCAGCAAACCCGTCGTCGACAATCGCGTCAAACACGCGTCTTGAGACGTGTTGACCATGCTCAAGAAAATACGTTTCGGCGTCCAAGCCTTTACCCGTAATCTTCAAGGCCGTGAGCACGTTCGTGGCGTCAATATTCAGGGCCACATACGCCGCAAAGTCCGGTCCAACGGAGGTCTTAGCAGCACGCTGTGCCATGGTGTCGTAGAGCGCCCGGTCGAGATCAAGTTCGACGCGGAGCAGGTCTCCATCGCTTGCGTAACGGCGTACGGCACGCGCGAATGAAGCCGCGAGCGGATGCTTGGCGATGGCGAGTACNTGGGCNGCCGCCTGCAGATCGGCNGCTTCCGCCAACCGTTCAAGCACTTGCGGGCGGATGGTGCCCAGTCCACTCAAGGCCTCGCGAACACCTTCGGCACTTCCACCCGCGTGCATGGAGCGCGCCAGCGATTTGAGATCGTCCGTGTCGTTCTTCAAAAGCAACGTTGCCACGACCTCGTGGGGGGCGCCATCCGAGAAACGCATAAGACGGCCCGTCACATCCTGGACATGCCGCGATACGGCGTTATCCACGGCTTGTAGGCCTGACGCCACGGCCTTGGCTTCGTCGTACGCGGACCCATACACGGTTTGGCCGACCACGTCCGTGAAAGCACGGAAGTCGGCACTATCCACCGCCGCTTGNAGCACGTCGTCGCTCAGGCCACGCGCAGACATGCCGCGAATACGAGCGTTGACGTAGCCAAAATCGCTAGACATTACGACTCTTTAGGCGTCAGAACGTGGGCAACGTCCGAGGCGAGGTCGTCACGCAGCGCATCCAAACGCCCGCTGAGCGTGTTTTCGACGTGCGTTTTGCCGTAGACGAGGCGCACGCCACCAACGATGTCATCGGCGGTCTCCACCGGTGCGTTCACACCGAGAGACGTCAACGACGCTTGGGCAAGATCCGCATCACTCGGATTCACAACCACGCGATCTGGCGCGCTTTCTTGCGCACCCGTGGCTTCCCGTAGCAAAGCGTCAAACACGGAGGGATACCGATCGGTATCAGAAACCAGCGAAGCCACTTCCGCCTCGACGGCATCAAATACCTGTTGGATTGCGTTTTGCTGAGCGTTGAGACGCATACTTGAGGCTTCAAGCTGGGCCGCGCTCTGAGCACGTACCAGTAAGGCCTCGCGTTGCTGTTCGGCCTGCCGTGCGTGTCGAGCTGCGACGGCCTCGGCCTCACGCTTCGCTTCGTCGATAATGGAAGAGGCGCGCTGACGCGCCTCTTCTACGATGGCCTCAATCTCAGCGCCCGCTTCTTTATCAAGCAGAGCTGCAAGATTCGCCATGAACGTCAGCCAATCTGGCCGTTAAGGAAGAAGGCAATGACGAAGGCGAAAATGATGATCGTTTCCGGGATCACCAGGTAGATCAGGATCTGACCGAACGCCTCAGGACGCTCAGCAAGGGTGCCTGCACCAGCGGAACCGATGGCGGCTTGCGCCAGACCCACGCCGACGGCGGCGACACCGATGGTCAAAGCAGCGCCGAGGGCCACGAGGCCGTCGCCGATGGTCCGACCGGCTTCCGCGTCTTGGGCGAAAGCCACCCCGACGATCGATGCGAGAAGAACGAGAACGCTAACGTTGGCAAACTTTTTCATGCTTTCCCTCCATGAAGCCTGAACGGCCGGTAGGTTCGACCACTTTCTTCGTAGAAGCCGAACTTCGTAAAGAATTCCACGTACTGCAAGCGCAACGGCTGCAGGGTGTGGCCAACAAGGGTGAGGATGACCGCGAACATGTTGATGAGCACGGCCACCAGAACCCCGAGAACTTCCCCAAGTACCGGAAGCGTGACAGCGCCGTTTAATGCAAAGCCAGCGGCTGTTCCGAGGTTCGCTACCAACGCTGCCGACAGACCGACGGCGAACAAACGCAGGTAGCTCAAGACATTGCCTGAGTTGGAAATCAACTCAACGAGCATGAGAGGTACTCGGGAAAGGACCACCCCGAGCAGGAAGATGGCAAGTAGAACGCCGGATACAGCCAAGGATGCCGTACCGAGACTGTTGGTTAGGTAAGCGGTGGCGAAGATAAACACGGCAACCAGGCCGGCAAACATGCCGATTCCTTCCCACATGTGCTTGCCGTCATGGTGCTTCCAACCGTAGTAAGCGCGAATACCCCAGCCAAGAAGCACTTGGAACATGCCAAAGCCGATCGTGATGAGCAGAAGCAAATTGAGTTGCTCGGCGTTGTTAACGCCGTCTCCCCCACGGAATAGTGGGATGTCGATCAGGTGGTGTGGCATGCCGTTCTCAAGCGGCGGTTTCGGCTCAGGGTAAAACAACCGCGTCGTATTGACTGGCCACTTTTCAAGGAAGTTCCCCCAGAATTCTCCGTAGATCACACCGAAGAAAATGGACCAGGACGCAGCCCAATTGATGACGGTGCCAATGCCTGGGAGGTTATGGGACGGGATGATAATGCCGAGGGGCCCGAGGTTGAGGTTGCGGCCACCGCGTCCACGACGGATGAGCCACAGCCCGACCGAAAGGAAGATCAGCCCGTAGGCAATATCGCCCACCACAATGCCGAAGAACAGGGGAAAGAAGATCGCCAACGTCCAAGTGGGGTCAAAGTTGCCGTATTTGGGTGGCGCGAACAAGGCTAGGAGGCCTTGGAACGGACGCATCCAACGCGGGTTTTGCAGCTGGACGGGGATGTTCTCATCATGATGGGCATCGGCAGGCCGAACGCTGACGATGACATCATCGCCGTACTGGGCTTCCAGGGCTTGTAGAACCCGCGTGCTGTCTTCCGACGGGACCCAGCCCTTCATGGCGAAGGCGTACCGACCCGTAGCAAGGTCATCCAGTCGCTCGAGACGGTTCACCACATTCGTCGCCAGAATATGAAGTGCCAACACCGACGGGGCTTGCTCTTGCGCAAGCGCGTCAAGTTCGGATTGAATTTCATCAAGCCGGCCAGGGAGTACTTGAGAGCGTTCCTCCATGGTGTGCACCGCACGGGCGGTATCGCTACTCGCGAACCGGTCCGGCAACTGCAAGGGGGCAAGACCCGCTCTTGAGAGAGCCGCCCGAGCAGCCTCCTCTTCACGCTTAAGGGCCACCATCACAACGGCTTGCTGCCCTGCAAACGAGCGGCTGCTCAGTTGCACGCGGTCTTCAAGCGCATCTTCAAGGGTGCTTCGCACCTCATCCAAATCTTCATTCGCCACCAAGAAGGCGAAGCCGGACAACCAACGGCTTCCCTCAATGGGGGCAAGCATCGGCGCGAGAAGGCGGAACAGCGGAAGGTAATCCTCTATGGTTTCGCGTTCATCTTGGAGTTCGGCGCGCTCAGCCACAAGGGCGTCCACCTGTGTGCGTAGTCCCTGAACCACACGCTCAACTTCGTCGAGCTCTTGCGGTACTTCACTGCGCGCGGCTGCGGCAACGCCTTGGTGTTCGAGGGTGTCACGCAAAAAGGTCAGATGGGCGAGCTGCTCGGACCAACGTTCAAGGTCAGCGCCCACGTGCTCCGTGGTTGCCTGCAGCTCGCCAACACCTTCTTCGTTGGCAAGCCGATCAACCTGCACCACACCGATTTGCTGCAGCGTTTTGAGCACGTCTCGGGCCATGCTGCGACGGCCAACAAGCGTGATTTGTTCCATTGGGGCGATCACGGCAGAAGTCGCTCCATGACCGTCGCCACCGCGGCGTTCTTGCGCGCTTCGGTACGGCTTTGAACCGCTTCAGCGTCAGCTTTCGCTCCGTCTAGGATGCGTTGACGCTCGGTTTCGGCTTCGTCAGCCGCAGCTTTCTGCGCCGCATTTTTTGCTTCAAGGCCGCTCTTTTCGGCCTCGGCAACGATTTCTTCGGCTTGCACTTCAGCATCTTTGACGATGGTGGCCGCTTCTTGTTGCGCAGCAACAACGCGCTCGGCGAGCACCTTTTCTTTCTCGATGAGCTGATTCAGAAGACTATCCTCATGAGCGTCCAAGGCAAACTCCTTCGTCGTAAATAGGCACGGTGTTGGCCGGTCGGCCCCGTGAAGGTGCGGTCTTTGGGTCGTCGCAGACCGGTGCATGAAAAACGCCGCAACGGTCATCTGTAGCCTTGGAAATGTACCAGCCAAGCGCTGTGCGTGTCAATTTGGGGCAATTGTCCCGTGCGTCCAGTACGGCATTTTTTAGAAATCGGACCGGTTGACTAGTGTTTGCGGCCTCCACCGCGCCTAGACCGTGCCGGCAGACGGCTTCGGCGTTCAGCGTCGCGGGCCGCAAGCAACGCGTGCACCTCAGCGAGCTCTTCGTAGCACGCCTTTAAGTCCGCTTCTGAAAGCGAGGCATCTTGAATTTGGGCTTGCAGTTCTTCGAGTCGCCGCGTCAGCCCCTGGCGTGGCTCTTGTGCCTCCCGGTCTAGCACCCTCTCACGCAACCTCGATAATCCGGTCGTCAGGTGGCGTTCCAATTGACCAGGCGCAAGCCCCTCATCCTCGTCGTGCTCCAGAACCCTCGGAAATAGAACACGCCCCTCAGGGCGCTCGCGGTACCGAGCGAGAATCGCGCCGACTTGGAAGCCCTCTTCGCGTGCAATCGCAGCGAAGGTCCGCAACGCTGAGTCTTCAAGTTCAGGGGGGATCTCCGGCTCAACCCGTGCGACGAGTCCCTCTAAACGGTCTGCTTGACTTAACAGGAGCGCCATAAGCTCAGCCTCAACCTGCAGCACGTCATCATCAAATCGTGCACCCCGCTCCATCCCTTTAAGTTGGACGTCGGTCAGCGAGGTCCGCTTCCTTGACCGTAACCAGGCCGCGAGTTGCTGCTCGTCGAGCTGCAGCGCCGAAATCACCAGGCGTCGCATCTCAGCGGCAACGTCGTCGTGCGGACCGTGCATCTCCATGCTTGGCCCCAGCTCATCCAAAATCGCGCGTCGGCCTGCTGTGGTCGTGGCGTCGTGCTTCGCAAGTGCCGTCTCGAGGCGGAAGGCGACCGCAGACTGGCCCTCTTCAAGGGCTTGTGTGAACCGGTCAATGGCGCCTCCTAACACCGTGTCGGCAGGATCTTTGCCATCGGGAATGGTGATGGCCTCCACACGAAAGCTACGTCCAATCGATTGATCGAGGCCTGACAGCACCGCGCGTTGGCCCGCATCGTCGGCGTCAAAAGCCAGCAATACCCGATCAACCCCAAGACGTTGCAGTTCTTGGGCTTGCGCTTCGGTCAGCGTGGCACCAAGCGCTGCGACCGCATGTGGGAACCCCGTCTGGTGGAGCGCAATGACGTCCATGTAGCCTTCAACCACCAAGGCCGTCGCACGGTCGCGTATCGCCGACCGGGCTTGGTCGAGACCGTACAGCACCGACCCTTTGTCGAACACGTCGGTCTCAGGTGTGTTGACGTACTTGGGAACCTCGTCGCCGAGCACACGTCCTGAGAACCCGACCGTACGCCCCAGTCGGTCGCGAATCGGGAACATGATGCGACCACGAAAACGGTCGTAACGCCGGCCGCGCTCGTTCTCGCTGAGGAGTCCAGCCGCAAGGAGGTCATCTTCTGACACGTTCTGCTGTAGGGCGGCCTTGAGGAGGTCGTCCCACGCATCGACCGACCAGCCCAGGCCCCAGCGATCGATGCTTTCCTTGGTCAGGCCGCGATTCAGCAAATAGCCGTACGCTTCGTCCGTCATCCGTCCCACAAAATGCTGCAGGGCAAATTCGTTCACCGCAAAGAGGTCTTTTCGCCGTTGACCGGCAGCTGCGGATGCAGGGTTTGGGGTGACGTCAATGCCGGCACGGCGCCCAAGCAGCTGCAGGGCATCAGCAAAATCCACGCCTTGGGACTGCATAACGAAATCAAAGATGTCGCCTTTGGCACCGCAACCAAAACAGTAGAAAAAGCCCCGGCCTGCATGCACGTGAAACGAGGGGGTTTTTTCTTGATGGAAGGGGCACAGCCCTTTGAGGCGTTCTTTACCTGCAGGCTTAAGCGCCACGGTATCGCCGACCACGTCGGCAATATCAAGTGCAGTCCTGATGCGCTCCTTGGCGTCGGAGGTCGCCATGACTACAATCCTGCCTCAAAAATGATCGCTTCGCCATCAGGCAGAACCGCCAACCCGCGCTCGGCGTCCCAGTGGGCGCCGTGGCTCGACCAAGCGACTTGCCACGCGGCGTCCGAGAGGACGTGCGCGACGTCCGCCTCAACGGTCTCCCCTTCTAGGTTTGCAAGCGCAGCCACACGTTCGGCGCCATCGGGTGACATCCGCTCCACCACCAGCCACACACCAAGCGGTGCGTGATGGACATCGAAACGATCGCTGGTCCTCAACGAGGTTCGCAGCCACGGCCGGCGCACGCGGAACTGTTTTAGAGCGGAAAAAGACGCCGCCTCATGCTCCTCAGTGGACGCTGCGGGACCCTCAATGTTGCAGTAATCGGCCATGTCACGGAACCAGTCGCGAAGCACCGCTTCGAGCTCTTCGGTCGGCAATGCCAACGCCGCATCACGGCGCCTATACTGCAACCAGTCACTCGCCCATTGGGTGCTGCGGTTTGACCGGCCGACGGCTTGCACGACGGCGTCAAGGGCGTCGCTTAACTGGCGGTGACTGAGGAACCCGCGGGCTTTCATTCGAGGGAACGCCGACGGGTTTTCGTACGCTTCGGGCCGGACGCGCCACGTTAGGAATGGGCGTTCTTCGGTGGCGACCTTCGCGGCCCATTCGTCGTCGCTATCGCGAAAGAAACCCCATGGTGCCTTAAAGCGCGATTGTAGGAGCGTGAGCGGTACGCCTGGCAGGACCCCGTAAAACAACGCATCGGCGGCAGGAAGTCGGTAGCTGCGCTCCAGGATGCTGGGCAGGTCGTCACCCAGCCGCCGGTTTAGCGCGGAGTCCACCTCAAGTTGGTAACCACGCCTGAGCGTGTCATGGTTGGCAGTCCCGGTAATCCAGTTGGCGCCCTCCCATGCGATTCGCTGCAACTTGGATTCCACCGAAGCCCAGTACCCTTCAAGGCTTGGTGTGTTGTGAGCAAACGTGAGGGGTCCCCATTGAAAGGCATGGGGCTGGCGTTCGATGACGTCCAGGTACGTTGAGGCTGTGGGCCAATCCGGTCGGGGCCACGGACGGCCGTCCTCGAATACCATGAACGGCCTGAATGTTGCGTCCCCAACTTGGTTTGTCACGTCTGACATGGCCTCAAGAAAATCGTCATCGTGGACCATTTCAAGCGTTTCTTTGTCCCACACTTTGTGGTCTTGCGCCGCGTCAACCCTGAGGCCGTCGGCGCCGTAATTGACTTTCCGGCGTTGCATCTCAAGCACCATGGCGCGAAGCTGTGGGTTGGTGTAGTCAAGGTCAACGCCGTACATGTTGCGCCCCAGAAACGCGGGGGGAGGAAGAAGATTCAACGCTTCAGCGTCCGCGTGTCCGTACACCACATCCAGCATGAGTCGGAGCGGTTTACCTGGCATGGTGTGCAGGACCGACGCCAAGTCGACCAGTTCATCCGGCCTACCGGTTCTCAGNAGGGACGGCGCGACGGCTGCTGCCCCGAAAAGGCCGGTGTCGTANCCCCAGTTCACGGTTCGCACAGGCCGCACTTGCGCCTTAGAAGCGCCGTTCAGGGCGAAGGCGGGCCCATCTGTACGCGGCTCAATCGGTGGTTCAATCGGCAGTAACTCAATCGCTTCAAAACCTAAAAACTCGTGGTCTGCAGGCGTGAGCGTTTCGCCTTGATTCAGCTTGTCGGCCAGAGCGCGGTAGCGATCGGTGAGGTCGGCCAACGTCCCGCCACGCGTGGCGGTGCCGACATGCACCTGCAAGATGTGCGCGGGCGGACCAAAACGCGTCGGTTCACCCTCACCGTCACCGGCGATGGCTTGCCGGCGAAAGTACTCCAGGTCATCGCGTCCGTCATGCATGCTCGCGGTGTCGTACACCTCAGCGGGTCCGTGCAAACCAAACGGAAGCGATGCAGCAAGCGGGTCGCCCCAGTAACGCTCTTGCTCGGCACGGGTCACAACAAACCGGTACAGCGCCCCAAGTCGCTCACGATGGCCAACAACGCAGCCTTGGAGGGCAAGCCAAACGTACTCGCCAAGACGCTGCATCGGGTGACGGAAGACGGCCACATCGAGGTCCGTTTCAGCGCCCCATTCGTAAGGACTGAGGACATGAATCACTTCAAGCTCAACCTCAGCGCCAATCGTCTCCGAGATCGGCATCCACGCACCGAACGTGACGTGATCCTCACCCGCGTGGGCGCCGAGGCGCTCGGTGAGTTTCTGATGGTAACGATCGCTTCCGTGGGTGTTCTTGAGGGCTTCAACCTGCGCAAGCAAACGCTCCGTCGCAGCGTCTGCCACGCGGACGTTCGGTGCTTGCGGCAGGCCTGGAAATGCCATGGTCAAGCGCCGGGATTGAGGGGCAGATGGCCAAGGGATACGACGTCATCCCGTGGCTCGCCTTCCGTGAACACAACCATCGTGGCAGCCACCTTGGCGCCAACATCCTCGAGCAGGTCGATCAGCCCATGCAGGGTGCCGCCGGTGGAGACCACGTCATCGATGATCACCACAGACCGGTCACGCAAGCGCGGAATGTCACCGCCGTCGAGCACAAGATCTTGCGGTTTACCGGTGGTGATTGAGATGACCGTGCGTGAGCGTGCATCCAGCATGTAAGGCTTTTCGGTTTTACGGACCACGACGTATGGCAGTCCCGTGAGACGCGAGAGGGCATGCGCGAGCGGCACGGCCTTCACCTCCGGCGTGACGAGGGTCTCCACACCGGGTGGCATGCGTTCCGCCAAACGTTCGGCGGCCGCCTCCACCAGCTCGGTATCACCCAGCAGGTTGAGTAGCGCGATGGAGACACCACCGACGTCCACAATGGGCAGTTCGCGTACGACGTGTCCGACTTCAATACGGTGTGTCTTCATGGGTTTGCCTCCCGTGCATGGTGCAGCGTACCGCCTTGACGGTGTTGCCAAGTCAACGGTCAAACACGACCGTTCGATTCTCGTGAACCATGACCGCGTCATCAAGGACGGCCTCCACCGCACGCGCGAGCACGCTTCGCTCCAACTCACGCCCGAGCCGCTTGAGGGCGGGAACGCCTTCACGGTGACTGACCGGCCGGACGTCCTGCGCAATGATGGGTCCAGCATCAAGCTCGTCGGTGACGAAGTGGGCGGTGGCGCCGATCAGTTTGACGCCGCGTTCGTACGCTTGACGGTACGGATCGGCTCCCACNAAGGCCGGTAAGAACGANTGGTGAATGTTGACCACGCGTCCGTGCCAGCGCTGCACAAAGGCGGGGGACAACACTTGCATGTAGCGCGCGAGGATCAGCAGGTCCACCTCAGCCGACGCGAGAAGGCGACTGAGCTCCGTTTCCTGTTCGGTCTTCGTGTCGGGTGTCACCGGGAGGCAGTGAAAAGGCACGCCAAACGACTGGGTGACGTCTCTAGCCTTCTCGTGGTTCGAAACGACCAGCTCCACCGACCCGAGTAACTCGCCGTTGCGCCAACGCCAGAGCAACTCCAACAGGGCGTGGTCAGCCTTTGAGACCATGATGGCCATGCGTGGCCCCGGGCCAGGCCACTTGATGCTGTAATCCATCGCAAACGGTGTTGCCACCTCACGTGCGAACGCCGCCTCAAACCGCTGCCGGTCCGCCTCTTCAATGGCGCCGGCGTCGAACACCATGCGCATAAAAAAGTAGCCACCCTCCGGGTCGGTGGAGTGCTGCTGCGACGTCAGGATGTTGGCCTGCCAGTGGGCGAGAAAACCGGATACGGCCGCGACGATGCCAGGCTGGTCTGGACAACGAATCAAAATGCGGGCGTTGGGCCGTAAGCGCATCAGGCGGTCAGCCTACCCGACGGCGCTGGGAAACGACCCACGGGTGGTAGCCTAAACGTCGTGGAGGACGTCACCCTCAGGCCAAAAACCCTTCAGGATTACGTTGGGCAGCGCGCCCTCAAGGCGAAGCTTGAGGTGTATCTGGCGGCAGCCAAGGGTCGTAGCGACCCACTGGATCACGTGCTGTTGTACGGCCCTCCCGGCTTAGGCAAAACCACCCTCGCGCATGTCATCGCCAACGAGTTAGGGGTTGGTATTCGCATCACGAGCGGCCCAGCGATTGAAAAACCGGGCGATTTGGCGGCCATGCTGACGCACTCAATTCAAGAGGGTGATGTCGTGTTCATTGATGAAATCCACCGACTGGGACGTGCCGCTGAAGAGCACTTGTACCCAGCCATGGAGGATTTTGCGATCGATCTAATCGTAGGCCAGGGCCCCGCCGCGCGAAGTTTACGTTTGGACCTCCCTAAATTCACGTTGGTTGGCGCGACGACACGACCCGGGTTGATTTCGAGCCCCCTGAGGTCGCGCTTCGGCATCATTGAGCACCTTGAGTTTTACGACCCAGACGAGCTGGCTGACGGCATTCAGCGTGATGCACGTTTGCTCGGCATGGAACTCAACCGGGACGCAGCCCTTGAAATCGGCAGGCGCTCGCGCGGCACNATGCGTATCGCCAAGCGTTTACTTCGGCGCGTGCGCGACTACGCCGACGTGGCGGGGGACGCCCAGGTTGCGCTTGGTCGTACCCGCGAAGCCTTGGCGTCGCTAGGGGTTGACGGCCGTGGGCTGGACCGCCGTGATCTTGGTCTCCTTGAGGCGTTGATTGACCGGTTCGGTGGGGGTCCTGTCGGCGTGGCCAGCTTGGCCACCAGCGTAGGAGAAGACGCCGCCACGCTTGAAGAGGTGTACGAACCTTTTCTGATTCAGCTCGGCTTGGTGCAACGCACGCCACGAGGCCGCATCGCAACCGACCGGGCGTATGAGCACCTGGGTCGCCCCGTACCGGTCCGAAGCAGCGAAACCACCCTGTTTGAAGAACCTCAATAGCCACGTTTCAGTCTCGACCGCTGGCCGGGCGCGCGTGAGGAACGTCATGGGCGACCCAAACCGCTTTCGTGTGAGCGCCGGTGGCAGGCCCGCTTCACATGGTGGTATGGTCGCGCCATCAACCAGGAGAAGACGACGAGGTAGAGCGAAGAAAAGCCGCTCGGCCGCGGCTGCGCTACCCCCGCCGACTCGGATCTTGGTTGACCAACACCGGTTGGGCCCCACGCCCAACCCAGCGATGGCGAATTCCGGGTTCGCCAACGTCAACGAGAGGAAAGGTGTGAGATGAAGAAAGCCGTCATAGCATTCGCCCTTGTGACCGCCCTTGGTTGGGGTAGCGCCCAAACCATTACGGTTGCGTCCGGCACCGTCGGTCAGGAACTTGAACTGACCACGAACGCCGTCGAGCGTTACCGCGAGTTGAACCCAGGCGTGGACGTGCAGATCGCCACCACCGGCGACCTGGTCGAAGACCGCCTCGGTTACTACCTGCAAGTGTTTGAAGCGCAGTCCGACGAAATTGACGTGCTCCAAATCGACGTCATTTGGCCGGGCGACCTTGAAGAGCACCTGGTTGACCTCAACCAGTACGGCGCTGAGGCTGTCGCTGACCAGCACTTTGACGCGATCATCGAAAACAACACGGTCGACGGCAAACTGCTCGGTATTCCTTGGTTCACCGACGCCGGTCTGCTCTACTACCGCACGGACCTGCTCGAAAAGTACGGCTTCGACGGCCCTCCCGCCACTTGGACTGAACTCACCAGCATGGCCGAGACGATCCAAGAAGGTGAGCGTGCTGAAGGCAACCAAGACTTTTGGGGCTTCGTGTGGCAAGGCAACGCGTACGAAGGTCTGACCTGCGACGCACTGGAATGGCTGGATAGCAACAACGCCGGGACCATCATCAGCCCCGACGGTGTCATTACGGTCAACAACGACGCCGCGGTCGCCACGCTCGAGCTTGCTGCCAGCTGGGTTGGCACCATCAGCCCGAACGGCGTGACCAACTTCGCTGAAGAAGACGCACGCAACATGTGGCAAGCCGGTAACGCGGCCTTCATGCGCAACTGGCCATACGCCTACTCGCTCGGTAACGCCGAAGACAGCGCCATTGCCGGTCAATTCGACGTGTCGCCGCTGCCCGCTGGCGAAGGCGGTGCGCCTGCCGCGACGCTTGGTGGCTGGCAGCTCGGCGTGAGCAAGTACAGCGATGATGTGGCCGGTGCGGCCGACCTCGCGCTCTTCCTTGCGTCGTACGAAGAGCAAAAGATCCGTGCCATTGAAGGATCGCTCAACCCGACCATTAAGGCCCTTTACGAGGACGAAGACGTTCTGGCCGCCAACCCGTTCTTCGGTTCGCTGTTTGACGTGTTCACGAACGCCACCGCGCGTCCGTCGACCGCAACGGCGCCCAACTACTCGGCTGTGTCGCGCGCCTTCTACACCTCGGTGCACAGCGTGCTGACCGGCCAAGAAGACGCCGACGTCGCGCTTGAAATCCTCGAGCTGGATCTCGAAGCGCTCACCGGCTTCCCGACCGGGGATCCGCAGTAACGAACGGTTCGACGATTAACCGTTAGAGCCTTGCCGGTGTGCCGCGCCCTTTCCTCCGGTGGAAAGGGCGCGGCACATCGCGCAGGACGATCCTTAGCTGGAGGAACCTTCGTTGACCGATCCATCGCAAACGCCATCAACTCCGCCGCGTAAAGGACCTTCGAAACTCGCGCGGCGTGAGGAGAGAACCGCGGCCTGGCTGCTGGTCCCCAGCCTCGTCATTATTTTGCTGATTGCCATTTACCCGTTAGGGCAAGTGTTTTTTGAATCGTTTCGTGAGCGTGAGTTTGCTTCAAGTGAACCCGGACGCTTTGTGGGTCTGCAGAACTACCAGCAACTCCTGTCAATGACCATCCGTGAGCTGCCGCTTGAATTAGACGCCAACGGACAGCCCGTCATTGAGGACGGCGAACTGCAGTACGAAAGTTGGGTACGTGTGCTGCCACGCGAACCGATGCGCTACCGAGCGGTCACCGAGTTCGGACTATTTGGCAACCGGTACGTCCTCGGCGCGACCGAATCCGACTTTATTTTGGCGGTGTGGGACACGCTTGTCTTCACCGTCGTCGCCGTGTTCTGGGAGACCGTGCTCGGCATGATCATCGCGCTGGCATTGACCGCACGTTTCTTTGGACGCGGGGCCATGCGCGCAGCCATGCTTGTCCCGTGGGCTGTGATCACCGCCGTATCCGCCCGAATTTGGGAGTGGATGCTGCAACCCACCCGGGCTGGCCTGTTCAATACGGTCGGCTCCGCCCTAGGTATCTCCGACGGTCGCACCAACTTCTTTGGCGATGTGGCCTTACAACTACCAAGCATGATCGTCATGGACGTCTGGAAAACCACGCCTTTCATGGCCTTGCTACTGCTGGCGGGATTGTCCACCATCCCCAAGGAGCTCTACGAAGCAGCCAGAGTGGACGGCGCGAACCCGATCCGGCAGTACTTTTCAATCACGCTGCCCCTACTCGCCCCAACGCTGGTCGTGGCCTTGATCTTCAGGACGCTCGACTCACTTCGGGTGTTCGACATCTTTCAGGTTGTGCTCGGCAACCAAAGGTACTCCATGGCTTCGTATGCGCAATCCATGTTGATCAACGTGCGTGATGTCGGGCTGTCATCGGCAGCGTCCGTGATCATTTTTGTGCTCATCTTTGCCTTCGCCGTGGGTTACATCCGCGCATTTGGGGTGAACCAAGAATGAATAAAGCCACCCGCCTTGTCCTCAGCCGAATCGGCTTCTGGATCCTGATCGTTGTCATCTTCGTGTACTTGTTGTTCCCCTTCTACTGGGCGTTCGTCAGCGCCCTCAAAACGCAGGCGGAACTGATTCAAACACCGGCCACGCTATGGCCAGCCGACCCCACCCTGCAAAACTTCCGTGCCGTCTTCCAAAACGAGAGCTTCATGCGCTCCCTGCTGAACAGCACGTTCGTGGCACTTGCCGTCACACTCTTGAGTCTTGGGATCGGCTCGTTCGCAGGCTACGCCCTCGGCAAAATGCGGTTTCGTGGCCGCACGCCTTCGCTT
>PR_CR_10_Liq_1_inCRDRAFT_1001115_pt1 | contig 15648 bp, 16 predicted proteins | sample PRCRCaboRojoPR_3_FD_10241 | JGI IMG/M metagenome (IMG submission 10241)
GCCGAGGGCGTGCTCTGCCTCAAGGACAGCTGGCCGGGGCAGATGCGCACCGTCTACGGCGATCACGCGCGCTTCGTCTCGACCTATTTCGAGCATTACAAGGGCTACTACTTCTCCGGTGACGGCTGCCGGCGCGACGCCGACGGCTATTACTGGATCACCGGCCGCGTGGACGACGTGATCAACGTCTCGGGCCACCGCATGGGCACCGCCGAGGTCGAGAGCGCGCTGGTCGCCCACGCCAAGGTGGCCGAGGCCGCCGTGGTGGGCTACCCGCACGAGATCAAGGGCCAGGGCATCTATGCCTATGTCACGCTGATGCATGGCGAGGCCCCCAGCGACGAGCTGCGCAAGGAGCTGGAGAAATGGGTCCGCACCGAGATCGGCCCGATCGCCAAGCCCGACCTGATCCAGTGGGCGCCGGGTCTGCCCAAGACCCGGTCCGGCAAGATCATGCGCCGCATCCTGCGCAAGATCGCCGAGAACGACCACGGATCGCTGGGCGACACCTCGACGCTGGCCGACCCGTCGGTGGTCGACGACCTGATCGAGAACCGGATGAACAAGTGATCCCCCGGCCCGGCCGGGCACCCTGCCCGGCCGGCGGCCCTGCAACCGGCGCCTCGGCGCCGGTTTTTTTATGGCGGACGTGCGTGGCGGGCCACGGGTGGCGGTGGGGGGACGGCCACCGGGGCGCGGTCTGACCCATCACCGTATGCGGTGAAAAGGACCGGAGCGCGAACGGCCCATAGCAGCCGTTCGTGCTGCCCACGATGAATGTCCGGTAGGAGCCCACTTTGACTGATGCTGCAAGATGCACGAGCGTCAGCTTTGCAGATTTTGGCCCCACCTCAAAGGAAACGCCGCACGCGCGTTGTGTAGTCTTCGAATGCGGTGCCGTATTGGTCTTTGAGCCAAGGCTCCTCGGAAAATGGCGCGGCAACAAGCACCGCTATTCCAGCCAGCCCGACCACCATGGCCCAAGGCGATGCTGACAAGATCATCCAGCCACTTACGATGCCAATGTCAGCCAAATACTGCGGATTCCGAGAGTAGCGATACATACCCTCGGTGCGCAAGTTGCCCTTGGCTCCGCCCGTCTGTGACACTCCAAAATGTGAGACTTCCATCCATACGACGACGTTACCGATAAGGATGAAAGGCAGGCCGACGCCAAACCGCAACCAATTCGGCATGTCCAGATCGGCCCAACCCCAGACACCTAGCAGAATGAGAACCCCAAACAACGTGAATGTTGGCACCCAGACGAGAAACGGCGTGAGTGTCGTGTAGCGTTTTGGCGGCCATATCCGACGATCAGGAAAGGCAACTGACCAAAGGATTGCTGCAAGGGTCATAGCAGCAATCCCAAGCCCCAGAATAATGAGAAAGCTCTGCATCATGCCTCCGCGTGTTCGTGGTCGATTAATTCCCGCCGCTCTGCTAGGGCTTGCCGCACGATCTGGAAAGCGGACGACAGGAACAGTCCCGCCATGATTGTTGCCACAATCAAATCAGGCCAGCCTGTTGCGGTACCCCAGACGCCCAAAGCCGCAAACATGACAGCGACGTTTCCGATGGCGTCATTGCGTGAGCATAGCCACACTGACCGCACGTTCGCGTCACCGTCCTTGTAGCGCACCAGTAAGAACACGCTGGCAAGGTTTGTTAGTAAAGCCAGAAAGCCAACAGCGCCCATGATCTCAGCCGTGGGAACACCGACATAGAAGACGCGGTAGACAGTCGATCCGAAGACCCAAAGCCCCATCAACAAGAGGCTGAAACCCTTGAACAGCGCGGCATTGGTGCGGGCGCGAAGTGACGTCCCGATAACGGCCATTGAGATGCCATAGGTCATTGCATCACCCGCGAAATCGAGAGCGTCTGCTTGCAACGCCTGTGACTTCGCCAAGTGCCCCGCAGTCATCTCAACCGCAAACATCGTCGCGTTCAGGGCAATGACGATCCAGAGCCGTCGTTTGTAATCGTCTGATACGCCGTCAAACTTGGCGTCGTGTCCGCAGCAACTGGCCATTAGATTGCCTCCTGCGTTTTGATATCCAATTGAGTTGGCACGAGGCTTGCCTCGCCACCTGGAATGCTCGGCACATGACCTTCGCGCATCTTCCGAACTCGGTGGTTCATCCAGTGGCGGATGAGCAGGCGATAGAGAAGCCCCTTGATGCCGCTCAGCTGACGGTGGGATGCATAAAATGTATCGGGATCGTCGAAGGTGCCAAAGTCGTGGTTGATACCGGTCTTTTGGATGTAAGTGCTGGCGCCGCGCCATTCGACGTTTGGGCTTTGCAGACAATCTGTGCCTGCACCATAGGCGCACAACGATTGACGCTGCGGGAAAGCGTCCTGCAAGGCGTCGAGGAAGGCTACATCCAGAATGAAGCCCTCAAGGTTCAACCACTGCCCTTCGTGATAGATTTCGACCCAAGAGTGGATAATGTTTCGGGGGGCAAGCGGATAGACCAGTTCCGGCACGACCCCACGCTGCAATCGCTTGTCGATGGTGAAGCCATGGAAGCGGCACGGCACACCAAGGGTGCGCAAAAGCGCCATGAGCAGAGTGCCCTTGGTGTTGCACTGGCCATAGCCGTCACCCAGCACCTTGGACGCTGGCAACGCATCATTGGAATTATATCCGAACCGAATATCGTTGCGAACAAAGTCATATGCTGCGCCGATCCGATCGGTTTGCGAAAGCGACAGCCAGCCGCGGTCAGCTACTAGGCACTGAATGGGGGATGCTTCGAAGTCCAGCAGGGGTGTCGGGGACAGGTATTGGTCAGTCATGGTGGCCTCTTGAGTCTGTGTCCCATTCTATCTACAATCTCTAGTGACTAGAGGTTCAAGAGGTTTCTTCATGTATTCTATCGGCGAGCTTTCAAAGCGCACCAAGGTCAAGGTTCCAACCATCCGCTACTACGAAGAAATGGGACTTTTGGCGGAGGCCGAGCGCACGAGCGGCAACCAAAGGCGTTACAATAAGGATGGATTGGAACGATTGAGTTTCATTCGCCACGCCCGTGATCTGGGCTTTTCGATTGAAGCGATCTCATCGCTTATTGAGCTACAGGATCACCCAGACCGATCCTGCGAGGCAGCAACAGACATCGCTGTTTCGCAGTTGGCTGACGTGCGCCAGAAGATCAAACGGCTCAAGCTTTTGGAAAAGGAGCTTACGCGAATGTCAAAGGGCTGTGATGGACACGGCGTCTCGGAAGGCTGCTATGTGCTGGCGTCTTTGGCAGATCATGAGCTTTGTGAAAGAGATCATTGAAACGTCGATAGCAGACCTTGGCGCAGCGGCAGCGAATTCACACTTCGTCCGCGTCGCGGACGTTCATACCGAGTGCGGCGAACTTCCGCTCCCCGCCCTTGCATTCGCAGCGTCGCGACCGGCCCACCCCCCAACCTGCGCTCCGCACGCATCGCGCCGCGCCCCGCGTCACCCCCGCCCGGCGGGTCGTCCGGGCGGGGGGGGGTCAGCCCCTCAGCACTGGCCGGAGGGCACCGCCCTGTCGATCTGGCCCAGATCCTTCACGCCGGGTTCGCATGCCTCCGGCGCGGGCGTGCAGGCGGCGAGCGCCCCCGCGGAGACGAGCGCGAGGGCAAGCGCGGCGATGCGGGTCTTCGGTCTGGTCATGGGTAGGCTCCTTTCCCTGTCACTCTCTGCCGGGCGGACCCGGGACGGGCCGAGACTGCCCCGGCCGGCACCGCCCCGCCTTGATGGAAATCAACGCCGACGCGGCGTCACTGCGCCGTCCAGCCGCCATCCACCGGGATCGCCGTGCCGGTCACGTTATGGGCCACCGGCGACGCGAGCCAGAGCGCCAGAGCGCCGATTTCCGACGGGTCCGACAGCCGCCGCGAGGGCTGCTTTTCCGACAAGAGGTCCGCCACCCCCTTGTCACGGTCGCCGCCGAAGGTCTTGGCGCGGGCCGCGATCTGGGGCTCGATCAGCACCGTCTCGGTCCAGCCGGGGCAGATGCAGTTGACGGTCACGCCGCCCTTGGCCGCCTCGCCCGCGGCGGCGTATTCCAGCGCCGCCACCTTGGACAGGCCCACCAGCCCGTGCTTGGCCGCGACATAGGGGGCCTTGTTCACCGATCCGACCAGCCCGTGCACGCTGGCGATGTTGACCACCCGGCCATAGCCGCGCCGGGCCATCTCGGGCAGCGCGGCCTGCATGGTATGGAAACAGGCATGCAGGTTGACGGCCATGATCTGCTCGAAGGTCTCGGCGGGCATCTCGCCCAGGGGGGCCGTGTGCTGGATGCCGGCATTGTTCACCAGGATATCCGTCCCGCCCCAGGCATGGACGGCGGCCATCATCTCGCGGATCAGGGTCGGGTTGCGCAGGTCGCCGGGGAAGAATTCCGCCTCGGGCGCGCCGGCCTTCTCCATCGTCTCGCAGGCCTCGCGGGCCTGTTCGTCGCCGGCGAGCCCATGCACCGCGATCCGCGCCCCCGCCCCCGCCAGCGCGCGGGCGATCTCCATCCCGATGCCCTGCACGGACCCGGTCACCAGCGCGGTCTTGCCGCTCAGATCGGTCATTGGCCGTCCTCCTCCAGTCGTTTGCGCAGTTCGGTCTTCAGCACCTTGCCGTAATTGTTCTTCGGCAGCTCGGGCAGCGCGCGGTAGGCCTTGGGCCGCTTGAAGCGCGCGATCTCCGCCAGGCAATGGGCGTCCAGCGCCGCCGGGTCGAGCCCGGCGCCCGGCGCCGGCACCACGAAGGCCACCACCGTCTCGCCCCATTCGGCGTCGGGGCGGCCGACCACCGCGACCTCGTGGACGTCGGGATGGGTCAGCAGCACCTCCTCCACCTCGCGGGGGTAGATGTTCGTCCCGCCGGAGATGATCACGTCCTTGGACCGGTCCTGCAGCGTCAGGTAGCCGTCCTCGTCCATCCAACCCACGTCGCCGGTCATCAGCCAGCCGTCGCGGAGCGTCTTCGCGGTCGCCTCGGGATTCTGCCAGTAGCCCGGCATCACCGGGTCGCCGCGCACCATGATCTCGCCGATCTCGCCCGGCGGCAGCGGGCGGCCCTCGGCATCGCCGATCCGCAGCGCCACCGGCGCCTGCGCCCGCCCGACCGAGCCGAGCCGCGCGCGCCAGCGGGGATGCGCGCGGTCGGCCACCTCGGCGCGCGAGAGCGCGGTGATGCACATCGGGCATTCTCCCTGCCCGTAGATCTGCACGAATTTCGACCCGAACCAATCGACCGCCTGCTCGATATCGGCGCGGTACATCGGCCCGCCCCCGTAGACCACGGTCATCAGCCCCTCGGCCCGGTCCCCGTCCGCCCGCGCCGTGTCCAGGAGGCGGCGCACCATCGTCGGCGCCATGAACATCGACACCCGCCCGTGCCGGGCGGCAAGCTCCAGAACCTCGCCGGCGTCGAACCCGCCCGAGGCCGGGCAGACATGGCGCGCGCCCTTCAGGACATGGATCATGTTGTAGATGCCCGCCCCGTGGCTCATCGGCGCAGCGTAGAGCACCGCGTCCTCCGCCGAGACCGGGTCGACATGGGCGAGGTAGGCGAGGCTCATCGTCGCCAGCATCCGGTGGGTCATGCAGACGCCCTTGGGCCGCCCCGTCGTGCCCGAGGTGTAGAAGAGCCAGGCGAGATCCCCCGGGTCGCGCGGCGCGGGCGCGGCGACGGGCGCGCAGCCGGCCAGCGCCTCGAAATCGGCGTCACCGGCGACCAGCACCGGCGTCTCCGGCGCCGCGGCGGCAAGCTCCGCCGCCAGCTCGGGCGTGGCGACGGCCAGCCGCGCGCCCGCGTCGCCCAGGATCCACGCGGCCTCCCGGGCGTGCAGCTTGGCGTTGATCGGCACCACGGCCGCGCCCGCGTACCAGGCGGCGTAGAAGGCCACGAGATAGTCGGGGCCGTTCTTCATGAAGAGCGCGACGCGGTCGCCGGGCGCGACGCCGAAGCGATCCGCCAGGCCGCGCGCCAGCCCCGCGGCCCGGTCCCGGAAGCCGGCGTAATCCGCCATCACCTCGGTCCCGAGATGCAGCGCCGGGCTTGCGCCGGCGGTCACCGCGGTCCGGTCGAGCCAGTTCGCCAGGTTCATCTCGCGCCATCCTCCCCGGGACAAGATCAGCAGCAAAACCGGCAGGGTGCAATGCGGCTTTTCGGGATGCCGGCCCGCGCGCCGGGAAATTGGCGGTTTCAATCGGGCCATACATGCTGTTTGCTCGGAGACCGGACCACACGGGAGACGCACCGCCCCATGCCGGGAGAGATCGCCCGCCGCAGCGCGCCCAAGGCGCCGGACGGCAAGACCACCGCCCCGCGCCCACGCATGGAGATCGGCTGGCGCGAGGATATCGGCCTGCCGGATCTCGGCATCGGCCGTCTGAAGGCCAAGATCGACACCGGCGCGCGTACCTCGGCCATCCATGCCGAGGACCAGGTGACCTTCGACCGCGAAGGGCGGCGCTGGGTCGCCTTCACCGTGCCCCACGCCGTGCCGTCGCGGGTCGAGGCGCCGATCCTCGACGAACGCGAGATCAAGAACACCAGCGGCCGGCCCGAGCGGCGGATCGTGATCCGCACGACCCTTGTGCTCGGCACGCGTCGCTGGCACATCGACCTGTCCCTGGCGGACCGCGCCGAGATGACCTTCGACATCATCCTCGGGCGGACCGCCATCCGCAAACGCCGCATCCTCGTGAACCCGGGCCGCTCCTTTTTGGCCGGCCCGCCGGGGAAATCCGCCGCCGAGACAAGGAGCTCCGCATGAAGATCGCGATGCTGTCGCGCAGCCCGAACCTCTATTCGCACAAGCGCATCAAGGAAGCCGCCGAGGATCGCGGCCACGAACTCGACATCGTCAACACGACGCGGTGCTACATCAACATGGCGGCGCGCCGGCCCTCGGTCTATTACAACGGCGAGAAGCTCCTCGGCTACGACGCGGTGATCCCGCGGATCGGCGCCTCGGTCACCTTCTACGGACTGGCGGTGCTGCGCCAGTTCGAGATGATGGGCGTCTACCCGGTCAACGAATCCGTGGCGATCGAACGCTCGCGCGACAAGCTGCGCTCGATGCAGCTGCTGGCGCGCGACGGCATCGGGCTGCCGGTCACCACCTTCGCCCACGACCCGAAGCAGACCGACGAGGTGCTGCGCCTCGCGGGCGGCGCGCCGCTGGTGATCAAGCTGCTCGAGGGCACCCAGGGCATCGGCGTGGTGCTGGCCGACACTGATCGGTCGGCCAAGTCGGTGATCGAGGCCTTCCGCGGCACCGGCGTCTACGTGCTGGTGCAGGAGTTCATCAAGGAAGCCGGCGGCGCCGATATCCGCGCCTTCGTCATCGGCGGGCGGGTGGTGGCGGCGATGCAGCGCCAGGGCGCCGAGGGCGATTTCCGGTCCAACCTGCACCGGGGCGGCTCGGCCAAGGCGATCCGCATCTCGCCCGAGGAACGCTCCACGGCGGTGCGCGCGGCCAAGACCATGGGGCTCAATATCTGCGGGGTGGACATGCTGCGCTCCAACCACGGCGCGGTGGTGATGGAGGTCAATTCCTCGCCCGGGCTCGAGGGGGTCGAGAAAGCGACCGGCAAGGACATCGCCGGCATGATGATCGACTACATCGCCAAGAACGCCAAGCCCTGGAAGACCAAGACCAAGGGGCGCGGCTGATGGCGCCACGCGCCGGGTTCGAGATCAACGGCACCACCGTCGCGCCCGGCACGCGGCGCACGGTGGATCTGCCGGTCAGCGTCATGTCCGACCACACGCCGGTGACGATGTCGGTCCACGTGGTCCACGGCAAGCGTCCGGGACCGACGCTCTTCGTCAGCGCCGCGATCCACGGCGACGAGGTGATCGGGGTCGAGATCGTGCGCCGGCTGCTGCGCTCCAAGACGCTGGCAGGGCTGCGCGGCACGCTGCTGGCAGTGCCGATCGTCAACACGCTCGGCTTCATTCACCAGTCGCGCTACCTGCCCGACCGGCGCGACCTCAACCGCTCCTTCCCGGGCACGGTGCGGGGATCGCTCGCGGCGCGGCTGGCCGATCTCTTCGTCACCCAGGTCGTGGCGCGCTCCGATGTGGGGATCGACCTGCACTCGGCCGCGATCCACCGCACCAACCTGCCCCAGATCCGGGTGTCGCCGGGCCGCCCCCGCGCACTGGCGCTGGCCGAGGCCTTCGGCGCGCCGGTGATCCTGACCTCAAGCCTGCGCGAGGGATCGCTCCGGGCCGTGGCGGCCGAGCATGACGTGGAAATGCTGCTCTTCGAGGCGGGCGAGGCGCTGCGTTTCGACGAGTACGCCGCGCGCGCCGGCGCGGCCGGCATCCAGCGCGTGATGCGCGAGCTGGGCATGCTGCCGGCCAAGGGCATCGCCCGGGCCCGGGCCCAGCCGCTGCATTCCGTCAGCTCCTACTGGGTGCGCTCGCCGGCCGGCGGGCTGTTCCGGCCCTTCCGGTCGATCGGCGAGGAGGTCGACCATGGCGGGCTGCTGGGCGCGGTCTCGGGACCCTTCGGAGAGGTCGAGGAAGAGATCCGCGCCGACACCGCCGGGCTGATCGTGGGCCGCGCCAACCTGCCCGTGGTCAACGAGGGCGACGCGCTCTTCCACGTCGCCCAGATCAAGGAACACCCCGACCCCGAGGCGACGGTCGACCGGCTCTCCACCCAGCTCGAGGGCGACCCGCTCTTCGACGAGGACGAGATCATCTGACGGGCGTTGCCCTGCCCGCCCCAAGCCGCTAGAGCCGCCCGCAACGGTCCAGAGAAGGAGACGAAGATGCAACTCGACGGTGTGGCGGCGATCGTGACGGGCGGCGGCTCGGGGCTTGGCGCGGCGACGGCGCGGGCGCTGGCGGCGGCGGGCGCGCGGGTGGGCGTGCTCGACCTGCGCGCGGACGCCGCATCCGGCGTCGCCACGGAGATCGGCGGCCTCGCGCTGGGGGCGGACGTGGCCGACGCGGCCGCCGCGGAGGCCGCCATCGCCAGGGCCGAGGCGGCGCACGGAACCGCGCGGGTGCTGGTGAACTGCGCCGGCATCGCGGATGCGGGCAAGATCGTCGGCCGCGAGGGGCCGCTGGCGCTCGAGGCCTTCGAGACGGTCCTGCGCGTCAACCTGGTCGGCTCCTTCAACATGCTGCGCCTTGCCGCCGCGCGGATGGCCGCGGCCGCTCCCCTGACGGAGGGCGACCGCGGCGTGATCGTCAACACCGCCTCCATCGCCGCCTTCGAGGGCCAGATCGGCCAGGCCGCCTATGCCGCGTCTAAGGGGGGCATTGCCGCGCTCGGCCTGCCCGCGGCGCGCGAACTCGCCCGCCATGGCATCCGGGTGAACACCATCGCGCCGGGCATCTTCCGCACGCCGATGGTCGCGGCCATGCCCGAGGAGCTGCAGGAAGCGCTCGCCGCCGGCATCCCCTACCCCTCGCGGCTGGGCGACCCGGCGGAGTTCGCCCGCACCGTGCGCTGGATCGTCGAGACGCAATACCTGAACGGCGAGACGATCCGGCTCGACGGGGCGGTGCGGCTGCAGCCGAAGTAAAGCCGCTTCGCGGCGATACCTGCCTCCGGCGGGGATATTTCCGCCACTTGGACGGAGGGGCGTGTCGCCTGCCCCTCCAAGTGGTCCAAATATCCTCGCGCGCAGCGCGAAACGCGGCCCGGAGGGCCGCTCAGGCCCGCAGCCGCGCGCCCGCGGGATCGAAGGGCGCGGCCTCCAGAAGGCGAGCGCGGTGTGGCCGGCCCAGCACGGCGACGTCGAATTCCGTCCCGGCCACGGCATGCGCCGCCGCGACATAGGCCAGCGCCAGCGATTTCTCCACGTGGTAGCCATAGCCCCCCGAGGAGACATGCCCGACCGGGGTGCCGTCGGACAGGAACACCGGTTCGGCGCCGGTGGCGTCGGCCTCATCGGCGTCGATCTCCAGCATGACCAGGCGCTCGCGCGCGGGCTGCGCCAGCGTCTCCGCGACCGCGGCGCGGTTCAGGAAATCACCCTTGTCGAGCTTCACCAGCCGCTCCAGCCCGGATTCCTGCGGCCAGTATTCGGGCGAGTATTCCCGGCCCCAGCTGCCATAGCCCTTCTCGAGCCGGAGCGACATCAGCGCCCGCGCGCCGACCGGCCCGGCACCGAAGGGCGCGGCGGCCTCCAGCAGCGCGGCGTAGAGCGCGGCCTGGTCCGCGGTCGCGCAGTGCAGCTCCCAGCCCAGATCGCCGGTGAAGGAGACGCGGAGCGCGAGGCAGTCGATCCCGGCCACCGCGATCCGGCGCGAGCGCATGAAGGGGAAAGCCGCGGTCGAGAGATCGGCGTCGGTCAGCCCGGCGAGGATTTCGCGCGCCCTGGGACCCGCGACGTTGAAGCCGCAGAGCGCCCCGGTCCGGCTTTCCCAGCGGGTGTCCACGGGCAGCGGCACCGCGTCGAAGAAGCGGCGGTGAAAGCGCTCGGCCATGCCGGAGCCCACCATCATGAATTCCGCGTCGCCCAGCCGCGTCACGGTGAAGTCCCCGGCGATCCCGCCGCGCTTGCCGATCAGCGGCGCGAGGCAGGAGCGGCCTGTCTCGCGCGGCATCCGGTTGGCCAGGAGCGCATTCAGCCAGGCCTCGGCGCCCGGCCCGGCGACGCGGTACCTGGCGAAATTGGAGATGTCGATGATCCCGGCGGCGTCGCGCAGCATCCGCGCCTCGCGCCCGACCGGCGCCCACCAGTCCTGCCGGGTGAAACCGTAGCTTTCGCGCGCGGCCGCGGGCGTGCCGGCGAACCATTGCGGATGTTCCCAGCCGTAATTGAGCCCGAAGACCGCGCCCATCGCCTTTTGCGTCTCGTAGACCGGGCGGGTGCGCAGGGGGCGGCCGGCGTCGCGTTCCTCGTTCGGGAAGTGGATCTTGAAGCGGTGCGCGTACTGGTCGGCCACCCGCGCGCGGGTGAAGGACCGGTCGGCCCAGTCGCCGAAGCGCGCGAGATCCCAGGCGAAGAGGTCGCGCTCGGGCTCGCCCTCGATCATCCACTGCGCCGACATCAGCCCCAGCCCGCCCGATTGCGAGAAGCCGGGAATGATGCCCGTGCAGCAGAAATAGTTGGACAGTTCCGGCACCGGGCCGAAGAGCGCGGCCGAATCCGGCGACCAGATCATCGGCCCGTTGATCACCCGCTTGATGCCCGCCGCGGCCACCGCCGGCACCCGGTCGATGGCGCGCATCATGTTTTCCTCGATGCGGTCCAGGTCGTCGGGGAAGAGCTCGTGCCCGAAGCCCTGCGGCGTGCCGTCCTCGGCCCAGAAGCGCATGTCGCGCTCATAGGCGCCCACCAGCAACCCGTTGCCTTCCTGGCGAAGGTAATACTCGCCGTCGCGGTCCGCGACCGAGGGCAGCCGCCGGTCGAGCGCGGCGATCTCGGCCATGGTCTCGGTGACGAAATACTGGTGCTCGGTCGGCACGAGCGGCAGGGTGATCCCGGCCAGCGCCGCCACCTCGCGCGCCCAGAGCCCGGCGGCGTTCACCACCCAGCCGGTGTGGATGTCGCCCCTGGGCGTGCGCACGATCCAGCTGCCGTCGGGCTGCTGTTCGGTCGCGGTGACGGGGGTGAAGCGATGGATTTCCGCCCCCCGTGCCCGGGCACCGGCGGCATAGGCGGCGGTCACGCCCGAAGGGTCGACATTGCCGCCCTCGGGTTCGAACATGATGCAGCGCACGCCGTCGAAATCGACCAGCGGGTGCAGGCGTTCGGCCTCGGCGCGGGTGACCTCGTGGAAGTCGATGCCGTAAAGGCGCGCCTTGGCTTCCTGCAGGCGAAGCTGGTGTTCGCGCGCCTCGGTCTGGGCGAGGTAGAGCGAGCCCGGCTGGAACACCCCGCAGCCCTGGCCCGTCTCGGCCTCGAGCGCCTTGTAGAGATGCATCGTGTAGAACTGCATCCGCGAGATGTTGGTGTTGTCGTGCAGCCCGTGGATATTGGCCGCGGCATGCCAGGTGGAGCCGCTGGTCAGCTCGTCGCGTTCCAGCAGCATGACGTCCTGCCAACCGAGATTCGCGAGGTGGTAAAGGATCGAGCAACCGACGACCCCGCCGCCGATCACCACTGCCTGTGCGTGGGTTTTCATCGTTGCCCCGTTGCCTCTGTCACGGGGTCCAGCATCGCAGCCCGGCCCCGTCGAAACCGCCAGATCGCGACAAATGGCCGGGGGCTGCTGACGGTTTCTGACCGGCCTTCAGCCGGCCTGTGCGGCGACGATCATGATCTCGACCCTGAGCTCGTCGGTGGCGAGCCGCGACTCCCCGCAGGCGCGGGCGGGCGGGTTTCCGGGGTCGACCCAGGCATCCCAGACGGCGTTCATCTCGGCGAAATCCTCCATCGAGGCGAGCCAGATCGTGGCCGAGAGGATGCGCGACTTGTCCGAGCCGCAGCGCGCGAGCAGCGCCTCGATCTTCTCGAGGATGGCGGTGGTCTGGGCGGTGACGCTGCCCCCCGGCGCGCCGACCTGCCCGGCGAGATGGACGGTGCCGTTGTGAATGACGGCCTGGCTCATGCGCGGGCCGGGGTCGAGGCGGGTGATGTCGTTCATGTCAAATCCTTGCTTTTTCAGGTGAAATCAGCCGGTCCGGCGCCAGCGCCGCGACCACCTCGGGGGCCAGCGCCGGCGCGTGGCCCTGCACCAGATCGGCCGCCAGGCGCGAGAGCGCGGGCGCGGTCTGGATGCCGTAGCCGCCCTGCCCCGCCAGCCAGAAAAACCCCTCGGCGTCGGGGGCGAAACCGGCCACGGGCGTGCGGTCGGGGACAAAGCTGCGCAGACCGGCCCAGCTGCGTTCGACCCGCGTCACCTTCATGGTCACGGCCTGTTCGAAGCGCCAAAGCCCCTCGGCCAGCACCATGTCCTCGGGCCAGGCGTCATGCGGGTCGACCGGGTCTTCGTCGGCGGGTGAGACCATCAGCTTGCCGGCCTCGGGCTTGGCGTACCAGGCATCCGTCACGCTGGCGAAGAGCGGCCATCGGTCGATGGCCTGCCCCGCGGGGGCCGGCAGGATCGCGGCCGAGCGCCGGCAGGGCCGGAGCCCGGCCGGCCGCAGCCCGGCCAGGCGCGCGACATCGTCTGCCCAGGCCCCGGCGGCGTTGACGAGCACCGGCGCCGCGAAGGCGCCGGCCGGCGTCTCGACCCGCCAGGTACTGCCCACCCGCGCGATGGCAGTGACGCCGGCACCGGTCGCGATCCGGCCGCCGCGGCGCTTCAGCAGCCGCGCATATCCTTGCAGGAAGCGGTCCACGTCGATGTCCTGCGCGTCGGGCTCGATGGCGGCGGCGGCGATGGCGCCCGGCCTCAGGATCGGCACGATAGCCGCGGCCTCTTCCGGGGTCAGCCGCTCCATTCCCTCGGCGCCCTCGAGGTAGTCGTCGAGCGCGGCGAGTTCGTCCTCGGCCGCGAGCAACATCTCGCCGCGGGGGCTGAGCAGGCTTTCCCCGGCGATCTCGCCCGGCGAGTCGAAGACCGGGGCCGCGGCCGCGTTGAGCGCGCGCAGCGTGGCGTTGCCGTAGTTGCGGATGAAGATCGCCGCCGAGCGCCCGGTGGAATGGCGGCCGATGGCGTGCTCGGCCTCGAGCACGATGACGCGCGCGGCCCCGGCCATCTCGGCCGCCGCGCCGATGCCGGCGATACCGCCGCCGATCACCAGGATGTCCGCCGTTTCGGTCATGCGCCCTCGTAGCCGGTCAGGAAATGCGTGAGATTGTGCCCGAGTTCCTCGGACAGGTATCCGCCCTCCTGCACCATCAGCGCCGGGAGTCCAAGCCCCGCGATGGCCGCGCCGATCCGGGCAAAGCCCGGCGTCGTGATCGCCAGCCCCTTGAGCGGGTCGTTTTCATAGGCGTCGAGCCCGAGCGCCACCACCAGGACGTCCGCGCCGAAGGCCCGGATGCGGTCCAGCGCGCGATCGAGCGTCTCGAGATAGGCATCGTCGCCGGTGCCCCGCGCGAGCGGCAGGTTCAGGTTCGCGCCGCGCCCCGCGCCGGTGCCGCGTTCCTGTGCGTAACCCCAGAAGAAGGGATAGAACCGCTCGGGATCGGCGTGGATCGAGACGGTCAGCACGTCGCCCCGCGACTCGAAAATCCCCTGGGTGCCGTTGCCGTGATGCACGTCCACGTCGAGGATCGCGGGGCGTCGGCCGGCGGCGGCCAGCCGTTCGGCCGCGATGGCCGAATTGTTGAGGAAACAGAATCCCCCGGCGAGATCGGCATAGGCGTGGTGCCCCGGCGGACGCGACAGGGCGTAGACCGCCCGTTCCCCGGCCACCAGGCGGTCGGCCCCGGCGATGGCCGTCTGCGCCGACCAGTAGGCGGCCTCCCAGGTCCCCGACGAGATCGGGCAGGCCGTGTCGGCCTGGTGCCAGCCCGCCTGCCCCACGGCCGATTTCGGGTAGCCGCAGGATCGGCTGTCGGGATGGATGTTCGGGATCACCTCCTCGCCCGCGCCCTCGCTCCGGCGCCAGCGGGTATAGATGTTCTGCAGGAACACCAGGTATTCGGGGGTGTGCACCGCCGCGATCGGCGCGATCCCGGCATCCTCCGGCGTCTCGAAGCTGCAGCCGGCGGCCGTGGCCCCGGCCTTCAGCACCTCGATCCGGCGAGGCTGTTCGGGGCTCGGCAGCACGGTGCCGTTGGCCATGAAATGCTTGGGGTCGTGGACCCACTGGCGGTCGTCGAACAGGGCTTTCATGGGTCTCCTTTCAGGGCCTCGAACGCGGCTCCTTGCATGCTCATGTATTGCTCGCGGGCCGCCGGGGTAAAGCCGAGCCGGTCGTAGAAGGCCCGCGCGCGGGGATTGTCCTCGTAGACGGCGAGCTTGATGAAGCCCGCGCGCCAGCGCCGGGCCGCGTCGCGCGCCACCGCCGCCAGCAGCCGCCGGCCAAGCCCCTGCCCCCGCGCGGCGTCGGCGATCCAGAGGTCAGAGACATAGACCCCGGCCTGCCCCCGGGCCGTCGAGACCAGCGGCGAGTAAAGCGCCGCGCCGAGCAGGCCCGTCGTCCCCTCGGCCAGCAGGGCGTGGGCGGCCGGCGCCGTCCCGGATATCGCCCGCGCCAGAAGGTCCGCATCGGCGGCGTGCGGATCGCCGAGATCCGCCGAAAGCGCGGCCAGCGCCGCGTTCAGCCGCCCCGCATCCGCGGGTGTCGCTTGCCGGATCGCGATCCCGTCCATGGCTCAGAACGCGGTCCCGTCGCGGCCCTTGAGCCCCAGCATCGCGCGGGCCTCGTCGGGGGTGGCCACCGTGCGCCCGAGGCCTTCGACGATGCCGCGCACCTTCTCGACCTGCTGGGCATTGGACGTCGCAAGCGCGCCGCGGGCGATCATCAGGCTGTCCTCCAGCCCGACGCGCACATGCCCGCCCATTCCCGCGGACATGGCGGCGAAGGGCATCTGCTGCCGCCCCGCGGCCAGCACCGAGAACTCGTAGCCGTCGCCGAACAGCTTGTCGGCCAGCCGTTTCATGTGCGTCAGGCTTTCGGGATCCGGCGCCATGCCGCCCAGCACGCCGAAGACGAACTGGATGAAGAAGGGCGGCTCCACCAGCCCGCGATCGGCGAAGTGGGCCAGCATGGTCAGGTGCCCCATGTCGTAGCATTCGAACTCGAAGCGCGCGCCGCGCTTCTGCCCCATCTCGGTCAGCACCTGCGC
>PR_CR_10_Liq_1_inCRDRAFT_1001117_pt1 | contig 15641 bp, 17 predicted proteins | sample PRCRCaboRojoPR_3_FD_10241 | JGI IMG/M metagenome (IMG submission 10241)
CCGTTGTGAGCCAGCATGCGGAACGGCTGCGCCAGCCACCATTGCGGGAAGGTGTTGGTGGAATAGCGCTGGTGATAGATCGCAAAGGCCGACTCAAAGCGGTCGTCCTGCAGGTCGGGGTAGAACTCCGACACCTGCTCGGCCAGCATCATGCCCTTGTAGATGATCGACCGGCAGGACAGGGACGCGATGTAGAGCGTCGGCACCTGTGCCGCGGCGGCGGCTTTCTCGATCCGCCGGCGAATGACGTAAAGCTCACGCTCGAACGTCTCTTCGTCCACGCCCTTGGCGTTCGAGATCAGGATTTGCTCGATCTCGGGGCGGGTGGCGTTGGCCTTTTCGCCAAGGCAGTCAACATTCACCGGCACATGGCGCCAGCCATAGATGGTGTAGCCCATGCGCAGCACTTCGGTTTCCACGATGGACCGGCAGGTTTCCTGCGCGCCGAAATCGGTGCGGGGCAGGAACACCTGGCCTACGGCCATCAGCTCATCGGTGTGGGGCTCGTGCCCAGTGCGACGGATCTGGTCGTAGAAGAACGGAACGGGGATCTGCACATGGATGCCCGCGCCATCGCCGGTCTTGCCATCGGCATCGACCGCACCGCGATGCCAGATCGCCTTGAGCGCGTTGATCCCGGCCTCAACCACCCTGCGCGACGGCTTGCCGTCGATCGACACGACAAGGCCCACGCCGCAGGACGAATGCTCTTCCTCCTCGGAATAGAGCCCGTTCTCGGCCATCCACTTGCGCTTGGTTTCCTCGGCGGCGGCCCAGGATGCATCATATTTGGTCATGGCGTGTCTCCCTCGACATAGAGGTTTTTCGATTCGTATTCCGCACGGGTGGCGCGGCGATGGTCTCCGGACAGCGCGGCAAAGGCCGGGGCGCAGTCGGTATAAATCTCCGAGATCAGCGGAAACTCGGCGGCGGCCGGGAAAAGGCCGGGCATGAACTCGTATTCGTCTTCGGCGCTCGTGGTGTTGCGCATCCATAGGTGGCTGCCGCACGTCCCGCAAAAGGCGCGTTCGGCAAAGTGCGATGTCGCGTGGCGCTGGACCGGGCCTTTTATTGTGACCGCGTCCGGCTGCGCAGCGAACACACCGAAAACGGCCCCGTTCCAGCGCTGGCACATGCCGCAATGGCAGACGCCCACGGCGGCCACATAGTCACCGTCGATGCGGATGGTGACCGCACCGCACAGGCACTGACCGTCCAATTGGCCGGTTCGGCGGTGGGCGGCGACCGGATCGCTGATTTGCGCGGTCACGGGCGTTACTCCGCCGCCACGGCGCCCGCGCCCATCAGCTGGTCCAGCACCGCATCGGCGCAATCGCGCCCGTCGCGGATGGCCCAGACCACAAGGCTCGCGCCGCGCACGATATCGCCGATGGCATAGACACCGGGCAGATCGGTCGCGCCGGTGCCGAATTCGGCCTTGACGGTGCCCCAGCGGGTCACGGCCAGTTCCGGCACGCCCCAGAGCGTGGGCAGATCCTCGGGCTCGAACCCCAGCGCCTTGATCACCAAGTCGGCCTCTTCGGTATACTCCGACCCGTCGATCAGCTCGGGCGTCTGGCGACCGGTGGCGTCAGGTGCTCCCAGGCGCATCTTTTCCACGATCACGCCGGTCACGCTGTCGCCGGTAAAGCCCTTGGGCGCAGACAACCAGACGAATTCAACGCCCTCTTCTTCGGCATTCGCAACCTCGCGCTGAGAGCCGGGCATATTGGCCCGGTCGCGGCGGTAAAGGCACTTGACGCTTTTCGCACCCTGCCGCACGGCGGTGCGCACGCAGTCCATGGCGGTGTCGCCGCCGCCGATGACGATAACATTCTTGCCCTCGGCGTTCAGAGTGCCGTCTTCGAATTCGGGTACGCTGTCGCCGAAATTGGCCGCACGGTTCGACGCGGTCAGGTAATCGATGGCGCGCACGATGCCGGTGGCACCAGATCCCGGGGCCTGCAGGTCGCGTGTCTTGTAGACACCCGTGGCGATGATGACGGCGTCATGCTGTTCGCGGATTTCCTCGAACGACATGTCCTTGCCCACGTCGCAGTTGAGCACGAAGCGCACGCCGCCCTGTTCCAGCTGGTTGATACGCTTCATCACGACATCCTTTTCCAGCTTGAAGCCGGGGATGCCGTAGGTCAGCAGCCCGCCCGCGCGGTCGTAGCGGTCATACACCGTCACCTGCACACCGGCGCGGCGCAGCCTGTCGGCGGCGGCCAGACCGCCGGGGCCCGCGCCGATGATGCCGACGCTTTCGTGACGTTCCTGGGCGGGCGTGATGGGCTTGACCCAGCCTTCGTCAAAGGCGGTGTCGGTGATGTATTTCTCGATCGCGCCGATGGTTACGGTGCCGTGGCCCGACTGTTCGATCACGCAATTGCCTTCGCACAGACGGTCCTGCGGGCAGATGCGGCCACAGATTTCGGGAAAGGTGTTGGTGGCCTGGCTGGTTTCATAGGCCTCTTGCAGACGGCCCTCGGCGGTCAGGCGCAGCCAGTCGGGGATGTTGTTGTGCAGCGGGCAATGGGACTGGCAATAGGGCACGCCACACTGGCTGCAGCGTCCGGCCTGTTCCTTGGCCTTCTGATCCGCGTATTCCGCGTAGATCTCATCGAAATCCTGACGGCGCAGATTCGGTGGCCGCTTGTCCGGCATGTCCCGGTCGACGGTCACGAATTTCAGCATCGGTTGCTTGGCCATCTGATCCTCCACGTCCTGTGCTGGGCGGTAATATGAGATCGCCTCGGAAAAGAAAAGTCATAAATAGTGACCTAAATAGCTTTTCCTCACCGTGGATACGCAAATTCAGTGCCGCGTCGAGGTGATTTTAGGTAACGTACCGGACCTAAATGCGGTCTTTCCCCGGGAATCAACGGGCTTATACAGGGCGCAGTGTACCATCCGCCGGAGGCGCGTATGCCGCTTTTGCATCTGTTACTGGTCGCGGTGATCCAGGGTATCACGGAATTCCTGCCGATCTCCTCCTCGGGTCACCTCATTCTGCTGCCGAACCTGACCGGTCTCGCCGATCAGGGGCAGGTGATCGACGTCGCGGTGCATGTGGGCACGCTGGGCGCCGTGGTTCTGTATTTCTGGTCGGATGTGAAGGTCGCGGCCTCTGGCACCCTGCGCCTGCTAAAGGGGCGGGTCGACACCCGTGGCGCGTTCCTTGCACTGTGCCTCGGCCTCGCCACGGTGCCGGTCGTGATCGCCGGGCTGGCGCTGAAGCTGACGGGGCTCGACGATGCGCTGCGCTCGGTCGCTGTCATCGGCTGGACGATGCTGGGGTTCGGCATCGTGCTTTATTGGGCGGACCAGGCGGGCGGAACAGAGCGCAAGGCCGAGCAATGGACCCTGCGCCATGCGCTTTGCATGGGTCTGTGGCAGGCGGTGGCGTTGATCCCGGGCACGTCGCGGTCGGGCATCACGATCACCGGTGCACGGCTTTTGGGCTATGAGCGGTCCGACGCGGCGCGACTGGCGATGCTGATGTCGATCCCGACGATTCTGGCCTCTGGCGCGGTGCTTGGGGTCGAGGTCGTAGCCGAAGCGAATGCTCAGGCCGCGCGCGACGGTGCCATCGCGGCGGTCTTCGCTTTTCTATCGGCCCTCGCCGCACTGGCGATCATGATGCGCCTGCTGCGCAGCGTCAGTTTCACGCCTTACGTGATCTACCGCGTGGGGCTTGGACTGGTTTTGTTGTGGATCGCCTATAGCTAGGCGTCAGTCGCGCAGATCGCGGGCCGATTCCTGGATCTCGGCATATTGCCCGCCCGGGCGGAAGCGCCACAGGTAGTCCGGCAGCACGGCTTCAAGCGATGTTGGCGTGATACCCAGGTCGGCAAAGCCACGGGCCTTGTCGGACACCACGTTGTCCACGGCGAGGTTGCGCACCTGGTCGAGCGTCACAGACGCGGGGATCAGTCCGAACGAGATCCGGTTCAGCACCCCGAACGTGCCGCCCATGATCCGCGCGATCCAGAAGGGGATATTCACCACCAGGCGACGGCGGCGAATGATCTGCAGCATCTGCACCATCAACTCGCGGAACGTGTCCACGTCCGGGCCGCCCAGTTCGTAGATGCCGGGGGCGGCGTCGCCTTCGACACCCATGACGGCGGCGCGGGCCACATCGTCGACATAGACCGGCTGGAACTTCGTCTCGGCACCCACGACCGGGAGGATCGGGCCAAGCTGCGCCATACCCGCAAATCGGTTAAAGAACTCGTCCTCGGGTCCGAACACAATGGACGGACGCAGGATCACCGCGCCGGGCATGTGCTGCAGCACGCCCTCTTCGCCCAACGCCTTGGTTCGCGAATAGGCGCTTTCCGACCCGGTATCGGCGCCGATGGCAGAAATCTGCACCATCCGATCGATCCCTTCGGCGGCCGCGATGCGTGCGATCCGCTCGGCGCCCTCGTGCTGGACAGAGTCGAACTTGTTCTTGCCGGTCTCGGCCAGGATGCCGACGCAGTTCACGACCGCATCGGCGCCCTGCATAACGGCGCGGACCGACGCGTCGTCGCGGATGTTGCAGAACACCGGCTTGACCTGGCCCACGACGCCGTAGGGTTTGACATGCATCGCCTCGTTCGGGCGGCGCACGGCGACCCGCACACGCCAGCCGTTCTGGGCCAGCCTGCGGGTGATGTACCGCCCCACGAAACCGGATCCGCCATACACTGTGACAAGCTTCGACATCTGCTGTGCTCCTCTCTGGAGGTCGCCATGGGTCTAGCTTTCACAGGCGTCTGGAACAAGGTGCAAAACCCGCGCAGGAGGGTTTCGCATGGGCGACCGGGCAGCGGCGCTTTTTTACGCGGAATCGCGTTGACACTCCCGTCGAGCAGGGCTAAACGCCTGCCGCACGACACCGGCCCAGGTGGCGGAATTGGTAGACGCGCTAGCTTCAGGTGCTAGTGTCCGTACGGACGTGGAGGTTCGAGTCCTCTCCTGGGCACCATTCCCTCCGGAAGCAGGGAATACGATGACCAACCATCTGTACATGAACGATCTGCCTGACGGTCTGACGCTCGGTCCAATCGTTGCGATCGACTGCGAGACCATGGGGCTGAACCCCCACCGTGACCGGCTGTGCGTCGTGCAGATGTCCGATGGCGATGGTAATGCGCATCTGATTCAGGTCGAACAAGGCCAGACAGAGGCGCCTAACCTTGCGCGGCTCTTGCGCGACCCAGACACCCTCAAGCTGTTTCATTTCGGGCGCTTCGACATTGCCGCGATGTACAATGCCTTTGGCGCGCTGGCCGCGCCGGTCTATTGCACCAAGATCGCCAGCAAGCTGGTGCGCACCTATACCGACCGGCACGGGCTGAAGAACCTGTTGCAAGAGCTGCTGAACATCGACATCTCGAAGCAGCAGCAATCAAGCGACTGGGGCGCGCGGAACTTGTCCGACGCGCAGCTGGACTATGCTGCGTCGGACGTTCTGTACCTGCACCGGCTGAAAGATGCGCTGGACGGGATGCTGGCGCGCGAAGGCCGCACCGAAATGGCCCAGGCCTGTTTCGATTTCCTGCCGATGCGCGCGCAGCTCGATCTGGCCGGCTGGCCCGAGATCGACATCTTCTCCCATTAGGCCGGGGCCGCCGTGGCGCTGGGCGACAACACTTATTCCCGGCTGATCGCCTGGCTCAAGATCCTGTTGCCGTTGATCGCGCTGGGCCTGTTGTCGACGCTGTTCCTGATCTCGCGACCGGTCGATCCCACCGCCACGTTACCGTTTTCCGAGCGTGACCTTGCCGAACGGACCGAGAGCCAGCAGATCACGCGCCCGATTTTTTCCGGGCGCACGTCGGGCGGGGCGCTGTTGACCGTGACCGCAGAGACCGCGCGCCCGGAAGGCGACGATGGCGGCGGCGCGACGGCACGGGTTTTCCGGGGCGAGATAACGACCGATGGCGGACAAACCATCGAGATTCTGTCGGACCGGGCGGTGCTGGACCCGTCCGGCGACATGGCCGATCTTCTGGGCAGTGTCCGGTTCCGGTCGTCTGACGGCTATCTGATCCGGTCGGACAAGATAGTCACCGCGATCACCCGCGTAGAGGCGACCAGCCCCGGCCCCGTCGAGGGCGCGGCACCCGCGGGCCAGATCACAGCAGGTGGCATGACACTGCGAGAAACGGCCGAGGCCGAGGATCTGGAACTGGTGTTCACAGACGGGGTCCGCCTGCTATACGATCCAAAGGATCGCGATTAGGGGCCCATGACCGTGCGACAGCTTTTGATGAGTGGCGCGTGCCTTGCGCTGATGGCGAGCGTGGCTCTGGCCCAGGGGACCGACGTCGCTTTCGGCACGGTCGACCATGACACCGACGCGCCGGTCGAAGTCACTGCGGATCGTCTGTCTGTCGATCAGTCGGACAATACGGCCATGTTTCAGGGCAACGTTCTGGTGGGGCAGGGCGACTTGCGCCTGTCGGCCCCGGAAGTGCGCGTGCTCTATACCGAGGACGGCAACGGGATCGCTCTCTTGCAGGCCCGGGGCGGGGTCACTCTGGTCAGTGGCGATGACGCCGCCGAGGCAGCCGAGGCCGATTACGACATCGATCGCGGGATCGTTGACATGCGGGGCGACGTTCTGCTAACCCGCGAATCTAGCGCGGTTGCCTCCGACGTTGCGCGGATCGACCTCGAGGGCGGGACGGCGGTCATGGAGGGGCGGGTCAAGACCGTGCTCCAGTCCGGCGACCAATGATGTCGGGCCCGTCGTTCAGCGTGACCGAGGGCGCCGGCGGGCTGGAGGTGCGCAACCTGCGCAAGAGCTATGCCAAGCGCGTGGTGATCCGCGATGTCAGCCTGCAGACCAGGCGGGGCGAAGTGGTCGCCCTCCTGGGACCGAACGGGTCTGGGAAGACCACGTGTTTTTACGCCATCGCGGGCCTGATCTTTCCCGAGGGCGGGCATGTTCTGATTGATGGCCGCGATGTCACCACGTTGCCCATGTATCGCCGGGCCAAGCTGGGAATCGGGTATCTGCCGCAGGAGATGTCGATCTTTCGCGGGCTCAGCGTCGAGGACAACATTCTGGCCATTCTCGAAATTGCCGTGGAAGACCGGCACAAGAGGCGCGAACGCCTGGAGGAGTTGCTGAGCGAGTTTTCGATCGAACACCTGCGCCGTGCCCCAGCCTTGGCCCTGTCGGGTGGCGAACGGCGCCGCGTGGAGATCGCGCGCTGCCTTGCTGCCGATCCGAAATATCTTTTGCTCGACGAGCCCTTTGCCGGGGTGGATCCGATCAGCGTGGGCGATATCCGCCACCTGGTGGCCGATCTGAAGAAACGGGGGATCGGTGTGCTGATCACCGATCACAACGTGCGCGAAACGCTCGAGATCGTGGACCGGGCCTATATCCTGCACGACGGCAAGGTGCTGATGTCAGGCACCCCCCGCGACGTGGTCGAGAACGAGAATGTTCGCCGGGTCTATCTCGGGCAGGATTTCAGGATTTCCTGATCCCCGGCGTAAAGGATTTCGAAACGATTTGGACCGCTGGATAAGGTTGACAGCAGCCGGGCAGTTAGCGCCAAATAGAGGGATGAGCGTCACCAACTATCGCCCCCCGCGTCACGGCCGGAACACCCGGTCGACTGGCCGGGATCAAGGCACGGGCGACGCTCTCTCCCGCCACGAAGACAGCTGCGCGCACCCCGGGTGATCGGGCGCGCGACAGCCGCGAGCAAACGAAAGGGAAAGCGGATGCGCTACCAAATCACGGGCAAACAGATCGATGTCGGAGACGCTCTTCAGAGCCATGTCAAGGCCGAGCTGGGCGAGGCGGCCGACAAGTACGCCGAACGCCCCACCGATGCGACCGTGATCTTTTCGAAAAGCGGGAACGAATTCGTCTGCGAGGCGATCATCCACCTGTCCACCGGTCTGACCGCCCAGGCGCGGGGTCATGCCCATGAAATCTATGCCGCTTTCGACAGCACGCGCGAAAAGATGGAAAAGCAGCTGCGCCGCTACAAGCGTCGTCTGAAAGACCACCACCGCGACCGCACGGCCCCCGTTGAAGTCATGGCGGCATCGTCGTATATCCTCGCCGCCGACAAGGATGACGAGGAAGCCGAGCCTGAAACGCTGCAGCCGATCATCGTGGCAGAAACTGAAACGCACATCCCGTCCTTGTCCGTGGGCGAGGCGGTGATGCAGATGGAGCTGGCCGGTGCCCCGTTGCTGGTGTTCCGCAACGAAGGCAACAAGGGCGTGAATGTCGTGTACCGACGCGACGACGGAAATATCGGTTGGATCGAGCCGAGCCAGGCCTGACACCCGCCGCCCGCCGAGCAGAGCAGAAGAGCAGATTGGAAAGCCAAATCATGGATCTTCAAGAAATCCTCGTTCCCGAGGCTGTCCGCGTCGTATCCGGCGCCAGCAGCAAGAAGCGGCTCATGCAAGAGATCGCGGACCTGGCGAATGCGGCTTACGGGTATTGCAGCTCTACCGTGGTGGACGCCCTGCAAGAGCGTGAAAGCCTGGGGCCGACGGGTGTCGGCCACGGCGTGGCTCTGCCCCATGCGCGGATGGGCGAGATCGAGCGGGTGACGGGCGTCTTCGTCCTGTTGGAGAAACCCGTCGATTTCAACGCGGTCGATCGGCAGCCCGTGGATCTGGCCTTTGGCTTGTTCGCCCCCGAGGACGCCGGTGTGGAGCATCTCAAGGCGCTTGCGCTTGTGTCGCGCACGCTGCGTGACAAATCTATCTGCGCCAAACTGCGGGCCAACCGCGACCCGGCGACGGTCTACGCCATCCTGACCGAGGGACTTTCGGTTCAGGCGGCTTGATCGTCGCCCCAGGCCCGGAAGCCGAACATCATTTAGTCGCGCTGGTAGATCTCACTGGCGCGGCTTTCGATATCCCCGTCATAGATTTCGGCCTGGGTAAACGGATGATCGTCGTCACTGGCGGCCGGTCGGGGCCCATCGGCGTAGCCCACGCGCGCCGCGAGATCGGGAAGCATGTCCGCCATCTCGGCTTCGCGGATCACCATGTCGGGCAAAGCGAACTCTGACATACCTTGTAGAGCGGCGGTCTGGGTGCACCAATGGGCGTCCTGGCGCAGGTTGGTCTGGCCGGCAAGGTTGGCTTTCACGAAATCCAGGAATGCGATGAACGCGTCGCGATGCGCAACCCGGTCGTAGGACTTGCCTGGGCCCTTTGCAGGGACCGGCACCTTGTAGGTCTTGCGCAAGACCTCGCGAATCCGGGTGAAGCTACCGGGCCCGGTCGACAGGATCCGCTCGCAGAACGCGGCATGGGCCCGGGCCACCGGGTGACGCAGGACGGTAAAGCTGCGGTGGCGCCGGTTGCGGCGCTTCCATTGGCGTAGGTCCTTCTGGGTGAACGTGCTGCGCAGATTGTCCAATCCCACGGTGTCGAGCGCGGCGAGCCAGTGGTGCACTGCGGCCTCGGGGCCGCCACGCACCGGCATATAAAGAAGTGGCGCCTCGGCACCGGCGACGTAGCCGGGCACGGCCGGTCCGCGCCGGGGCTCGAAATTCGGGGTGCGGGTCAAGTTGAAGCGGTCGAGCCGTCGAAGCCCGGCCGCCACCTCGTCGAAATTCTCGATTTTGTCCTCGAGCGCGGCCGGGTTCTGGCGCTTGAGGGTTTTGTCCAGAGCATCGAGCCGCGCGGGCACGCCCAGCCAGGCCGCAAGCCCGTTCATTACCTCGAGGGATTGCAGGTCCTCGTAATCGACGTAGAAGGCCGTTTGTCCGCGGATCTGCAGTGCATTGAGCAGCCGCACCTGAAACGCCTGAAGCCCGGCGACATGGTCTTCGAACTCGGCGGCGTCGAACCGGGCGGCACCGTCCTTGCGCCGCTTGACGTTGGTCAGTTTCCATTGGTCGGTCGCACGCGGGATCTTCCATGACACATAGCTGTCCATGGGGTTGCGTGTCAGAACGATCTTGGCGCAGCGCGGATCGTCGAGCATCGGTTCCAGCACGCGCGGATCGTGGTCGTGGAAATAGCGAAACCCGCCCAGCCCGTCCGTGCCGTCCCTGATCGTGGTCAGCAGGCGTTCGGGATCGGCATCGCGCGCCTCGCGGGTCATGTCCAGGATCTCTGTCCGGTTGGGATAGCCGATGAAATGCGGGTTGAACGCTTCGCCATGGCACGTGACACCGTCGAGCGCGTTCAGGTTGGCCTCGAGAAAGTTGGAGCCGGTCCGCATCTCGGCGAAGACCACGAAATAGTCGAAACGGTCGCTCATGCAGGATTACCGTACCAGATAGGGTTTGCGTTTCTTGCCCGCTTGCGGGACGTCGGTTGGGCTGACCGGGAAATCGCCCATGAGGTAAGGGTGCATGCCCTGGTTCTTGAGGTTCTGAAGGAACTGNCCGAACCCGCTNAGGTCGGTCATCTTGGGNGCCTCGGCAAGGCGGCGCAGGGGCTTGGTGCTGATCTCGTCGATGATGGTCTGCAANGGCTCCATCGGGGCCTCGATGAACTCGGCCAGGGTCCAGATGCGGATACGCGCATTGGCATGGGGCGACCGAAGCGCCCAGAGGTGATCGTTCTCGATCTTCTGCAGATGCGCGGCCTCGGCCCGGATGTCTGCGAAGTTCTTGTTCGATCTGAACAGGGGAATGGCCCAGGCGCCCGTGATGCACGAGATCTGGGCATTGGGATCGGTGGCGATCACCCAGCTGATGCCCTGGGTGTCGCCCGGGCCGAACTGGAAACACTGCCTCTCACCGCGGGTGTTCCAGATCAGGTTGGTGAGGAACGCCTTGCAATTGCGTTCGCGCAGGCCGGGGCGGTCACTGAGCGCGCCGTTGATCGTGCTTTGGCCTTCGGCGAATTCCGCGCGCTCGGGGTGGAAGAGATGCCCGTGGACCTGCGCGCCGGTGGCGCGGGCAAGCCAGGGTTCGAAATTCTCGAAAAGCTCGGTGAAGCCTTCGAAGACGGAATACCGTGCTGCCGTGACCCCATTTTCCCAACCCTGGTTCGGAAAGCGGCTTTGCATGTACAGACCCGGTCTCCCCTCGGTCCGACGCTCGACCGCCTTGGCAAAGATGCGGTCGATCTTGCCGGGATTGGGCTCGGTCTTTTTCATGGCGCCGTCCGCGTCGGTCAGGAACGCTTGGTAGAGCTTTTCGGCTTGTGGCCAGATCTTGCGCGCGACAAAGCAATCGGACCGGCGCAAAAGCTGCAGATGGTCGTCGTAAAAATGTGTGGCTTGCCCTGGAAGTCGAACTTGGACAGCGTCAGGGAACGGCTTTCGATATTCGTCGAGTAGAGCCGCGCGAGGCTTTGAAAATAGCTTTCGTCCGGAATCCAGACGTGGCGGAAATAGGCGTCGTAGACGGGCCTGTCGGGGTCTTGCAGGATCGCCGACAGGGTTTGGCGGGTCAGGCACCACCATTGGCTGCCCATATGCGGTGTGATGCCGTTGGGGATCTTGCGCCGGTAGCGAATGGCCCGTTGAAACGCCACGGCCCGATCAAAGAGAAACCGGTTCCGTTTCCACGAGAAGGGAAAGCGCAGGGTAAAGCGTTCGTGGTCGAGCCCGCCCACCGTCCAGGGCACGTCGGCGGTCGTCGGGCTTTCGATGAAATCGGTGCGCGGCCGGGCGGCGAGGTAGTCGATCAGTTCCGCGACGGGCCGCAAGGGCAGGCAGGATCCCGATGCGAGGTAGACGTGACGCACATCCTCGAAGGACGCGATCATCAGTTCGGATGCGTCCTGTGTCGCGGCCACCAGGCCCCAGGTGCCCCATTCGCATCTGTGGCGGCGGCTAAAGCGCACGTTGTCGAGATCGGACAGGCGCCGCACGAAGCTGTTGTAGGTGTCGCGCGGTACGATCTTGTCGATATGCATTACCACAGGGCAACCGGCTGCATGCCAATGACGCGCCACCTGCTCGGCCCGGTTGAGCGCGGTGTGCACCAGCATGACGATCCCGACTGACACGCGCGCCATTCCTCCTTCAGGCCCAGTTGCCCTTGGACATCAGGCCGAGGATTTCCAACTGTCGCCAGTTTATATACTTTTCGGACCACTTGCACCAAAGCTCAGGGTTTTGGGCCAGCGTCTCGGCATAGGCACGATATTCGACACTTGCGGCGTAATGTTGGCGCCGGCGCAATTCCTCCTCGGCCTTGGCGGTAAAGGTGTCGAGGAACTTGGTGTGAAGAAGCACGCCGCTGGCCTTTTCGCCCCCCCATTCGTCATAGACAAGGTTCAGACCGCGCGGCAGCAGCATGTGGGTCGAGCTGACATAGGCGTAGCGGCGGTTCCATTTGACCAGCGGCACCTTGTTCAGCGCGGGTGCCTTCCACGGGTTTTCGGGAAAGAAAACACGCGCGCGCGGGCCGCCTTGGATCCAGAGATTGCCGAAGCGATGGTTCTTTTCGATGGTATAGTTGCCCGCATCGAACCAGTTGGCAATCTCGATCGGGTCCTGCCCCGGGCGGTAGGGCTGTTCGTCGAGCCGCCCCTTGGGATACATGTCCAGCAGCATCGCGCTGAAGGATTTGATCGACGACGCATCCAGCCAGTCGGTCAATGCCCTGAGCGGCCGCGTATCGCAGAACGGATAAAGCAGAAATTCGTCCGGATCGACCACCAGTGTCCAATGGCCATGGCCGTATTTGGATTGAAGGTAGTTCAGCCAGTCGACGCCAAATCGCGAGCGTTTGTAGCTGTGTTTCGTGTGCTATAGGGACACGTCCGGCTGTTCGGCCAGGTATTCCGCGGCCCCGTCGTCGCTGTCGTTATCGACGAACAGAAAGTGGTCGATTCCGATATTGCGATAGTATTTCAGAAAGTAGGGCAGGCGAATGTGTTCGTTGCGCTGGGTGCAGAACAGCAAGAGCGCCCCTGGTTTGATCTGGTTGGTGCGGTCGGTGATGTTGGTCAGCTCGCGCCGCTTGCGCAATGCCCGCAAACGCCAGCGTTTCCGTGCCAATCGCAGACGGTATGATTGCCAGATGCCCACGGTGCCTGCGCTGCCCTTCCTACCGGTCCGCGCTCCGGGGCTACGACGCTGCCCCCAGAACGACCCTGAAATGCGTATCCCATGTCGGTGGTGTCACCGTGCCTGCACGTATACGCCTTTGTTTGATTATTGCTTTATCGGCAACAATTTTTTTCCATTCATACCGATCCGTTGGTGACGCGTAAATGGGCCAGTCACCCAAAAGTTCCCGAAAAACAGGCAGATCGCTGCAGATCACAGGGGTGCCAAGGGCCGCCGACTCCAGCGCTGGCAGGCCAAACCCTTCGGCGCGGCTTGGAAAGAGCAGCGCCTCGGCCCCCGTCAGCAGGGCTGCCACGGCGCCATCGCCCAGGTTCGGTGCTTCGATGACCGGGCCATCGGGGGGTAGGCTGTCGAGCCGCGAGAAGACGGCGTCGTTCTGCCATCCGCGCGAGCCGGCGATGACCAGCGCTGGTGCCTCGGGCCCAAGATCCTGCCAGAGATCAAGCAGCAGGGCGTGGTTCTTGCGAGGCTCGATCGTGCCCAGGGTCACGAAATAGGGCCGCCTTGGTGGCAGGTGGGGCGGCAGGTCTTCGGGCGCCGGGCGGGGCGGGGTGATCCCGAGGGGCGCCACCACTGTCACGGGCCGCCAACCATGTGGGGACAGGTGGGCTGCGAGCCGGGCTTCGACCGCGTGCGATGTGCAAATGATCCGATCCGCCCTGTCTGCCACGCGGGACAGGGCCGCGCGGAAGTCCCGAACCTTACCTGGCCTTTGCGTGTCCGGAAGATCGAGCGGGATCGTGTCATGGATCATGACGGAGACCCGGGCGCCAAGCGTGTCTTTCAGCGCGGTCAGCACACGGGATGTCAGGTTCGAATGACCCACATTGAGATAGAGTATGCCCGGCGGCAGGTGCCTCGCCAGCATGTGCCGCAGGCGCCAGGGCGCAGCGCGATCCCGAGCCAGGCGGCGGACCCCGGTCTCGGCGCGGCCCTGTTCGGGCATGTCGCGCGGCGCAAGACGCGACAAGAGATCGGGCCGCGCGGGCCAGTCGTCGCGGTCCAGCCGGTCGAGAAACGCCTGCGCGCCCGCCCGGTCCAGCAGAAGGTACCCGGCCCGGGTTCGGATCAGCGCGAACAGGGGGACGGGGTCCTCCAGCAGATGGGCAAGGTAGGCCCGTTCGACCCGGTCGATGCCGGTCAACATGCGCCCGGCCCGGCGGGTGAGGCGGGTCAGGTCCAACAGCCGTGCGGGCGGGGGGTTATGTGTGGTCGTGGCCAGTCTGGTCCGGTCGCCGGGGCACGGCGTTCATCGTCTGAGGTGTGGAACGGCGCGCGGACACGCCACGCTGTTCAGGGGTGCGGTTCATCGGGTCGCCATATGCGCGCGGGCCGACTGCCAACACGTCCTGTCCCTGTCCTTCGTCACGAAGCGCCTGACGGGCATGCGGGCCGTTGTGGGCCGCGTGACTGGTGGCAAGACCGTGGTCCATGATCAACGTCCCCCGCCACGCGGACAAGTCGGCCGATTACTGCGCAGCTTTGCCGACCGTGACGATTTCCTGCAGGTAACGATAGAGGTCATCCTTCAACTCGTCCCGCGACAGTCCGAAGGCAACCGTTGCCTGCAGGAACCCCGCCTTGGAGCCGCAATCGAAGCGCTGCCCGCGGAAGCGGTAGCCATAGACCGCGCGGTCTTGCGCGATTTCGTCGGCGATCGCATCGGTGAGCTGGATTTCCCCACCCGTTCCCGACTTCATCCGGTTGAGATTGCCCAGGACCTTGGGGTTGAGGATGTACCGGCCGATCACCGCGAGGTTCGACGGCGCTTCGTCGGCCTTGGGCTTCTCGACCATGCCCTTCACCCGGACCATTGCGCCCATGTCCTCTTGCACATCCAGCACGCCATAGGCCGAGGCGCGTTCGGGCGGTACCTCCATTGCGGCGACCATGTTGCCGCCGGTCTCCTCGTAGGCCTCGACCATCTGCTGCAGACAGGGTTTTTCCGCCGCGATCACGTCGTCGGGCAGGATCACCGCAAAGGGCTCGTTGCCGATCAACCGGCGCGCACACCAGACGGCATGACCGAGCCCAAGCGCCTTGTGCTGGCGGATATAGGCGATGGCGCCGCTCTCCATATTGGTGTTCTTCAGGATCTCGAGAAGGTCGTCCTTGCCCTTCTTGCGCAGTTCCTGTTCCAGGGTCGGCGCGTGATCGAAATAGTCCTCGAGCGCCCCCTTGCCGCGCGACGTGACGAAGATGAATTCCTTGATGCCAGCGGCGCGGGCCTCGTCGATCGCGTACTGGATGAGAGGCCGGTCGACCAGTGTCATGATTTCCTTGGGAACGGATTTCGTGGCCGGAAGAAACCGGGTGCCCAGACCCGCCACCGGAAAGATGGCCTTGGTGACCTTGTTACGCATAAATACCCTCGCTTTGCCCGCTTCGGGGCGTGTATTGCTGCCTGCTAATATACAGGCTCGCATCCTACGCCGCAGGGGTTAACGGGAAATATTGGTCAGAATTCTGCCTACTTTGGGCAATTCCGCCACAAAGATCATCAATTCGAGAAATGTCCGCGACAGCCTTCGATGCGGGCCTTTTCGTCCCGGATGCGGCGGGCGAAGGACCATAGCCGGACCGGGGGCTGGGTTCGGAGGCTCTTGCCGAACAG
>PR_CR_10_Liq_1_inCRDRAFT_1001118_pt1 | contig 15639 bp, 20 predicted proteins | sample PRCRCaboRojoPR_3_FD_10241 | JGI IMG/M metagenome (IMG submission 10241)
AAGCGGGAGTCTAGCTCAAATGGTAGAGCGCTTGCTTAGCATGCAAGAGGCACTGGGATCGATGCCCAGGTCTTCCACTTTTTAGTTAGTTACTTATCGTACAGCTGGTTCTTGAGATTAATGATTTTGAGAGTTAAGTTCTGGATACTTGTTTGGAGGTAGTCAGCTTTGCAGTGGTCAGCTGAGCTTCTGGCCCAGCCTAAGTGGAACTGCATTTCTTGTCTTCTGTGTTCATACTGTTTGAGTTTCTTCTGTAGTTCCTTCCTTTTGTTATACTCAGTCCAGTTTTTCTCTAGAATAGGAACTAACAGCTTCTTAACAAGCAAGCACACTGAAACAGCAAGTACACTGAGAATAAAAACCTCCACTCCAAAGCCTTTCATTTATAATGGTTAAATCCAAAAAGCCCTTCACAGCTGAAAGAGCCAAACTGATCCTTCCAAAAGTCAAAAACAAAATCAGAAAAACTGCACTTATGCTGAGACTCAAGTTCGAAATGAAGAAACTCCAAAAAAAAGAAAAAGACAAAAGGAAAAAAACCCGAGCTAAAACCGGCGAAGCTCCCCAAATGCCCAAAACTATTGAGTCCATGCGAGTTCCCGACGAAACTATAGTTACTTCTGACAACGAAGAAGTTAAAAAAGACGAAGAAATCGACGAGTTTTCTAAGTACTTCAATGAAGACTCCCCTCCCAAAGTGCTACTCACTACCTGCAAACGGCCTTCTGAAAAACTTGAGTCCTTCACTCAAGAGATCCAAACAGTAATTCCTAACTCTGAGTACTACACACGCCGCAACTACACAATCCAAGAAATAGTTAAGTACTCCACCAACAAAGACTACACAGATGTACTAATTTTCAGTCAAAGAAACAAAAAACCTGACAGTCTTGTATTCATCCACTTGCCAGAAGGGCCTACAGCCCACTTCAGAGTAACTAGTGTAAAGCAGAGAAAAGAACTTTACTGGCGTGGAAACCCCACTAAGTACTACCCCGAACTGATACTTAAGAACTTCGACACAAGGCTTGGCCAACGACTAGGCAGGATGTTCACAGCTATTTTTCCCCAGAACCCTGAATTCAGAGGAAGAAACGTAGTAACTTTCAAGAACCAAAGAGACTTCATATTCTTCAGAAGACACAGGTACATGTTTAAGGAAGAGGGCAGCAATGTAAAGCTGCAAGAAGTTGGTCCCCGGTTTACTCTGAAGCTCTTGAGTCTGCAAGAAGGAGCTTTTGAAGGAGACTCAGCCCAGTACGAGTTCATGTACCACCCCAAGATGCAAGTAAACCGGAAGAAGTTTTACATTTAATTTACACTTCTAGGAACAGAGTAGCTTTTGCACACAATAGGAGGTAAGGTGTTAGTGGAGTTTTTCTTGTACTTGTGAACGACAGGAGCTAGTTGTTTGAGCCTCGCACTTTTAGGGTGGGGTTTTAGTTTTTGGAAAACATTTTCTAACATGCACTCTGAACTTTTGCTTTTGGTGATTTTGTCTTTGCGTCTAGGTAGTCTTATGTTGTGTTGTGTGAGGGGTTTCCTCGAGAGTGCGGGGTTTAAGTTGAGCATTAGTCTTTTTTTAAAGGCATCGTTCATGAGCACGCTACTGTGTCTGAGTTGTGGGTGGACAGGAGGTCTAGAGTTCCTAGGTTTCTCTTCAAAGTTTTCTTTGAGGTTTTCTTTTTGGTCCTTGAAGGAGTAAAAGGTGAATTTGAAGCCTTTGTACTGGGTTTCTTCCATATCTTAGATTAACAATTTGAATAGCATTTTATTGAATTTGGTTTAAAACTAACTTACTCTTCTTCGGTAGACTCAGTGATCTCAGTGCTTCCGTCACCCATTTCCCAGTACTTCTTAATTTTCTTTACGGTCTTTCCGCCTTCCATTTCAGTTCTAACTTCACAAGTCATCTTTACAGCTCCTTCAAGCCAGTCTTCTACTTCTTTGACGACTTGAATGCCTCCTGAAGGCACTTCTACCTCTTTGGTTTCTTCTTTCTCGGTGAACTCACCAGCAAACACCACACATCCTACTGTTTTGTACTCAGTGTGGGGACCACAACCTACTCCTACTTTTTTGAACCTGGGGTTCAAGATAGCGTTTCTGTGGGGCCTAGAACTCAGTCCGTCGTCCACCAAGAAAGAGCAAACTATTTCAAACCCATCTATTGACCCGTAGTCTATTGCTTCAGCTATGCAGTCGTTCCACTTTCCAAATTCTTCCAGGCGGTCCTGGAGAGTATTTTCCCGGGATCCAATATGGCCCACAATTCCAGTGGAACCTGTATCGTTGCAGTGGTCCTGTGCTGCCTTGCGTAGGCCGTCAGACCACTCTAAACGAGAAAGCTCGTCTGTTTCCTGCAGTACCTGTATGGCTTCTTGGACAGCAGCAGGCCCTTCACGAGTCATGATAGGAACTGCTCCTTTTCTATGCTTGGCGTTGTTTGCCTTGTACTGGTTGAGGTAGCTTTGCATTTTTTCAGCAAAGTCTTTGGGAGAGCTCCTTACTTCGTTGAGTTCGGAATAGACTGAGTCAATGATCTCTGAGTAACTGGCCATTATCTAAATATTAAATGGCGTTTTTGATTTACTTCCGTTTGGTGTTTCTGAGCACTCTGGTGTTCTGTTCTTTTCTAATCTATAATATGGCAAAGCGACCTAAAGATCTTAGGCATAGACTGTCCACACAAAGACTTACTGAGTGGACTGCTTTTTCTTACCAAGATATTCTTAAAATAACCCAAAAAGAAAGGAACCTAGGACACCTTAAACCTGATGAAAGCGAAAAATGCACTATTTGTTTGTGTGAGTTTGAACCTGAAGACGACCTTCAAATAGTTAAGCTTGGCAAGTGCTCAGACCACTTTTACCATGTGGAGTGCATTGAAAGGTGCAGGGGAGAAACCAATTTTGTAAGGTGTCCTATTTGTGGAGTAATTTACGGAATCATGATTGGAGATATGCCTAATGGAACTATACAAACTAACCGCTACTCTTCAAGAGACATCCAATTAGAAGGGTACCAAGGAGTAGGGGCTATTGAAATAGTTTACACTTTCGCTAGTGGGTCTCGGAACGGAGTTAACTACAGAGGCACCTCGCGGGTTGCTTACTTGCCTGACAACGAAGAAGGCAGGGAAGTCCTTGAACTGCTGCGTAAAGCTTTTGAAAGAAAACTTACTTTTACTGTAGGAAGGAGCGTTACTACTGGAAGGGAAAACTGCGTTGTGTGGAACGGCATCCACCACAAAACCTCTCCAACCGGAGGACCTACTTGTTTTGGGTACCCCGATCCTGGGTACTTTGAACGCGTGAAACAAGAGCTTGCTGCTAAAGGGATTCACTGATTTAGTTTTAACTTAGTAAAATGAACAATGAAACCTGTCTAACTACAATAAAGCGCCCTCGGAAATCTAGGTGGGAGTCAGACTCCTTAGCAAAGCCACAAGTTTATAGGTGGAGCGTTGACAAAAGCTTTACTCCGCCACCCATGACACACATTCCTGACTTTTTAAGCAGAGAACAAGTAGAACTCATTTTGAGACAGTACAGGATCGAAGACATTTCTCGCAGACTTACAGCTAACGACTTCGACATACAGGAACCAGAAGTAAGGTCTCCTTCTCCAGAACCTGTTTACGACTCACGCACTGGTGTAAGAATTAACACTCGGGAAGTCAGAGCTAAGGAAAAACTCCAAAAAGAAAGAAACAACTGCATCGAAGAATGCTTGTTAATCGACCCACTCTACAAACCGCCTCCCGACTACAAGCCACCTAAAGCCACCCGCAAGTTGTACATTCCCCAGTACGGAGAAACTCCTCCTCAAAGCTACGTATCCTTGATTCTAGGACCTAAAGGACGCACTCAGAAAATACTAGAAAAAAGAACTAAGTGCAAAATTTACATAAGAGGCAAAGGAGCTACTAGGGGCAAAAACTACCAGTTTGAGTCAGAAGACGAGCCTATGCACGTGTTACTTGTAGCTGACAGAGAAGCTGACATCGAAAGAGCTTGTGAAATATTGGAACCCCTTCTTAACGGGAACTTAGACGACGAAGAAAACAAAAAACGCAGGTTCGAACTTATGCGGATAGGCGCGGAAAACAGGCTTTCGATAGGCTACAAGTCGGACTGGTGTTCTTACTGCGGAGAACAAGGCCACAAAAAGTTTGTGTGTCCAAACAAGCCTTTAGCACTCATGTGGGAAGACACAGAACCCAAGAAGAAAAAACCCAAAACTTTGGAAGAGCAACTGGAAGAGTTCAACAGAGAAACAGGAACTGAGCTCAAGTTGAGCAAAGCTGACATGATGATGATCAAAGTAGACAAAGTAAGACGCACTGCTAAGAAACAAAAGTCTGAAGAACCCCAAGAAGAAGAAGACGTACTGCCTCCTGGAGTGGACTTTTAATCAGGGTTTGTGGTGTTCATCAAGAACAGAAGATCTGTTAGTCATCACTTTAAAAACTTAATTCAGTGTAATTCTAGAGCAAGGTGACATCAAGGTCAGAGTAAGTATTTCATCAAATCTAGTTCACATATTTATTAATGAAAATTAGTTACTCGTACTGCGAAATCTTGTTTTGTAAGATGTTGATCTTGTTGTCCTTCAACTTAACTAACTGTTCTAGTTTAGAAATTTTATTTTCAAGTATCTCAATAGTGTCCCTTAAGTCTTGAATCACTTGGTCTTTTTCTTGCATCACAGCTTGGCTTACTTCTTTTTCGTTTCTTTCAGGACTGCCTTTGGGCTTCGAAAGGTTCTGGACTCTTTCTTTGACTTTTGGAACGTTCAGGGGGTCTACTTTGCGCTCTTTGCAGACTTCAAGGGTGTCACGTATTCCTTTTAAAACTCTTTCTATTGCGTCAGGCACACAGTTAATGACGTTTTCGATGTCTTGTTTGGAAAGTAAGAATCCTAGTTTCTTAAAGACTTTGGTGTTGAGGGTGTTCCAGTTCGAAAGCTTCTGGCTGTAAGAGTGGGCTTTGGGGTAGTTATGCAACTCAACCAAGCGAGGGAAGTAAGTCTTTACTATCTCTGCCATCATACACCCGTCTGCAAAGTCCCGCGTGATGTTCCGTTTGGGCCGCGAAAGTGGAATTTCGTCTACCCACTCGTAGATGTACTGGACTTCTTCTTCGTCAAGTGGAGGAGTGTCTATAACTTGAGCCATATTATGCAAGAAACCTTTAGCGTTTGTTTCCTTGGGGACACTGGAGTGGGCAAAACTACTCTTGTAAGTGCTTTGTCTAAGGACTCTCCTCTTTACAAGGCTCCTATTAACGTGTGTGTGAGTCTTTACAAAGACAGAACTATTGAGTGGTGGGACTTTTCAGGTGCTAAGAAGCATGAAAGTTTAAGGGGTATTTTTTACAAGTACTTTGACGGGTACGTGTTGGTGCACGACTTAAGTAACGCTAGGAGTTACAGGAACTTACAGGACTGGGAAAAAGAAATAGCTCCTTGGCTGCACGACTCTTATGGGTGCTTGTCTAGTGTTGAGTTCCCTTTATTGCTTTTTGGGAACAAAAGTGACTTAGTTCCTGGAAAGGGCCCTTGTGGAAGTGCTTTGAGTGCAAGTGTGTCGGACAGTGCGTGGACAGACTTCTTAGACAAAGTAGTTTTTAACCCAGCAAAGCCAGAAATAAAAGCAGCTAACAGAAACTTAGAAAGTTTTTCTGAAGAAGAAGACAGTCCAACCAGTCTCTTTAGCAGAATCAAATCTTGGTGGAGACCTGAAAACTTACCGTTATTTAAAGCTTGAGTTATTCATAATAATCCAGACTTAATTAGGGATATATTTAAATAATGGGCTGCAGTGAAAGTACTCATAATGCTGATCACAGAATCAACAAGGAAGAAATAGACCAACTAAGGGACTTTAAAAACCTCACAACAAAGGCTATTGAGGAGTACTTCAACCTACTTCAGTCCATATTACTCAGCACGCAGGTCTTAACAAACAAACTCACAAAGATTTCAGGGGAATCCCAAATAATAGTGAGTGCGCTAAACTTAAAGCACCAAACACTAATGGAACAAGCTTCACAAGGCTTGCAAGACCAACTCTCCAAGATCAAGGAGTTTACCTTTTTGCTTGACGAGTACCAACAAGAAAACCTCAGAATCATCGAGAAGCCCAATTTCAATTTAAGTGAGCAGTTCGAATTGCCCAAAGAACTATTTGGCGAGGACCACCCCAACATTGAAAAAGTTTCTTACTACGAAAACAGCGAAACTCTTGAGTCCTTGCTTAGAAAACTAGACCAACAAGAAGAAACTATTTCTTTGTCCTTTGGAGTATCGCAAAAACTCTCAGTCAGGCATTCTAGACAATTAGATAACTATAAGAAACTCAGTAACTCAGACGACTCTTTGTCGAACTTAATTGTACAACACTAATTAACTCATAAAAAATGCGTGTAAACTTAGAACCAGGCTCCAAAAACCTAGAATTCGAAACTTGTTCTTTAGAAGTAGAACCTAACTCTACAGTAGAGCACCTGCTTTCTTTGTTGTCTTTTAGATACAACACCTTGGACCCAACTAAGCTATACTTAGTTTTAAAAGGAAAGCGCCTAGGAGAAGATGTTAGTATTTTAGACGCAGGAATCCAAGACGAAGACACCCTTGCAGTGCACGAAACCGGCCAAGGCTCTTGCTGTGCCCTGCTCTAATAAATGTCTAATTTAACATCTTCACTTCTTTCAGAAGCCACAGCAATGCAATTTTCTTTTTTAAACAAAAGATTCAGCCAAATCCTCAGGGGTTACTTGGACTTTTTCGCAAAAGACTCACAGTGCAAGGAGTGCCAGCAAGGAGTTTACTTNGGGGAACTCAAAGGAAAGGTTCCTCATGGAAAAGGAACTATGGTTTACTTAAGTGGCGAAATCTACACAGGAGAGTTTAAAGGCGGCTTGAGGAACGGCTACGGAAAGCACATAGACTTCCAAGGCAATATTTACAAGGGCAAGTGGGAAAGTGACGACTTGGTTTTTGGAAAGATCAGTAAAGGTTACTTCATGGAGTACGAAGGCCAAATTTGCAACTGGAGACCCCACGGGTTCGGAAAGCACTTTTCTCCTGAAGGAGTTTACATTGGTTACTATAAAAGTGGTCAGAAACACGGATTTGGCAAGCTCTTCAAAACTAGCTGTTCAGTGCTGGCAGGCGAGTTCTTTCAAGACCAGTTTGTAAAGCACCTCCAAACCAAAGAGTTTCCCAGTGGGAACGAAAAAGTTGCCAAAGTGGAAGTTACTAAAGACCCCCAGCACTTCTTGACTATATTTAACCAGAGCTTTGGAATTCAGCATCCAGAACTCTACCAAGAAACTTCAACTCAGGCAACGGAAGACTTCAACAACTTAAAAGAGTTCCCTTTAAACTTCCCCAAAACACAACACTTTGAAGGAGCTAACACTTTTGTGTTCAGACAAACCTTAGACTCCAAGTCAGCTAAGTTGTACCCCAGCATAGAGGTACTTCGGAGACTAACTTCAAAGGTAACTCCTAAAAAACTCAAAGAAGGGTTCAAACCAATTTTCCACAAGTTTGTGGAAACAGGCAGTTTCGAGTACATAGGCACTACTCCTAACAAAACTCTTTACTTCACAGACTGGACTTTTTCTTCCAACTGCTACTATAAAGGCGAAGTGTCTTCTTCAGGAAAAAGGTGGGGAAAGGGAATTGAAGTTTCCAAAGACCAAATTTATCAAGGCAACTGGCGCAACAACCAAAGGTCTGGACAAGGAAAGTTAGTTCATGCAAACGGAAGTGTTTACGAAGGAAACTGGGTCAAGGACTCCAGAGAAGGCTTTGGAAGCTTAACTGTAGCTGACTACAAGTACTTCGGGAACTGGAAGCGAAATGCTCCAGAAGGACTTGGGACAGAAGTTTCCAAAACAGAAGTTTACACAGGCAACTTTTTAAAAGGCCAAAAACACGGAAGGGGTAAACTGATTTCTGAGAGTTACCTTTATATAGGGGACTTCGAAAAGGATGCTATTCAGGGTAAAGGTGTGCTTGTGTGGAAAAACTCTAAAGTCTACGTAGGCAGGTTTTTGGGAGGGAGTGTCCACCCAACCTGCATGCAACTGAGCTTCAAAAGCTTACTTAACTATAAAGCTTAATTACCACATTTCAATATAAGAATAATGCAGGAATCACAGCGCTCTTTGAAACTCCAACAACTACGCGAAATTAAAAACCAAGCCAAGTCCAGAAGGCCTTTGACATGCTATGACTCACAGTCTTTCGAAAGTTCTTCAATCAGAAGCGACCAAACAGCCTGGGAAGACGTCAGCAGTCTGAGAACCCAACTAGAATCCAAACAAAAAGCTGTTGAAGCTTCCAAACAAAAGTGCGTTGCTGCAGAAACACAGCTGCAAAACGGTAACACCTAAGCAGAAAGACAAAAGTCCAGCATTATGGAAGAAGAAATTAGAAAGCTCAGAGAAACCCTTAACAAAATGCCCTCTGAAGACACCCAAAGCCACCAACTCAAGGCTGAAATCAAGCGCACTGACCAAGAAATCGAACTCAGGAAAAAAGAAATCCAAGAACTTCAGAAGGAAAACTCCGAACTCAAAGAATGCCTTTCTGGCGTCTGGGAAGAATACAACAAGTACAAAACTTCTTCTGAACAAAGCTTGAACAAGCTACGCGAAGATATTTACAACCTCCAAAACACCCAGTCGGAAAACCCCACTCAAGAAAGTTCTAGCCATCATCAAGAGTTGCACCTCAAACTAACAAGCCTCACTGAGGAACTCTCTAAGTTAGAAGAGTCAGTTGCTGCCAAAGAAGAAACCATTGCAATACTTGACTCACAACTAAACTCACTGCAGCACCAAAACGAAGAACTTGAAGAAGCCTTAACTAGTTCAAACCTGTCCCAACCTGCAGAGCCCCCTCCAGACAATCCTATCATAGACATCCACCGGTTTGCACCTGATGTTGGAAGCACAGGAACTTGGAAACCTGAAGAGTCCAAAAACCAAAACGCCTCCCCAGACCCCTTTGAGAACCTGTTCCACCAGTCAACAGGAGAAACTTCCCACCAGTTCCAGGAAGAACCCCCCACACCTCCTAGAAGCTTCGAAGAAGAGCAAAAAGAAGGCACTCCTAAACGAGACGAAGCTTTAAGCGGCAGAGCTAGTCGCAGCAGCACTCCGCCAAGGGGGGCTTATGAGAGAGGCAGCCCTGCTCCTTTCCACGGAGGCCAAAGAGTGCACAACCTCACCCAGCCCAGCAACCCTACTCACTACTCCATTCCTAACGAAGAAGACCCTGAAGACTTTTTTGCCTTGATGACGAGAGAAGTCTCCGAAAGACCTAGAAGAGGGAATCTCCCCAGGGGCTTATTTGAATAACTTATTGTATTAAAGATGGAATACACTATTTAACAGTCAGGCCTTAAGCAATAGTAATAAATCTCAAAATGGACATTGAAGGTCGAATAGTCCTAAGCACAGTTATACCTGACTCGGTAAACTTTGTGTTGTTTGGAGTTGAAATATTTACTCCGTACTCGCGGACCATCCTCCGCAGACGCTACAGTGACTTTAAAAAGTTCCACTCAGAACTGTGCTGCTTTGCTCACGTTCGCTTTAAAAACAGAACTCTGTTAAGTTTAATTCCCAAGTTCCCTCCTCAGCACCTGTTATCAATATCTACAGACCCAGACTCCATAGAACAACGCAAGTCAGAACTCCACACTTACTTGCAAGGCGTACTTAAAATACTGAATTCGCCCCAGTTCCACAAGTTCCTGCCTTGGATTAAGCTTATAAGGGATTTTTTGGAAATCGAAAGAATTCAGGCTCAAGAAAACGAGTGTGCTAAAAAAATCCAAGAAGCCTACAGGGAGTGGCGCAAGTGGAAAAGGAACAGAATGCGTTTGGCCAAAGAATTCCGCAGAAGGGGCTGGGTTGTGAACTTGGAAGAAATGCCTGACCAGTTGTTGCTGGAGTTGATGAGTTGGCTGCCACTTGAAGACTTAGTTATTGTAGCCAGAACTAACAAGAGGTGGTACGAGTTGTCCAAGCAGCCTATGCTTTGGACAACCCTGAACCTGTTTGAAGGCCAGTATTCCATACCAGACGAGTACTTTAAAAAAATCTGTGTGAGGTCTTGGCAGTTAAGTAGTTTAGACCTGCGTTTCTGCAGTCAAATCAACGCAAGCACTCTGTACGCAATAGCTCTGAACTGCAATCCTTTGACTTTGCAAGAACTTTACTTGGACGGTTGTGAGAACGTAGACGACTATGCTTTGAAAATGCTAGTGGAGAAGTTTCCCCAAGGAAAACCTAACAGCTTACTGAAGCTAGAAGAAAACGAAAACACGAACTACTACTCGTACATGAAAGACTTCGAACTGGACAAAGACTTAAAAGGTGGAGGCAGAGGGCTTAAGACCTTGAGCATTGCTGAGTGCAGAAAAATCACTGACACAGGGCTATCTTACTTGCGCAAACTGAAACGACTGAAATACTTGAACGTCTTAGGGTGCTTTTCTATTAACGATGAAGGAATTACAATGCTAACTACTGAAACAAATAACTTGAAAGAACTGAATTTATCAGGAACAAGCATAACTAGGAACTCCCTTTACGCTATTAAAAACTGCTGTCCTAAGCTAAAATCTATTACCTTAAATGGTTGCAGACTCCTTAACCCTGAAGATGCTGAAATCTTTGGAAACATTCAGGTAGAACTCAACGATGATACTTTCAGGTTCCAGTTGTTTCCCTCTGAGTACACAAGTTTGCCCTCAGTGACTACCAATATTTTAAGGACTCGATCTTCTCTAGCTATCCAGCGAGTGTCCCAGTTTGTAATGCGCAAACTAAACCGAGAAGACATCGAAATAGACATACTGCGCCATAAAGAAGTTCTAGGGCCTTACTTGACTCTTGCAGACCTTATTCAAGACAATGAGTTACTTACACTGCACTACCAACTCAAAGAAGAAACCAAAGCTATAGAAGAGCAACACGAGAAAGAAGGTTGGGTTGCATGGGTACCTGTGTGGGTCAACGATGCAGACGTAAGTGCGTGCATGCGGTGCGCTCGTGAGTTTGGCTTGTGTTGGTGGAAGCACCACTGCAGGTACTGTGGGAAAGTAGTTTGCAGTGAGTGTTCGAAAGCTAGAAGGTTCATTGAAAGTTTGGGGTTCATTAGCAAGAAAGTAAGGGTTTGCAGTCTGTGTGTCGCTATTCTTAAAGAAGAGTAATGAGAAAATAATTAGTTATTCGGGTTCTAAGAAACCCTTTAAAGGAGTCTTTTCAACTACTTGGCTGGCATTTTCGTAGATAAGCTCAAAGCTTTTTTCTTCAATGAACTCAGCGCCTTTGTAGTTACTGTGGGTCATCCACAAACAGAAAAGGGTTTTCAGAACAGTGTAAAACGAGAACCTACATAAAAATTACTCAGCCAGCCACCAAAACAAACTCGTTTCTAAGTAAGTAAGCAACCCCAACAACACCCAGTAACTCATCCAAAGTCTATCGAATTCTCTTTTTTGGATGCTTTCGAAAGTCTGAATTAAAGGGTAAACCCAGCACACCCCCAAACTTGCTAAGCAAACAAAGTTCATTTATAACATATTTAATTAACCAGTTTTTCAAAGACTTCTGGCACTCTATCCAAACCCTCTCTGCAGTAGCTCCAAAGCATTAATGCTTGGTTACTCCAGAACTCTTTGTGAGTCTGTTTGTTTTCAATGTTCAAAAACACCAAAAATCCCAAACCCATAAAGAACAAAGCTTTACCCCACTTCTTCAGTAAACCTGCAAAGTACTTGAGCACTGCAAAAGGCAAAATGCACAAGTAGTAAATACTTACAACCAAGATTGAAAGGTCTCCTAAGTCACCTATAAGTGCCAAGACCCCTGTATGCCTTGACAACTCTAAGTCTCTTAAAACTAAGTTTAAAGCAGCTTGCAAACTAGGAGTGCTGTTAAGTACACTTCGAAGAGGACTAAGTTGACTAAGCCAAAGCTTAGGACACTCTTCAGAGCCTTGACTGCACTCAAGCATAGCTAAGTGACTGGTCAGGACAATTAAAGCTAAGTGGACCCAGCTTAGAAGTTTCAAACACTCCATATTTATATTAAAGAATTCTTTCTAAAGAAGCTACTGGGAATTTCTACGGTAACTTCTTCTTGTTGGTCACTTAGCCAGTCTTCATCTAGCAAGTCCATTAAAGAAATTCTGTTGCTTGGGTTCCTAGTCAGCAAAGCTTTCAAAACCCTTTTGGCCTCACTTGACACGCCAGACCAAATCATTCCGTCAAAATTAACGTTCCTTTTTAAGATTCCGTTGATCACGTCTTGCTCGTCCTTTCCATTAAAAGGCATTCGTCCACTAAGCAGAATGTAAGCTACCACTCCAAGTCCCCAAGCGTCCACTGACTCTCTATAAGGAATCTTCGAAAGGAGTTCTGGAGCTGCGTACTTAAGAGTCCCAACAGTATCCATAGAGGTTTGTCCTGGGCCTAGCATGCAAGACAAGCCAAAATCGATTATTTTAGCTTTAAGTTTGTTTTTGTGTGTGGCTACCAAAACGTTTTCTAGTTTGATGTCTCTGTGAATTATTCCGTATGAGTGCAAGTAGTTAAGTCCAGCTGCAATGTCCCTTACTAAGTCGCGTGCCGTAGCTTCAGGGATTTTAAAGTCCCTTTCTTGCATGTAGCTGAATAAAGTGCCTTCTGGAAGGTACTCCGTAACTAAGTATATGGTAGAAGGGGTTTCGTAGAAGTCTATAAGGTTGAGTAGGCTTTCGTGTTTGCACAGCTTAAGAATTGAGATTTCTTTGCGGATTCTAGTTTCAGACCGATCATCTAAAGGTTCTTTAGCTATGATTTTGACAGCAACTTGTTGTTTAGTTTTAAGGTTCTCTGCAAGTTTGACTTTGCCGTAAGCTCCTTTTCCAACAGACTCGAGTAGTTTATAATCCTGAACTATGTCTTTGAACCCTATATTTTTTTTAATGAATCCAATCCACTCGTTTATGGTTTCTTCGTTGTCTGCTTTAAAGGAGTAACTCAACTTGGAGTTCCTGAGTTCAAAAGTGAATTCGTTCAGTTTAGCAACATAAAGATCCTTAATTAGAATCATTCCGTAAGGACTCTGGCTTTCAGTTGGAAAGTAGTATAAGGCTTGGTTTTTCAGCACAACCTTGTAAGTTCTTTTCTTGAACCTCAGAATTCCTGAGTAAATGCTTTGTTTGCTGAGTTCTTTTTCAAAAAAGACTTCTTCTATAAAAGGAGGCAACGAGCTTAGAATGCTTTGCAAAATAACTCTGCCTATTTCAGGCTGGAACAAAAGCACCTCGCTAAAGTCTTCAAGTCTAATAAAGTCCCTTCCTCCTAGAAGAGAATTAGCTTTGGACTGAATGTCCCAGTCTTTCAAAAGAACTTCTCCACACCGAGGACACTTTTCAGGCAAGTAAGCCAGGATGTACAGAATTTCTTCACTTGAAATGTAGCCGTTCTTCCCGAAGTCAAATATTTTAAAAAGCAGTTCTGACAAAGAATCAAGAGCCCCTTTGTAAAGGGTTACTATTCCATTCAAAAAGTCCCGAGCGTCCAGCAGGTCGTCGTCGTTTTCATCAAGTGCAGTAAACAGTTGCTCTCCAAAGAGCCCTGGCAACTCTGTGAACCTAAAGAATACGTCTCTAAGTATTCCTGGAGGAGTGCTTCCAGAGCGGCTTTCTAGTTCCTTAAACACCTTTTTGAGTTTCCTCCTTTCTTGTATTGAGCTTTTAGCTGTCTCTTTTTTTAGTTTAGAACGAATTTTTAGGCTTGAAAGCGAGCTATTACACATATTTAGTTCTGCCGAATTATTATTGGCTTGTGGCGAAGAACTTGGTAATCATAACGATTCTAATAATTATGTCCTCTGAGCGTAAAATTTCACCAGTAAATAACGACCACTCTCCCGAAACCACCGTGTCGCAAGTACTGACTGGAGAAGTTCACTCCACTCTAGACACTGGCATGCCTGACACCTTTATAAAGGTAGAAACTGGGGAGTCTGAATTCCACCAACTCGTCTTTCCAAAAGCTGACTACTTCTCAGTACTCGCTTACACAAGCTTTTCCTGGAGAGACACTTCTACACTGTGCAACTCCCAAAAAGTCCCTGTTCCAACTGAGTTTAACTACACACTAAGCAGCTACGAAAACACCTTCCTTGAAGAAGCAATAAGTCAAACAGAAATCCAAGAATTCTGCAGAAAACTCAGCAAGGCTTTGCAGACAAGTGTTTTGGAACCCATGAAGAATATACTAGCTGTTTGGGAAGCCATTAAAAAACTTTCGGTGCTTTTGTTTTTGGCTTTTTGGGTTGTTGCAGTTATAAGTATGCTTAAAGGTTACCAAGTGCTGTTAGTGGTATCCCTGGTAGTTCCAGTTTTATGGGTAGGGTTTGTGTTTTTCTTTCTAGATCCACTTGTTTACAAACGCTTCGCAAGTAAGGCTTCTAGACACTTAGTAAACTTAGTTCACCAAGAAAAAGCCAAACTGTGGTCCAGAGGAATCCTAGTGAGACCGGGTAACTGTGCTTCCTTTTTGTTATTTAAAAAACTACAGCCACCTCTGTAGTTATCGTGTAAATGGAGTATCTTAACTGTGGAGACGTTAACAACTATCAAATACTATCCCAAATAGGCAACGGAACATATGGAGAAGTGTATCTTGCCAAAGACACTCTGACTAACAGTTCTGTTGCTCTCAAAAAGTTCAAGTGCGACCTTAGAAACGAAGGGTTTTCTCCAAGCATCCTGAGAGAAATTAGCACGGTATCCGAACTTAACCACTTCAACATAGTCAACATGTCCAATGTTTGCTGGGACCAACAAAACGCTTTCCTGGCCCTAGAAAACATGCCCTACGATCTGTCCACTTACCTCCAAAAGCACTCACCACTTCCAGTCTACTTAGTTAAAAAGTTCATCAAACAAATCCTTTCAGGCCTGAATCACATGCACAACAACAGACTTATGCACAGAGACCTTAAACCCAACAACATCTTAGTTACTTCCAACCTTGACATCAAAATAAGCGACTTTGGACTTGCACGTGAGTTTAAAAGCAAACCAAGTCCTTACACTCCTGTAGTCCAAACATTATGGTACAGAGCCCCAGAAGTGCTGTTAGGTGTTTTTAAGTACTCAGAAAAAGTTGACATGTGGTCTGTTGGCTGTATCTTTGCTGAGTTACTTAGAGGCCAGCCAGTGTTTGCGGGTTATTCTTGCATTGACCAGCTTTGGAAGATCTTCAGAGTCCTAGGCACTCCAAGCCCCGAAGAATGGCCTCAAGTAGCCAATTGCAGTTTTTACAGTCAGGATTTTCCCTTCTTCGAAAGAGTTAATTTGGAAGCGTTGTTTCCAGAGTTGGACTCTACAGGACTGGACCTTTTGTGCAAGCTCTTAACATACAACCCAGCTTTGCGGATTGACTCAGCTTCAGCACTTAAGCATCCTTTCTTAATTTGAATAATCAGTTATAAAACTCAAATGGACAAAAAATCTCCTGACGAGCTTCTAGAAGAGGTCGAGATCTACCCAGCAGAACGAGAAGCCCTTGACAGAGTCTTCAGGACCTTCGTGAGCAAGTCAGACGACCCCCGG
>PR_CR_10_Liq_1_inCRDRAFT_1001119_pt1 | contig 15617 bp, 17 predicted proteins | sample PRCRCaboRojoPR_3_FD_10241 | JGI IMG/M metagenome (IMG submission 10241)
CCCGCCGGCGGGCGCAGAGGTTGAGAGCGTGCAGCGACCAAGCCCCGCTTATGACGTGGGACTCATGGCCGGGGATCGAATCGTGGCAATCAANGGAGAGCCCATCGAGGATGCGCGCGCTCTGAGCTTTGCCATCGCCCAAACCCCACCNGGGGCCACCTTGAGGTTCGAGTTGATCCGCAATGGTCAGCGCTTTGTCACGCGCATCNACATCCAGCAGCAGCCCGCCCGGTAATTGANGCCGGTTCACACACCCCGAAATCGGTGCTTTTTTAAGTGCGTGGCAACGTCACGCCGCGCTGGCCCATGTACTTGCCGGCNCGATCAGCGTATGAGGTCTCGCAGACCTCATCAGAGGCCAAAAACAAAAATTGGGCCACCCCTTCATTGGCATAAATTCTGGCGGGCAGCGGTGTGGTGTTGGAAAACTCCAAGGTCACATGGCCCTCCCACTCAGGTTCCAACGGCGTGACATTTACAATGATGCCGCAGCGCGCGTAGGTGGATTTGCCCAAACAGATCGTCAGGACATTGCGAGGGATTCGAAAGTACTCAACGGTTCGAGCCAGCGCGAACGAGTTGGGAGGAATGATGCACTCATCGCCTTGGATGTCCACGAAGCTGTTTTGATCAAACGCCTTGGGATCCACCACGGCAGAGTTGATGTTGGTAAACACCTTAAACTCATCCGCGCAGCGCCCGTCATAACCATAGCTCGACGTGCCGTAGGAGACCAGCCGTTGGCCGTCTCCACCTTGTTTAATTTGGCCAGGTTCGAACGGCTCAATCATGCCATGCTCCTCGGCCATTCGACGGATCCAGCGGTCTGATTTGATACTCACGCGGCAATGTCCTTCAAGTGATGGGCAGGTTTAATGTCAAAACGTTTGGATGCAGCGATGGAGGCATCCCACTACTCCACAATTTTAATCTTTGGCATCCGCACCGTGCGATTTTGTGATTGCATGGCCAATCGCGCCGCCACCCGGCACGCAATCTCACCCAAACGGTGACTCACGGGGTGGTCGGGCTGCGCCACCATCAGCGCCTGGCCCCCATCGATGGTTCGACCCAGCTGGGCATCCAAGGGCACTTGCCCCAACAGCGGAATGTTCATCTCTTCGGCGATGCGCTCACCGCCACCTGAACCGAAAATTGCATCCTCGTGCCCACACTGAGAGCAGATGTGCGTGCTCATGTTCTCAACCACCCCCAACACCGGCACTTTCACCTTGCCAAACATCGCCACCGCGCGACGAACATCGTCAATCGCGACAGCTTGGGGCGTGGTCACCGTCACCACCCCGGCCACCGGCACTTTTTGTGCCAGCGTCAGCTGAATGTCTCCGGTGCCCGGGGGCAGGTCCAAAATCAAATAATCCAGGCCTTGCCACTGGGTTTGGTTGAGCATCTGTTGCAGCGCCTGCGTGGCAATCGGTCCGCGCCAGATCATCGCCTGGTCGACCTCGACCAGCACCCCGATCGACATGGCCTGCAGCCCCAGCGCTTCCATGGGAACGATGCGTTGCTCGCCGGCCGTCTGCGGCCGCCCAGACAAGCCCAACATTCTCGGAATGCTCGGGCCATAAATGTCGGCATCCAGTATCCCAACCCGCGCGCCTTGAGCTTGAAGCGCCAGCGCCAAACTCACCGCGACGGTTGATTTTCCCACACCGCCTTTGCCTGAGGCCACGGCAATGATGTTGCCCACGCCATCGAGTGGAGCGAGCCCGTCTTGCACCGCATGCGGCACAATCGCGTGGCTGATCTCAACACTGACCGCCTGCACCCGCTCATCCGCCATCAACGTCGAGCGGATGGCGGCCTCAAGCGGCGCACGGGTCTGCTGACAGGGGTATCCCAGCACCACATCCAAAGCCACGCGCCCATCGCGCTCGACCAAATCCCGAACCGCTGAACCCAATGGCGCTTGGTTGTTGGGATCGATGACCGCCGAGGCCTTGGCCTTTAACTCTTTGTCTACGCTGCCAGACACATCTGCTCCTTAGCAATCGCTGCGCTCGGCCGTCCCAGGCGTTGCCCACCCACCCAATGATCCCCAAAATCAAGCGCCTTTCATTGTAGCGAACCACACCAGACGTTGAGCATCAACATGCGATAATGTCGAGCATGACTCAACGACGCATTTTGGTCACCGCTGCTTTGCCCTACGCCAATGGCGCCATCCATTTGGGGCACATGCTCGAATACGTTCAAACCGACATTTGGGCTCGGTTCCAACGCGCCATGGGCCATGAGGTGTGGTTTGCCTGGGCCGATGATGCCCACGGCACGCCCATCATGCTCCACGCTCAAAAACAAGGCATCTCGCCAGAACAACTCATTGAACAAATGGCTGCAGAACATCAGCGCGACTTCAAGGACTTTGGGTTGAGCTACGACGCCTATGGCTCCACCCATTCCGAGACCAACCGGGCGCTGGTGGAGTTGATTTGGTCGCGATTAAATGACGCCGGCGCCGTCACCCGGCGCACCATTGCGCAGTATTTTGACCCCGACGAGGGCATGTTTCTGCCCGATCGATTCATTCGCGGCACCTGCCCGAAATGTCACACCTCCGATCAGGCCGGCGATTCGTGTGATGCCTGCGGAGCCAGCTACGACCCCACCGACCTCATCGAGCCGCACTCTGCCGTCTCAGGCGCCGAACCGGTCCTTAAAGACACCGAGCACTTCTTTGTATCTTTGGATGCGTTTCAACAGGCCCTGAGCGAATGGATTCACTCCGGCGCGGTGCAAACCGAAGTGGCCAACAAACTCAATGAATGGCTCGGAGACCGTCTTCGAGATTGGGATGTCACGCGCGATGCACCGTATTTTGGCTTTGCCATTCCTGGCCAACCAGACAAGTATTTTTATGTTTGGTTGGATGCCCCGGTGGGTTATCTGGCCAGCTTTCAATCCATCTGCGAGCGCGAAGGATTGGACTTTGATGAATGGATGGCGCCGACGACCAACACCGAAATGCACCACTTTATTGGCAAGGACATCATTTATTTTCACTGCCTGTTTTGGCCGGCGATGCTCGAAGGCGCGGGCTTTCGAAAACCCACCGCAGTGCACGCGCATGGATTTTTGACCGTCAATGGCGCAAAAATGTCGAAATCCCGCGGCACTTTTATCAAAGCGCGCACCTGGCTGGACCACATCAACGCCGATGCGCTTCGATACTACTTCGCCGCCAAACTCACCCCGAGTCTGGCCGACATTGACCTGTCTTTGGATGACTTTAAGGCCCGAGTGGATGCCGATCTCGTGGGCAAGCTGGTCAACATTGCCTCGCGCTCGTCGGGCTTTGTCCACAAACTGGGCGATGGTCGGTTGAGCGAGGCCCTGCGCGATCCTGACCTGTATGCCCACTTTCTGGCACAAAAGTCAGCGGTCGCTGAAGATTACGACAACAGAAACTTTGCCGGTGCGGTGCGCCGAATCATGACGCTGGCCGATGAGGCCAATCAATACGTCGACCAACACAAGCCCTGGCAAATGGCCAAAGAGGCCGGGCGGGAGGCCGAAGTGTTGGCGGTGTGCACCCAGGCGCTCAATCTATTTCGGGTCATGATGACCTGGCTGGCACCGGTGATTCCAACCACCGCCGCCCGCGCCGGTGAATTTTTAAATGCCCCAATGGATGACTTCCACGGCCCTGACACGCCACTGCTCGATCACCGCATCGAGGCCTTTCAACCGCTGATGCGCCGGATCGATCCGGCCCAGCTCGAGCAAGTCATCGAGGCCAGCAAAGCGTCCCTCGGCTGATGGGGTAGGAGACGCACACGCCATGGACTGGGTCTTTATCTTGGTGTCTGCTGCATTGGTCAATAACTTTGTGTTGATCAAGTTCTTGGGGCTTTGTCCGTTTATGGGGGTCTCCGCCCGGCTCGAATCGGCCATCGGCATGGCGATGGCCACGGCATTTGTATTGACCCTGGCCTCGGTGAGCAGCCATTTGGTGATGACGTATGTCTTGGTGCCGCTGTCGCTGGAGTATCTGTCCACGGTGGCCTTTATCGTCATCATTGCCGGCTTGGTGCAGCTGACCGAGCAATTCATGCGCCACACGGCGCCGGTCTTGCACCGCGTGCTGGGGATTTATTTGCCACTGATCACCAGCAACTGCGCCGTGCTCGGCGTGGCGCTTTTAAATGCCCGCCAGCACCACTCCCTGGTCGAGTCGGCGCTGTACGGATTCGGCGCCGCCCTTGGCTTTGGGTTGGTGTTGGTCGCGTTGGCCGCGATGCGCCAGCGCCTCACCCTGGCCGACGTGCCGAAAAGCTTCCAAGGCGCCCCGATTGGGTTGGTGACCGCCGGTTTGATGGCGCTTGCGTTCATGGGCTTTACGGGCTTTGCCAAACTATGAGCATGGGGCTGGGTGTGGTGGTGCTGGTGGCGATGGTGGCGATCATCGTGGGGCTTTTGGCTTGGCTGGGTCAGCGCTTTCAAGCCAACGACACCACCCTCGCCGATGAGATTGATGCGCTGCTGCCCCAAACCCAGTGCGCGCAGTGCGGCTACCCAGGCTGTCGACCTTACGCCGAGGCCATTGCCCAAGGCGAGGCGGCCATCAATCAGTGCCCCCCGGGGGGACAGGCCGGGGTCGACGCTTTGGCGCACCTATTGGGGGTGGAGAGCCTGCCTTTGAATGAAGACCACGGCGAGCACAAACCACCGATGGTGGCCGTCATTGATGAAGACCGCTGCATTGGGTGCACGCTGTGCATCAACGCCTGCCCAGTGGATGCGATCTTGGGCGCCCAAAAGCAGATGCATACCGTCATCGCTGATGAATGCACGGGCTGCGAGCTGTGCTTGGCCCCCTGCCCGGTCGACTGCATTGATTTGATCCCTGCGCCGCGACCTTCGATCCGCCCGCGGCCCACCACCGATCCATCGATTCCCATTCGGGTGGCTGGGGCATGAACGCAGCGCCGGCGCCGTTTCCGGGTGGACGCACATTGGCACACCACAAATCAGCGCCGTTGGCCCAACCAATCGTGCCCGCCCCGCGGCCTCGCGCACTGAATCTGCCGCTCCACGGCTACGCCGGCGAACCTGAGCCCGATCTTGAGGCCCGCTTACAGGTTCAACCCGGACAGCGCGTGGTCGCCGGCGAGCTGCTGCTTGCCCACCAAGACGATGCCCACCCGGCGTTGCACGCGCCCCTGGCGGGCGTGTTTACAGGCCTCCATCGATGCGCGGCGCCCACCGATTCATGGGCGGCTGCCCAACACTTGCAGATCGAGGTGGCCACCGACGCCGAGCCTGTGCAACCCCCTGACGATGCCCCGGCCGATCTCGATCTCACGGGCGTCTCGGCGACGGACGTCATCGAAGCGCTCAAACGCTGCGGCGTGGTGGGCTTGGGCGGCGCGCGGTTCCCGACGGCCGAAAAAGTTCGCCACGGCCAAGGCGCAGTGGAGACTTTGATTATCAATGGGGTGGGCTGCGAGCCCTACATCGCGTGCGATGAAGCGCTAATGTATGCCCGACCCCGCGCCATCATTTTGGGCGCGCGGTTGCTGGCACGCGCATTGGCGGCCCGCCGCATTGTGATCGCGCTGGAAGACCCAGTGGCTGATGCCCACGGGTCGCTGGTCACCCGCTTGAATGACGACCTGCAGGCCCTCGGTCCGGTGGACGTGGANATTGATGTCGTCCAAGTCCCCGAACGCTATCCGCAAGGCGCCGAGCGCCAGCTCATTCAAACGCTGACAGGCCAGGCCATCCCCCATCATCAGCTGCCTCAATCGTTCGGGCTGTTGGTCAGCAACGTGGCGACCGCCGCCAGCGCGTTCGATGCCACGATTCATCAACGCCCCCTCACCCATCGCGTGGTGACGGTGACCGGACCGGCGATGGCTCAGCCAATGAATGTCTATGCCCCCATCGGCAGCGCGGTGGCAGACCTGATTGAGCTGGCCGGGGGGCGCCCCGATGACAACGCTCGGTGGGTCCTCGGTGGTCCGCTGTCAGGTCAACCCATCCACAACTTGGCCGCCAGCATTGATAAAGGCAGCCTGTGCGTGTTGGGATTGCCCGAAGAATCTTCTTCGGCCCGCCAATCACCCTTGCCATGCATCAACTGCGGGTTTTGTGTGTCGGTGTGCCCCGCCCAGCTGCTGCCCCAGCAGCTGTTTAAACTCGCACAGCACGGTCAACACACCGAGGCCCAGGCCCTGGGCATGATGGACTGCATTGAGTGTGGCTTGTGCGCGGAGGTGTGCCCCAGCCACCTGCCTTTGGTCGACGCCTACCGCCACAGCAAAGATTGGCTGCGCGCCCAGCAACGCGATGAGCGCGCCCAACAGCGCGCCAAGCGTCGGTTTGATGCCCGCCAGGCGCGCATTGAAAAGCAGCAAAGCGCCGATCAAGCCCGCCGCCAAGCGCGNGCCGAGCGGTTGCAATCACAAGCCGCGGCGCAATCGGAGATCGAGGCCGCGCTGGCCCGGGCGCGCGCGAAAAAGACAGGGCCCCACTCCCCAACCGAATCAGGCAAAACGGGCAAAACGGGCGAGTCGGGCGAGTCGGGCGACAAGGGCAACGGCGGAGATCCTGCAACGTGAGCGTCACCACCGGCCCCCACCGACCCAGCCGCGTCCGTGTCAGCACCGTCATGGGTCGGGTGGTGATCGCCTTGATCCCCGCCGTGGCGGTTCATACTTGGGTGTTTGGCACCGGGGTGTTGGTCCAGATGGCGCTGGCCGTGGGTTGGGCTTACCTGTTTGAGGGGGTGATGCTGTGGGCACGCGGGCGTGCCCTTGGCCCATTCATCAGCGATCACAGCGCGGCGCTGGCCGGGGTGTTGTTGGCGCTGTGCCTGCCCCCACTCGCGCCCTGGTATGTGGGTGCGACNGGCATGCTGTTTGCCATTGTGGTGGCCAAACACCTCTATGGCGGCTTGGGACAAAACCTCTTCAACCCCGCCATGGTCGGGTTTGCGGTGGTGATCATCGCCTTTCCAGAAAGCCTCACGCACTGGGTCACCCCTCGAAGCGTTGACGGGGCCGTGCCCGACATGATCACCGTCTTGAGGGCCATTTTCACCGGCCATCTCCCTTCGGGCATGGCTTGGGATGCGCTCTCACAGGCCACCCCGCTTGACCAGATTCGACAGGGGCTGGCCGCCGGTCAGACCCTCACCGAAATCGGGCAGGATCCAATGTTTGGCGGGCTGGGCAGTGCCGGTTGGGAATGGATTGCACTGGCCTACGGTCTTGGGGGGCTGTATCTTTTAAAGACCCAAACCATCACCTGGCACGTGCCCGGCGCGGTCGTGTTGGCCACCGTCATCTTGAGCCTGCCTGGCTGGCTGATCGATCCGGATCAATTCCGTTCACCGCTGCAACAGCTGATGTCAGGGGCTTTGGTCATGGCCGCCTTTTTCATCGCCACCGACCCCGTCACAGGTTCGGCCACGCCCAAAGGCAAGGTCGTGTTTGGGATTGGCGTGGCGCTCATCACCTTGGCCATACGAGCATGGGGCGGCTATCCTGATGGTGTGGCGTTTGCTGTTTTGCTAATGAACCTCTGCGTGCCGCTGATCGATGCCTACACCCGCCCGACCATCTTCGGGCATGGATCCGCCCGCAGCGCCACCTCTGCGGTAAAGAGGACTGAGCGGCCGTGACCAAGACTTGGATTCAAGCGGTTGTGATTGCTTTGATCACCGCGGTCGTGCTGACCGGGGTGCATCAGATCACGGCACCGACCATTGAACGTGTCCAACAACAACAGCGCAACGAGCAATTGGCCAAAGCAGTGCCGCCGGGGCACATCGATGGACAGCTCCAAACCGCCCGCCAAACGCTCACCATCGAAGCATTGAACACCGAGGCAACCGTCTATTGGGGCACACGCAAGGGTGAACTGTCGGCGGTGCTTTTGGACTTTGTGACCCCCAACGGCTACAGCGGTGACATTCGGCTGCTGGTTGCACTCGAGCCTGGTGGGCAAGTGCTGGGCGTGCGGGTGTTGGCACACCGCGAGACCGCCGGATTGGGCGATGGGATCGAGCGGGCAAAAAGCGACTGGATCAAACAATTCGAGGGCACGGATCTCGACTCGCCTCCGATGGATGAGTGGGCCGCCGACCGGCGCGGCGGCGCGTTTGACACCCTCAGCGCTGCGACCATCACCAGCCAGGCGGTCATCCAAGCGGTACAATCGGCGTTGATATCGTATCGGGCGCAAGCCAGCGACGACTGGCTGGCCTCCATTCAAACGGCACCGGAGTCATGAGCACACCCTCGATCCGCACCATCTGGCAGCAAGGCCTCTGGGACAATAACCCAGGCTTGGTCCAGCTGTTGGGCCTGTGCCCGCTGCTGGCGGTGACCACCACCGCCACCAATGGCTTGGGTCTCGGGCTGGCGACTGTGGGGGTTTTGGTGATCACCAACGCGCTGATCTCAGTGTCCCGTCAGCGCATTGCCCGAGATATTCGCATTCCGGTGTTTGTGCTGATCATTGCCTCGGCGGTGACGGCGGTGGATTTGTTGCTGCAAGCCCACTTGCCGGCGTTGAGCACCACTTTGGGCATTTTTATTCCTCTGATCGTCACCAACTGCACCATCCTCGGCCGGGCTGAAGCGTTTGCCTCACGCCAGCCAGTGCTCAGTGCCGTCCATGACGGACTCGCTCAGGGGCTGGGTTTTTTGCTGGTGTTGGTCGTGCTGGGGGGGCTGCGTGAGCTGATTGGTCAAGGCACGCTGTTTGCCAACGCGGAGCTTTTGCTGGGCGACTGGGCAGGCGTGTTGACCCTCACCGTCCACGATGCCGGGTCAGGGTTTTTGTTGATGATGCTGCCCCCGGGCGCTTTTTTAACGCTGGCGGCCATGATCGCCGGACGCCAATGGTGGGTCGATCGTCCCACCACCACCGCCAAGCCCATCGAGCGAGACCATGCCCAGACCCATGAACCCAGCCGCGCGTGAGGCGTTTTTTGAACGCCTCAGCGCCCTGAACCCTCACCCCACCACCGAACTTGAATTCACCACCCCTTTTGAGCTGCTGGTGGCGGTGACGCTGTCGGCGCAAGCGACCGATGTGGGCGTCAACAAAGCGACTCGGCGCCTTTTTCCGGTGGCCAATACCCCGCAAGCCATTTTGGATTTGGGGCTGGAGGGGCTGAAAGACCACATCAAAACCATCGGCCTTTACAACAACAAAGCCAAGAACATCATCGCGCTGTGCGAACGCTTGCTGCGCGAACACGGCGGTGAGGTGCCCGATGATCGCGCGGCCTTGGAGGCCCTGCCCGGGGTGGGCAGAAAAACAGCCAATGTGGTCTTAAACACCGCCTTTGGCCACCCCACCATGGCGGTCGATACCCACATCTTTCGGGTCGCCAACCGCACCGGCTTGGCCACGGGCAAAACCCCGCTGGCGGTGGAAAAGGCCTTGCTCAAGCGCGTGCCCACACGGTTTTTACAAAACGCGCACCACTGGCTGATTTTGCACGGGCGATACGTCTGCAAAGCGCGCACACCCGACTGTCAGCACTGCCCCGTGGTGGATTTATGTCAATGGCCGGGGAAGAAAGCGATTCTGACCACCACCGATTGATCTTATGCCTGTGAGCTCGTGTCTGGCCGGGGCGATCTCAACTCGACGTTGACCAGATTGTCGGTATGATGGCGGTTCATTGTTAGGACAGCCACGCGCCATGAGTGTACAAGCCAATGCGTTGGTCGAGCGGTTTCGGGGGTTCCAGCCGGTGGTGGTGGACGTCGAAACGGGGGGATTTGAGCCCAAGACCGATGCCCTGTTAGAGCTGGCCGTTTGCGTCATTGAAATGGATGACGAAGGGTGGCTGTGCCCAGGCGAAGTCATGGTGCGCCACATTCACCCGTTCGAGGGCGCCAATTTGGAAGCCGCCGCACTGGAGTTCAACGGCATTCGGCCCGATCACCCTCTGCGGCCGGCCATTGATGAGGCCCAAGCCCTCAAGGAACTGCTGACACCGGTGCGTCAATCGCTTCGCGACACCGGCTGTAAACGCGCGGTGTTGGTCGGTCACAACGCGCATTTTGACTTGGGTTTTCTCAACGCCGCCGTGACCCGCTGCGGGATCAAACGCAATCCATTTCACCCGTTCAGCTGTTTTGACACCGCCACCCTGGGCGGGGTCGCCCTCGGCCAAACCGTGCTCGCTCGGGCGGTGGCCGCGGCTGGCCTTGACTGGGATGCATCGCGTGCCCACGCCGCCGCCTACGACACCGAGCGGACGGCGAGTCTGTTTTGTGCGATTTGCAACCGCTGGCGAGTACTTCACGCGCTCGACGAAGCGACCTGATGTCCGTAAAATACTGGTCTGACTTGATTTTTCACGCCCGCGGCCCTTCTGGGCTGGCATAATAGGACCAATTTCGCCCTATTTGATGGGCGTTACACCAGTCACAGCATCAAAAGGAGCATGTTATGGCGTTTACACTTCCTCCCCTGCCTTACGACCGTCACGCCCTCGAGCCACACATCTCGGCTGAGACGCTCGACCTTCATTACGGCAAGCACAACCAAACCTATGTCGACAAACTCAACGGGTTGATCGAAGGAACCGATTTCGCTGATCAAAGCCTAGAAGAGATCGTTAAAACAAGCGATGGGGCGGTGTTCAACAACGCCGCGCAAATGTCCAATCACGACATTTATTGGCAGTGCATGAGCCCCAACGGCGGCGGCGAACCCAGCGGCGCGCTGGCTGAAAAAATCAACGCCACGTTTGGCGACTTTGCAACTTTCAAACAGCAATTCACTGACGCGGCGGTCAACGTGTTCGGCTCCGGCTGGGCCTGGTTGGTCCAACAGCCTGACCACAGCTTGGCCATTAAGACCACCTCAAACGCGGGCACCCCGATCACCGAGGGTGACACGCCTTTGCTGGCCTGCGATATGTGGGAACACTCCTACTATGTGGACTATCGAAACGCGCGACCGAAGTACATGGAGGCGTTTTGGTCAGTGGTCAATTGGGACTATGCAAGCGCTCAGTTGAGCTGAGCCAAGAGCCCTTGGGTGGGGCATCAAGCCCCACCTCGAGTGGCATTGATTGGTGTTGGGACAAGCCTGCCATGGCGCAATCGCATCTGTTTGATACCTACCAACGCATGCCCGTCAACTTCGTNCGAGGCGACGGCGTTTGGCTGGAAGACGATCAGGGTCGGCGCTATCTCGACGCGCTGAGCGGGATCGCAGTNTGCAGCNTGGGCCACAGCCACCCCCAACTGGCAGAGGCCTTAACCGANCAAGCCACAACGCTGTGGCACACCGCCAACATCGCGCACTTGCCGCTCCAAGAGGCNNTGGCTGATGCCCTCTGCCAGCGGTCGGGACTCGATCGTGTNTTTTTGGCCAACTCCGGTCTCGAAGCGGTCGAGTGTGCCATCAAGTTGGCGCGCCGCCACGCGCACTGTCAACACATCGAAAAGCCGGCCATATTGGTGGCCACCGACAGCTTCCACGGCCGAAGCCTGGCCTCAATCTCAGCTTCCGGCAGCACGGCGATCCAAGAAGGGTTTGGTCCATTGGTCGGCGATTTTATTCGGGTGCCCTTCGGTGATCTGACCGCGGCACAAGCCGCCTTTGATCAACACCCCAACTTGGTGGCCGCGCTGATTGAGCCCATCCAAGGTGAGGGCGGCATCCGGGTGGCGCCCCCGGGGTACCTCACCGGCCTTCGAGACTTATGTACAAAGCATCATGCGCTGTTGATGCTCGATGAAATCCAGTGTGGCATCGCTCGAACCGGGCGTTTTTTTGCGTTTCAGCATGAGTCGGGGCTTGTGCCGGATGTGGTCACCGTTGCCAAAGCGCTGGGCAACGGCATGCCCATCGGCGCTTGCCTGGCCACTGAAACGACGGCTCAGCTGCTGCCGCCAGGCTCCCATGGGACCACATTTGGGGGCAATCCCCTGGCCTGCCGAGTGGGCCTTGAGGTGCTAAAGATCATTGAAAAAACCCATTTGGCTGACCACGCCAAAGCCATGGGTGAGCGCTTAATCCGTGGTCTACAAGCCCGCCTCGAGCACTGCCCAAGCGTTGTCGACATCCGCGGGCGCGGCATGATGGTCGGCATCGAGTTTGATCGCCCCGTGGGTGAGCTTAAGTCGCTGGCCATGGAGGCTGGCCTGATTATCAACGTGACCCGAGGCAATGTGGTGAGGTTGCTGCCCCCGTTGATCATGAATGAAGCCCAGATCGATCAGGTGGTCGACGTGTTGAGCTCAGTGGTGAACCAATATGTCCAACTCGATGCCAGCGCATGATTCTCGAGGTCAACAACATCCACTTAAGCTATGGCCGCCTGTCGGTGGTGCGGGGATTGAGTTTCGCGCTCGATCGAGGTGAGATTGGCTGTCTTCTGGGGGCATCAGGCTGTGGCAAAACCACCGCACTGCGAGCGGTGGCCGGGCTGGAAAGGTTGCTCTCAGGTGAGATCACCATCAATGCCAGCACGGTCAGCAGCGCCGATGACATGCTGGCCCCTGAAAAGCGAAGCGTGGGCATGGTGTTCCAGGACCAGGCGCTGTTTCCCCATCTTCGGGTCGTGGATAACGTTGGGTTCGGGCTTCGTGGCATGCCCAAAGATGAGCGCGGCGACCGAGTCAGTCAGCTGTTGGCGCTGACGGGCCTCAAAGGCTTGGGGCAACGCTACCCCCACGAGCTGTCCGGTGGCCAACAGCAGCGTGTGGCGCTGGCCCGCGCCTTGGCCCCCGAGCCGTCGGTGTTGTTGCTTGACGAGCCGTTCTCCAATCTCGACGCGGGCCTGCGCCGCGACATCGGTGAGGAGGTTCGTGCGATCTTAAAAGCCCGCGGCACCGCCACACTTTTGGTCACCCACGATCAAGAAGAGGCGTTTGCACTGGCCGATACGATTGGGCTCATGCAAGATGGGCGCATGCTTCAGTGGGCCAGCCCCTTCGACCTGTACCACCAGCCAGCCACACCCTATGTGGCTGCATTCACGGGTCGCGGCAGTTACCTCAGCGCCCGTCGAGAGCGCAATGAATTGGTCCACGCGCTGGGCCGCTCGCCGTTGCCAGCGGCTTATCAAGCCAACGGCCACTGCGTGGTCTTGGTGCGACCCGACGACATTGAACCCAGCGACCATGGAACACCGGTTGAAGTCGTCGGCAAGCAGTTTCAAGGGGCCCAAAACCTCTATCAACTGGCTTTGAACGATGGCACGCAGCTGGTGGCGCTTTGGCCGAGTCACATCAACCATGCCCTTCATGAGACCATCACCATCCGGCTGGTCAATGACCGCCTGGTGACTTTCCCTGACGATCAGCCCACCGACTTAATCCAACCGGTCAGCGCCTGAAACGCGTTGGCGTCCATCGCGGGGCCCAAACCATCGAGACCCGCCATCAGGCTTGATTCATCATCCACCACCCAGGTGGCATGGCCCACCTTACGGCCCGGGCGCGGGGCTTTGCCGTAGGCATGCCAATGGAGACCGGGCACCGCGAGGGCATCGGTTGATGGCAACTGGCCAATAAAGTTGATCATCAGCGCCGCGCCGGTGGCCGCGGTCGCGCCCAGGGGGAGATCCGCGATGGCCCGAAGGTGGTTTTCGAACTGCGAGCACACCGCCCCATCAATGGTCCAGTGGGCCGAGTTGTGCACTCGCGGGGCCATCTCATTGACCACCAAACCGGTTTCGGTCACAAAAAGCTCAACCGTCATGGCGCCCACATACCCCAATGCCTCAAGTATGGGGCGCACCTGCGCCTCCGCTTGATGCTGAAAAGACTCAAGCCAACGCGCGCCACCGAGTGCAAACCGCAAAATCCCAGCCTCGTGGTGGGTCCAAGTCAGCGGATAAAACCGCACCTCGCCGTGTTGAGAGCGAACGGCGGTCAATGCACACTCGGCCGTAAAGGGGACGCGCTGTTCGAGAATCAGTCCCCCCGGCGCTTCGGCCATGGTCTGCCAGGCGGGCTCACAATCTTCGGGGGTGTCCAGCCGGTACTGACCTTTGCCGTCGTAGCCCATTCGCCTGGTTTTCAAAATGGCCGGACAGCCGAGATCGGCCAGGGCGGCCAACAGCCCGGGGCGATCACTCACCGCGGCATGCGGCGCCACAGCCATGCCGTGATCGTGAAACAATGCTTTCTCATCCAAACGGTCTTGTGAGATGGACAGCGCTTTTGCACTCGGGGCGACGTTGAAGTGATCGGTCAGCTGGGTCAAGGTGTGGGCGGGCACGTTCTCAAAGTCAAACGTCACCCGATCGCAACCGGCCAGCGCTTCGATAAGATGCTCTCCGCTCCAATCATTGATCTGATGTTGACCCAGGCTTTGCGCACACGCATCAGCGGCCGGGTCGACAAACACAAAAGACATCCCCAGGGGGTGGCCGGCCAACGCAAGCATGCGCGCCAATTGCCCACCGCCCAACACGCCGATACGCATAGCCAGCCGTCAACCGAGGGGCGTGGGTTGAGACAGCACCTGATCGGTTTGGCGCTGGCGCCAATCGGCCAACCGGGTGGCGAGTTCGCTGTCGGATAGGGCCACAATGCTCGCGGCGAGCAATCCCGCGTTGGTCGCGCCGGCTGGGCCAATCGCCAAAGTGCCCACGGGGACACCGGCAGGCATCTGCACGATAGACAACAATGAGTCTTGGCCTTTGAGTTGTTTGGAGCCAACCGGCACGCCCAAGACCGGCAGGCAGGTGTGGGCGGCCACCATCCCGGGGAGATGGGCGGCGCCACCGGCGCCTGCGATGATCACGCTTAAGCCGCGGTCTTGAGCGGATCGGGCGTAATCGGCCATCTGATCTGGGGTGCGATGGGCGGAGATGATGCGCGCTTCGTGATCAACCGCCAGCGCGTCTAGGATGGTGGTGGCGTGGGACATGGTTTCCCAATCGCTTTGGGAACCCATCACCACTCCCACTTTGGGTTGGTCGCTCATGCAACACTCCTGCACTTAAAACGCAATGTTAGCAAGGCTGGGCCCAGACGACAATCCGCCATGGGGGCGGTATACTGTAGGCATGCCGTTGTCATCGTCACTTGTTAACGTATTGTGCTGCCCAGTGAGCCACGAGCCGCTCAGTCCATTGGCGTCAAGCCGTTTAAAAAAACTCAATCAAGCCATCGAGCAAGGCAGCGTCTTGTTTGTTGATCACACCCCGGTGGAGGCACCGTTGAAAGATGCGCTCATCACCCGCGATGAGAAGGTGATCTATGCCATTGATCAAGGGATTCCGGTGCTGTTGCCTGATCGAGGCATTGGAACCACACAGTTCACAGACGGGGTGTGACCGCCCCAAGTCCGCATGCCCATAGGACGATCAAGCAGATCAAACGAGAGATCAGTCGATTGATCCATTGGTGGTGAATGGCGCGCTGGGCTGATCAGTGGATGCACAAAGGGGATTGGGGTTCGCTTGTGGCACCGCGGCTGATCAGCCCAACGCATGAACTGAAGNTGACAGGGTCATGCCAGACCCCGATGAGNGTTGGNGCGGCCTCTTCGGCCACGTCTTTGCGCCCACAGCCCCAGCATCAGCANCAGCCCCATCAAGCCAAAGCGGCTGAGTGGGTTCAGGGCATCGATGGCATACGCATCGGCCGGCATGGNTNCGC
>PR_CR_10_Liq_1_inCRDRAFT_1001120_pt1 | contig 15606 bp, 14 predicted proteins | sample PRCRCaboRojoPR_3_FD_10241 | JGI IMG/M metagenome (IMG submission 10241)
ATGGACTTGGGAGACTGTTTTTCTTCGATTTCTTTAAACTGCAACAAGTAGTGTTCAGCCTTAGTTTTTTCGCCTGAACTGGAATAGACCTTTGACAGCTCATAGTAAATGCTTCTTAGAAGTTCTTTGGAAGTTGTTGCCTTGCTGAGGGCAGTCTCTGCTTCTTGGAGTTTGTTTTGTTCGCAGTAAACACAGCCTAGTTCGTAGTGCATTTGTGCAGTTAGATCTGGGTGCTCCTTAATCTCTCCCAAAAACTCCAAGTAAAGGTTTTCAGCTGAGTTAAAATCTTTTTTCTTAGAGTGTAACTTGCCTAGGTTTCTGACTATGGTGACTTTGTGTTCTGGTTTCTGGAATTTGTGGAACGCCTTGGCTTTAAGTAAGAACTTAAGTGACTTTTCTAGGTCTCCTGAGTCTAAGTAAAAGGTTCCTAAGCTGTAGTAAGTGCTTGCTAAGTCTTCGTTTTTGTGAACTACAATGCTTTCAACTGTGTTTTTGCACTTGAGAAAGTAAGTTTCTGCTCGTTGGAACATGCTTTGGCATTTCATTAAGTCCCCTAGCTTCATGTATGTCCAAGCCAGTTCTAAGCTTTTAGGGTCCTTTTTAAGAGTTTCGACACACTCCAAGTACATCCTTTCGGAGTCTGAGTAATTTTTAGTGGCTTCGTAAAGAGAGCCTAACTTGTGGAGTGTCACAGCTTTTTCAGAGTTACTGATATCCAGAGTTTCTTCGAGTTTTTTGCAGTTCTTAAGCATAGTTTCGGCTTTACAGTAGTCTTGGTTCTTTTTATAAAAACACCCAAACTTGAAGTAACAACAGGCTAGGTCTTTTTTAGGGATCTCACTGCACACTTGGTAAGTCTGCACAGTGAGTTTGTACATTTCTGTGGCTTGGTTTGTTTTTTTTTGGTGTGAATAAATATCAGCGAGTAGATTGTAAGTGTCTGCTAGGTCACTAGTTGCATTGTTAGCTGAGTAAGCTTTTAAAGCTTTTTTAGCGTAGAGCTCGGCTTCCTGGCACTGTTTGCGTTCGCAGTAGTAGTGTGCTAGTTGGTAGTAAATATTGCCTAGTTGTTGGTGGTTACTTCTGAAGCAAGCTTCTCTGATTGCTTTTACTTCAAACAAGTGGTCTTTGAAGTAAAAGTCTTCGTCTGAGTCTACCCAAGCCAAAGTTCTGCGCAAGCTCAAAGGTCCACTTAAGCTATAGAGTTCTTCAACGTAGTTCTTGAGGTCACTACTTCTTTCCTTAGCATCTGGAAAGCTTTTGCTGATTGCTTTGTTGGACTTCGAAACCTCAGCAATGAGTTTTTCGATTTGGGTTTTTTTTAGCTTGATCTTTTTGGTTTCTTCAGTGCAAACTAAGTCCAGGTACTTTGCAATCTTTTGTTTTTGAAGTTGGAGTTGAGACTCAGCTTGTTCACAAGTACCTAAGATTTCTTTAAGATGTTGGATGATTCGAGAACTCAGCACAGGATACACTATGTGCTGCTTTTTAGAAGGAGCAAGTATGTGGTCTGCTAAAGAGCACCTGCACCTTTTAGTAGGTGGATGGGTGCAGAAGCACTCAAACTCAACTCCATCGCAGTTTCTACAAAGCTCTGCCATTTATTTATAAGGGTTACTTTAAGCAAAGCTCTGCAAAATGGATGTTTTCGCATCTGTGGATGGACCTTACGAAGTCGTCGTTGTATTTAATATGGTAGTGTTTCTCTAGTTCTTCCAAGAAGGGATCTAGAATGTGGGGCACTCTAAACCGGTAAGTCATAACTATAGTTGTATGCTCTGAAGCTAGGGCTCTCACAGTCTTGCTAAAGTCCTCTGCTAAAGAAGGCAAGTAAAACAAGTCAGACAGAACCATTAAATCGTAGTGCCCTTTAAGTGCTTCTCGGTGGTCTTCGTTTTGCCAGTCTAAGTCTTGGATAGCGTAGGAACCCCTGAGTACTTCCAGGTTTTGTTCAAAGTTGGCTTGAGTGAACTGAGTGAGTTCAGGCAAGTCAGTCACTACAACGTTAGCTCCTTTAGAACAACTCACTATAGAGGGCAGTCCTGACCCTGCTCCTAATTCTATTACACGTTTGTTTTCTAAGTCCATGCTTTGAAGGTACTTTGCCATAACCCAAGAAGCGTCCCAAAGTATGCCTCCTTTTCCCAAACGCCAGTCTTGGAGCACACGCACTCCTAAGTCTTCAAAGATAAGTACTTTGTAGTTGCAGTATCTATAGTCGTCGTAGCCTTCTATTTCCTGGTCACTGCCCATGTTCACGACTTTCCCTTCCATGATTAGTTAATTAAAGCGGAATGTCATCTTTGTCAATTGGTAATGTAACATAAAGGATCTCGTCTTTGGCAATCCACTGGGCCTTTCCTTGCTTTTCATGGACACTGTGTGGCAGGGGCAAGTCCAGTCTGAACTTAGGAGCCTGCAAAGACAAGTTGGTTTTTTCTACGTCTAAACTGATGTCTTTGTGCTGAGTTCCTGGCAACTCTATTTTAATAGACAAGTCTTGGCAGCTCCTAGAACTAGTGTCTGAGTCATTGATTCCTAAAAACACGTCTTCAGCACCTACGCGTTGTTTGTAAAGAATTTCGTACTCAGGCTGGGGTCTGTCGTCACTTTGGGCAGCTTTGCGGGAGTTGACTTCGTCTCCTTGCCAGATGCTTTGGTTAGGTCGGTTGATTTTAGCAGTAACTTTAGAGTGGGGAGGGGCCATGGGTTTGTTGGGGTCACTTAAAACAGGACCTGAAGAGAACTGGGAGTAAGCTTCTTCTTCTTCAGGAGACAGAATGTTCTGGAGTGCTTCTAAGTCAGAAACTGAAAAGTTGTCCATATTATTATTAAACATTAGAATGCTTTTTGAATTTTTGGTAGCTTGAAATGCTTTGCTTAGGTTTTCTAACTAAATTTTACAAGTTCTTTTGGGTTTGGCCGACTTTGCGCCTGTGGATCTGCTTGGGAGGAACAGCGGCAAACGAAGTGTTTTCCATTTGAACAGAGGTTTTTATTTCTTGTTTGCTCAGGTTTCTGTGTCTGCTGGTCAACTTAGGTCCTATAAAAGAAGCCATGTAAAAACTTTCGTTAGGCGACTGCTGTGAAGAAGGATTGATGAAGTCTTTTCGCTTGAAAGTAGACTTTATGTCAGGGGTGTTGTTTTGGTTGGCCCTTTGGATCCTTCTGTAGCTTTTCCTTTTGTAAGGAGACCGGTCGAAGTGTCTGTGGATGTCTGGCAAAAAGTTCCCTTGGGAGTCTTTGGACTTCCTAGGAATGGTAGGCGAGTTCCTTTTAGAGATCTCTTCAGATATGATTTGGGAGCCTCTAGTAGCGTAGCCTATAGGGGATTTTTCTCTTCTGAAGGGTTCAGGACTTTCACAAAGTCCCATCTTTTTTGAGAACTTTCTTTTTTCTTGGAGTTCTAAACTCAGGGACTCTTCAAGCTCGTTTTCGAACTCAAGTTTAAAAGACGAGGAAAAGTAAGCCAGGTCCAAGAGCTCTTGGCAGGTAGCCCTTGCGCTGGGCTCGTAGGTCAGAGCTTTGACTAAGAACTCTTTTACTTCTTGGGAGAACCCTTCTAACTTGTCTTCTAGTTTTGCATTTTGCGCGGTTTTTGGTAACTAGGCTGATTATTCCTTACCTCGACTCCTTCGTACAAAGGGTTGTTGTAAAAGGCTTGGACGTGCTTGGAAGGTAACTTGTTTCCACAAAGCTTCATTATCTTTTGGAGAGTGTCTATGTCGCTTTCTCCAGGAAACAAAGGAATCCCTGTTAAAAGCTCTGCTAGCAAGCAACCACAAGACCAAATGTCGACTTGTTTTCCGTACCTTGTGTCTCCTACCAAAAGTTCAGGTGCCCGGTACCAACGAGTTGACACGTAGTCTGTGTAGCACCCATTTTGCGAGTTAAGTGACCTAGCAAACCCAAAGTCACAGAGCTTAAGAACTCCTTGAGAAGTAACTAGGAGGTTCTCAGGCTTGATGTCTCTATGAACTACGTTGTTGGAGTGGCAGTGCCTGAGTGCAATCAGCAGTTGGTACATGATTTTTTTAACTCGGAGTGAGTCAAGTCCTCCAGACTTTCTTTCGAGTTCTTCAAGGACAGTGTGCTCAACGAAGTCAAACACCAAGTACAGTTTGGCTTTTCTTCTGAAAATTTCTAAAAGCGAAACTATGTTTTGGTGCTTCAAAGTTTTGAGCATTCGAATTTCTCGCAAAGCTGTTTTTTTTACTTGTGGGTTAGTGTCTTTTTCTTTGAACTTTTTAACAGCAACAGTCATTCCTGTTTCTTTGTGGATTGCTTTGAGAACTGTTCCATAAGTGCTGAATGTAGATTACCCTTCGCCAATCATATGAAGGATTTCGTATTTCTCCATGAATTATTATTAAGCACCTAAGTGCATACTTAAACAGCCTAATAAGTACTAACGTAAATGGAGCTTCAAGAAAATCTGTCTAAAACATCCAGGTACATTCCACCTTCACGCATCCAGAACACCCTTAACTCTACTTTCCACAACCAAGCTACTTCTAGAAGACTCAAGCAAGACTTAATTTACGCCCACAAAGTTGTAGACCGCAACTGCTCAGCTCCCCTTCCGAAGCTTTCAGCCAAAGACTTGCAGAAAACGGAACTCCAAGGACAACTTGCCAAACTAAGAGTTAACTACGACAAGCACAAACGAGCCTGGGACCAAAAAGCTTTTAAAGCTAGCAAACTAAAAAAGGAACTCCAGTACATCGACAAAGTAAAGACTGCCCGAGAAGGGTCCTACTCACAACGCGAAGAAAAACTCAAGCTCGTTGAAGAAAGACTCAAAGAAGCCATTAAACAACAAAAGCTAGAAAAAGAACACTCAGAAATCTACCTGCACATGGAAAACCGAATGCAAGCTACTTGGATTGACTACGAAAACAAAACAAACGAAACCCAAAAAAAGGTTGAGTCACTAGAAAAAGAACTTAAAGTCACCCAAAAAAAAGAACGAACAGCCAAACAAACAATGGACCGAGTCAAAAAAGACTACTTGGACCTTAAAGCTAAGATTTCGCAAGCAAAAGAACTCCAAGATAAAGAAGTTGAAAGACTTGAGTCCCACATCAAACAACGCACTTTTTTATCCCAAAAAAACACTGACATTCGGAAGCGCCACAAAGAACTCAAAGAAAAAGTTCTCATTGACGAAAACAGCAACAACACCAAAGCACTCAAAGAAGCACTTCTGCTCCACCAAACTTGGCACCGTTTCTTGAACTTTAAGTTTTCTGAAGACAGGAAAAAGTCTTATAGCTTAGAAGCAGCTTTTGAAAGAATTAAAGTGCACACTGGAATCAGCGACATCAATGCAGTAGTTATGAAGTTCTTGACTAAAGAACAGAACTACGATGAGCTCATGGAAGCAGTTAAACAAAAAGAAAACGAAGTTAGTGAGTACAAAGAAAAACTAGAAAAAATCCAAACAGCCGTCAACGAACTCTCCATAAGCTCTCACCACGCAAATGAAAAAGACTCCAAAGACCTCAAAGTTACTTTAGCAGACAAACTCAAGTCCCTCAACACTCTTAAAAACAAACACTTACTCATTTCTAACACTCACCAAAAAATCAAAAAGTGCTTACTGAGGATGCTTAAGTCAATCAAAACCTTTGACAGCTCCGAAGTTAACTGTTCCGAAAGCACAGAACTAAAAACTATTTTGGAGGAAATGAAAGCTGGAGTCCACGAAAAACTCACCGAAATCAGCCAGGCCAAGGACGAAACCAGAGAAAAAATAGACCTAGAAAAGAGTGTCAAGATCGGAGACATCATCGAAGCCATTCCTGAAAACTTAAGAAGTCCTGCGCGAGAAGAGGAACTTTCTGATTAATATTAAGAAGTTTTGTCTGACCTCAAAGAAGAAGCCCACCTTTGGCCTGAGCCACTTAGGAAAGGCATTTTAAGTTCTTGTTTGCCAAGTAGTTTGCTAGTGACTTTTCTTGTGGATTTTTTAGGCGTCCAGTACCTGGTTTCTTGTTTAGGGTTTTGGAGTTGATGGACTTGACTTTGCAGTTCTAGTATTTGGTCTTCTTTTTGGGCAAGTTGGTCTTTGAAAGACTTGTTTTGGGACTTAAGCAGGTTGAGTTGTTGTTGGAAGCTGAGTTGTTTTTGGTTGGTGGTCTCAGTTTCTTTGTCGTGTGAGTTCTGAAGAATGACTACTTTTTGTTCGAGGTTTTCGAGTCTTTCTAGCCACTGTGAGTAGTCTTCTGCAAGCATTTCAAAAGCCTTGTCTGCTTTGTCTTCTTCGGCGAAAGAAACTTCTTGGGAGTCCATTAAGCAAACTTTAAGGATTACAAGTGTTGGTTATTGCTTCAAGCCAGTAATGGAGTTGCAACTTAACGGTAATTTAAAAGGAGTAATCCCTAAAACCTAGTGCCTTATGTTAACTTAAATGAATACTTGTAAACAGTTCTTAGGAACTGCCAGAACCGTCCAGAATAATTACCCGACAAAGCTATTTTTCCGGCCCATATTAATCCACATAAAAAAATATGCAAAGAACCGTCACCACATTGCGTCCATTCCGCTACAATACAACCTCGGAACTAGTCAACACTCTAGTTATTTCTAGTTTCTGTGCGTTTCCTTGGCTAGTGAAGCGCACTAACCTTCTTTTGGAAACTTCTATTAAACTGATCGGTGCTGAAGCCACCTGCTTTTACCTGGACAAAACAGCCGGCAAAGTGTTCAGTGCAGGCGAAACCAATGAAGACCTGCAAAGAGTCCTAACTCGCCTCTCTAAACAGCAGCTCGGAGCTATCATAGACTACTGCGCTGAAGGAGAAACTACTGAAGAAGGTCTGGATAAAAACACCCGAGCCATCATCGATTCCGTCAAAACAGCAGCTGCCCACAAGTACCCTGCTGTGGCCGTAAAACTTACCGCTATTAGCAACACAGCTGTGCTTGCGCGTTTGAACGAAGTCCAAAAAGCAGCTGGAAGCGTGTATAGCAATAACATGTTCCAGAATTTGAGTAAGGAGGGGTTGTTGGAGTTTGGTTTGAGTCTTTGGGAAGTTGAGCAAGTGCACCGCGTCTTCGAACGAGCCAGACTTATTGCTAGGCATTGTTCTTCACTTGGCGTCGACATGATGGTTGATGCTGAGCAAACCTTTTACCAATATGCCATAGATGCTATTGTTACTGCTTTGCAGAGAGAGTTTAATTCTAACCACGCCGTTGTCTCAAATACTGTCCAGTGTTACTTGAAAGATTCTGTACAAAAAATCACGGATTACATTGAGTACTCTAACACCCACAATTTAGCTACCGGAATTAAGCTTGTGAGGGGAGCTTACCTAAACGAGGAAAAGGACCTCGCCGCTTTCATGAAGTACGAGTCGCCCATCTGGTCTTCTAAAAGTATGAGTGATCATGCTTACGACGAAAACCTCAAAAAACTTTTATATAGTTATCAGGTCGGCAACAAACTCTGCGTAGCTACTCACAACGAGCAAAGTGTGTTGATTGCCCAGGAAGCCATTGAGCAGATGAAAATCGACAGGAAGTACGGAGGGGTCACTTTCGGTCAGCTGCTAGGAATGAAAGCCATGATGAGTGAGTCCCTTGCAAGTTCTGGTTTTGCCACTCAAAAGTATGTCCCCTACGGACCTGTTCAAAAACTCATGCCTTACCTCGTCAGAAGGGCTGCCGAACAAAGCGAAGTCGTCAAAGAAATCCATGCTCAGGTACGCCAGGTTCTCGATGAGTTCAAACTTAGAAGCAAATCAGTTTATTATAGTCCTAACTAATGTTATTTTACACTTCAAACACTAACTGTTCAGAAATGTCTGAGTGCTCGAACTGGGACTTCAGTTGTTTGACTCTAAAGATTTCTTGGTCGATTTGTCTGAGTTGTTGCTGGAAGTTTTTTTTGAGTCCAGAAACTTCCCTGCAGTTGCTGTAGACTTGTTCAATACAGGTTTCTTTTGTGCTTCTAATGAAAACAATCAGTTTTTCTTCAGCTAAGCGCAAGTTTTTCACATGAGCTTCAGAAACTTTTTCTATCTGTTTTAAATAGTCCAGAAACTGTTTGTAGGCTTTTGAGTACTTGAGTTTCTGGGTGTTTATTAAGGACTTTTGCGAGTTGAAGTAATCCAAAGTCTGAGCAGACTTCAAAAATTCAGAAAAATACTCTTTGTTGAGCAAAATGCAAAGTCGGCACAAAGACTGACTAACTAGTTGGAGTTTATGCACTTCACAATAGCGAACGCCTAAAACTTCGTCGTTGAAATAAATCACTTCAAAATTCACAGCAAACTCCCATAAAGGAACACAAGTAGTCATTCCACACAGTGGACAAGTTACCTTTTCTGAGTTAACCCGAGACTGCTCCAAACAAGGCTTACAAAATATGTGCCCACACACAGGCACTACAAGAGGAATGTGCCAACCACTGTCAAAGTCATTGTCGCACACTAAGCACTTCAACTGGCCTTTGTCCTTTGGACAAGCTTGAAGTTTAGTTATACTATCCATTTATGCCTAGACAAAAAAGATTGTTAACCAAAAAGTCATTCCAGGCATCCTTTCTGCATGAAACTCCTCACAAACCTAAGAAGTTCAAACGCTCCTTAAACTTAACTGCTCTCACTCCTAAAAGACAAGCTACTCCTAGCCAGAACCTTGGTTCTCCAAAATCTCGTAAGTTGCCTAGTTTAACTCCTTCTCCTGCTATTGGAATCGGCTTTAAACTGCCTAGTTCTCCTACAAAACTAACTATGCCTAAAAGACTTTTCCAGTTAACTCGCAAAACGTCTTCCAGAAGAGTCTTTTCCAGACCAAGCAAGGTTTCCTACATAAACATTCCATATGAAGACTCAAGGAAGAACTTAACTCAGAAACTAGGTTTTAATTAGCATATACATTAACTTTTTACAACTTTGCCTTCAACAATTACTTTAGAGATCTTTCCGTTCAGCATTTGCTTATTGTAGATGCACGCAGGGTTTCTCCCAGGAACAAATAACTTTTCAGGGTGCCACACTACTAAGTCTGCCTTTTTGCCTGCTTGAATTGAGCCTCTGTCACTTAGACCAAGCACTTCAGCAGGTTTAGTACTCATCATATTCACAAGTTTTACCACAAACTTTTCGTGGTTTTGAGGTTTAATTTTAGTCCACAAAGCTTGTAAAGAACACCCTAGCACTTGCACCCCTGGAATTGCTCTTCGGAACTCACCTGGCAGTTTGAGTTCTGAGTCATAGTAGCAGTGGTTAGAACTTACTATATCAATGTCTCCTTCTAAAACTTGCTGGCTTAACTGCCTTCGGTTTTCTTCAGTGCGGATAGGAGGGAACGTTTTGAACCGAGTGTCTCTTTTAGGAATTTCTTTGGAAGAGAAGTACACGTAGTGAGGGCAAGTCTCACAAGTGATAGGTAACTGTTTTTTGAAGATCTTTATTCGTTTAATGGAGTCTGAAGTGGCAATGTTGGCGAAGTGAATTTTGCAAGGCAACCTTGCAACAGTCTGAAGCACACTTTCGACCCCTTCGATCTCCCAACGCGCAGGAACGTTAAACAAGTAACTGGAGTAGCACTCCTCTGAGGGCTTTTCTTCTTTTTTAACTGAAATTGGAGCAATGGTGGCACTGCGCTTTCTCCTGTTGAGGAGTGTAGAAGAACTAGAGTTCATTGCAGGGGTCAGGTTTGTGTAAGTAGTTTCCCCTGCGTGATTGTAAGTGTCTAGTTCTAGTTGGCTGAGTTGTTGGAACTCGTATTCTTGCGACTTGGAGGTGTGTGTGGGTCTTCTGCGCTTATTAGTATCTTCGTCTTCTGAATCTGAAGACTCTTCTGGCAAGTCAATGGCCATTGTGAAAGTTGAGTTTCTCAACTCAGCTACTCTTTTAGCTTCTAAACGACCGTAAATATCAATTCCTCGGTAAGGAGAAGCCATGTACAGAAACCGAGGTTGCGGACAGGAAGCGTCAACAATTACAGGAATTTTGAGCCTAGCAGCTTCAAAGCACAAACTTTCAAAGTCGTCTATGGGCTGCACTCCGTTGTTTTGGAGACAAAAGTACACTTTGAAAGCAATAGGTTCCCCAGTGATGGAGTCTAGGTCTTTACAGCTCTGAATTACAGGAATAGTTTCAACATGGCACTGGGAGGACTCAGTGGATATGTTAGTATTTGGGTTTTTTTCTAAACAAATAGTTGTTACTCCACCAGAAATAGCGGATTCTAAAAAATGGTTCGGATCAGAGTTACCAGGACTGTACTTAATGTTAGAGTCTATAAGTCCAGGAATCAAGTAAGCGTTTCCTAAGTCTTCTATGCTAACTCCAGGGAGCTCTGGGATCTTTGAGTTGCTTTCTAACTCCAAAACACTGGAAATCAAGTTACCTTCTACACAAACCAAAGCTCTTTTAGGAGTTTCGCAACTAAGTAATGCTTACTTTGGAAGAACGACTTTGTTACTGATCAGTGCGAAATTGGCTTTTTCCATATATTTATTTTATTTATCCAGAACAAGTTAAGATGATAAATACTAAAATGGAGTCAGACAAAGTAATTCGTAAATAGGTTACAGTCTATTTAAACAGCAATGTAGACCGTAAATGTGAAGTGTTTATCAACTCCCATACTAGTGTCCCAGAGTTAATATCAGAAGTCCAAGACAAACTTTCAATAAACAGACACAAAAAATGCAAACTGTTTGACTCAGGAGGAGGCGAGTTGTCTGACGACGACTTAGACTGCATGAACCCTGAAGAACCCTTGTTTTTGTCTCAAGGAGAACCCTTTTCTAAGAACTCCAGCATTGCTATCTACGAACAAAGACATCTCCTCGGTAAAGGAGGTTTTGGGTCTGTGTGGTTGTACACCCACAAAGTCACCAAGAAGAACGTAGCTATTAAGTTCATTGAAATGAGCACTATTGACTCACCTGAAGACATAAACCAACTTTACTCAGAGATAGCAATGCTGCTAAACCTGTCCCATCCCAACATAGTCAGACTCATAGATGCTTTTGCCCTAAAGGACAAATTCAGCTTTGTAATGGAGTACTGCAGTGGAGGCGAACTGTCTAAGTATGTCAAAAAGCACGGACCCTTGCCCGAAGAAGTTGTTCAAAACATTGCTACTCAGATAGGCGATGCATTGCGGTACTGCCACAACTCAAACATAGTCCACAGAGACATCAAGCCTCAAAATATTTTGTTGGCTTCAAGTAAGTCGGAGTTTATAAAGATAGTAGACTTTGGAATAGCAGGAATGTTTGCAGGCAACCAAGGCGAACCAACTAACGCTTGGAGCCTACTGTACACTCCTCCTGAAATACTCAATCGAAGAAACAGCCAAGCCAACCCAGCTATTGACATCTGGGGAATGGGATGTGTTATCTACTACTTGTTGACGGGTAGGAATGCATTCCAAACAGACAGTCCCAAAGCTACCAGTCAAAAAATCCTTAAACTGGACTACGACCCCCTTCCGCCAGAGGTTTCAGATTACTGGCACAAACTCATAAAAGGCATGCTTAAACTCAGACCTAGCAAACGCTGGGACTTACAGAAGATACTCCAAGTCTTGCGAGAAGGACACGCAGCAGAAGAAAGTGGCTCTGACGAAGAAGTCAAAGTCCAGCAAGCTGAGAAACAAGCTAAGTTTGGCAGACGAGCTAACACCCACCTGCCCAAGCCCCCNGTCAGACCGCCTATAAAGAAGAAGTCCTACAAGAAATAAGTTAGTAAATAAATGTCTAAAAATAACAGATCAATATCTTTTTCAAGCCAAAGTCAGTGGAAGAACTCTTCTGAATGGAGCTTCGGCCGGGAAAAAAGGTTCAAACAAAAGAAAACTGAAGTTTCTCCTGACTTTGCTAACTTGCCTAGTACACTTAACAAAAGGTCTGCAGGGTTTGGATTTGGGGAACGTGCTAAAAAACTAGACGGAATCAGACACCAAACACCCCCTCCCACAGCTTACAACGTAACTAGCACAAATTCAGGGAAGAGCTGGACTTTTGGAGTGAAGTTCCAAGAAATTAGAAAAAACCTTGTTCCAGGCCCAGGCGAGTACAAGTCCCCTCAGAGCTTAGGCTTTGGGAAGCCCAAGTACTCTTTCAGGCCCAAAATTACGATTAAACAGAAGTTCCACTCTCCTTCTCCAGAAACTTACTCTCCCAGTTACAAGTTAGTGCATAAACAAAACTACAACAAAATAGGGTTTGGGTTTGGCGAAAGGAAGTCAATAGAAATTAGGGACACCAGCCCTGGTCCTGGAGCTTACAACATCTGTTCATCAGTTAGGGCCTCAGTAACTCCGCAAAGAACCCGAAAGAAGTCCAAAAAGATCAAGAAGAAAAGAATGGGAAGCACCATTTACTAACAATTTTGACTCTAGGTAATTAAGTTTATGTGAAAAAATATAAGTTTGCTGTCAGTGCTAAAACAAAGTGACCACTTAGTAAAAGGCCCCCTGCAAAGTACTTTTTAGTTGCCATTACAGACTGGATTTCAGGCCACACGTTCTTAAGCAACAAACAACTACTCCAAGCAAAAGCTCCCAGCATCATAAACCACCTCAGCAACTTCAAAGGAATCACACACAGCACTGCTGCTGGAATGAAAGGCACTAAAGAGTACCCGTACAAACACACTAAGTGCAGCAAGGTAACACCACTACCTGAGTTAGAAAGCAAACAGTAGCAAGCAAAAGGCACTCCTAAGAGCAAAGAGTACAGCAACCAAGTAGCTGTAATCACTTTGGAAGCCTGGCTGTGCCAAGCCAAACCATTTTCCATGTACACTCCTAAGTTCCCTGCTGCTGCCATCACCAGAATCAAAGTGGTTGTTCCCCAGAAAGGAATGTACAAGTCAGGAGCTTTTTCTTCAAAGAATGAAGAAGAAAAAGGCTTTAGGGTCTTTTTGAGTCTTTGCAGAACTGTTGAAGTGTCCACGTCGAAGTAAGTTTTCAGTGAGTTAAGGCTTATATTCGAGTCTTCTTGCACAAGTTCTTCGAAGTTCTTGATTCTTTCTGGCTGGGGTTCGGGGTCCAGAGCTATCACTCCTAGTTCTTCGTCTTCGTCGAGCCAATCGTACCCTTTACCAGACATTATTTATATTATGGGTTTAAAGATTCTTGAGAACCGACTACATTAACTTCTTGTCGGGAACCTTCTTCGATTCCACTAGTACTGCCCCTAAGGCTTCTGTTCCGGCGGCGCAGTTCTTTTTCTTCCTTGGTCACTATGCTTTCTAGACTGACTCTGTTGGCTTTTTCAGCCTGGCCAAGGTTGGTTTTGATAGAGTTGATGTCTTTGAAGGGTTCTGGAACTGGTTCTGACTCTTCGTCTTCTTGCTCAAAACTGTTGAGTGAGGAGACTTCCCCGTCTCCAAAGCCGTAGGGTCCAAGCCGCATTTCAAGTATCCCCATGAGTTTCTGACTGACTTCAATGTTGTTTATGTTGGCCTTTTTCCTGGCTTTGATTTCTTCAATGCGGTCCATGTCCTCAGTAGGATCAGAAGTACTTCTGATGTTGGGATCTTTAGGGCACTCGTGTGCTTTGTGCCCGATTTCTCGGCAACTAGTGCAGAGGGCGTAGTTGAAGCCTAAAAGGTCTTCTTCTTTGTCTTTGTCGTCTTCGTCATCTTCACGGGCTTCGTGCTTCGAGATCACACATCCTTCAGCTTCTCTGCCCTTTTTGCCGCAGCACCAGTACATTTGGGTTTCTTCGTGGAACTTTGTGTTGTGGCGTTTGCAAGACCAGTTGTAGTTCTCAGTTTCTAAAAATGCCCGTGTGCAGTTGATGCACTGCCTTATTTCGTTTTCGCGTGCGCCTCTTTGCTTCCACTGCTTGAGTTTTTGGCGCATTGTTTTGTAGTTGTCGTTGAGTTTAGTAATGAACTTTTCTAAGTTGTTGAGTTTGTTTTTGTACTCTTCGCGTTGTTCAATTACTTGGTTGTATTCTTTTTGCAGCTTAGTAATGGCTTCTTTACTAGTGTTAACTAGTTTGTCACGCACTACTTTGACTTCTTCTGCGAGTTTTTCTATATCTTGCTGCTGCAGTTTGAGCTCGTCCCTTTCGTTCATGGCTTTCGTGAGTTGGTGCGACAAGTCTGCACAGTAGCTAGCTAGTTCTCTCAAGGAGTAAGCCAGAACTTCTGTTTCGTCACAGAGTTTGTCTTCTACTATTCTTCTTCCAGTGATGTTGTCGAATTCTTTGTAGAGCTCTTTCAAGCGTTCTGCCATGATGTCGTTTTCCATGCGCAACAGTTCGTTTCCGTGCTCTAACTCAGCAGCTGTGTTTCTTCGTTTGTCGTTCAAAGCTTTTTCTTCGTGCAGGTCGTTTGTGAACTGTTTGTTTTCTGCTTCACTAAGTGAATACAGTCTTTTGTACTCGTAGAGTTGGTTGCCTAAAAACGAAAGTTTCAGGTCAGTTAGTTGTTGAGTGCAGAGACTGTCCTGGAACTCTTTCTGGAGGGATTCTATTTCGGAGGTAACTTCGTAGTACTCGTGCTTTAGGTTGTCGAGTTCAGCCAGTACACCTTGGCGTTCTTGTTCTGCGTCTTTGAGGTCCTGGGATACTTCTGAGAGTTCTTGCCTGGCTTCAGTGAGTTCGGTCATGAGTCTGTCAGTTTCTTTAAGTTCAGCATACACAGTTCCAGAAACAGCTTCTAGTGACTTTTCGCTGCCGAGTCCAGGAAGGAACTTATCCGCAGAGTCTTTTTCAAACATAGGAAGTAGATACTGTCTGACTACCATAGCAGCAAGTTCAGGAGTGATTTCTTCTTTGGCTACACTGAGTGCAGAACCTTTCCTGTTTAATCGGTTGTGGCGGGAAGTTTCTTGTTCACTAAAGAACATTTGAGACCGTTTCTTGAAGAGCGGAGTAGAGGAAGTCTTTGAATTGCGTTTCTTCAAAAGCGAGGAGTTCTTTTCCATTTATGTTAGTTAGAATACTTTTTCTTCCCAATGTCGAATGGCAAGTATTTGTGCTTGAACATGTGTGCAATCTGTTTACGCATCATTGCAAAAAACAAAACAAAGAAGTAAAACGCCAAAAGAGGCCAAAACACAGGAATGTCCAGAAGCGGCACAAAACTGCAAAGGTTGCAAACAATCACAGCAAGGGTGACATTACGCCAGAACTTAGTTTCGTTGAGTTTCCTCAAAAAAGGCCTGTACTCTTCAGAGTCGTACACTGGAAGCACTGGACAGTCTTCAAGTTCATCTTCAATGTCTCCTTCAAGTGGAGTCAAAAAAGCCAAAAGCAAGTTTAACAAGTAAATTCCTAAGCAGTAACTCACTACGTGGAACCCTCCTGTCGCCCAAACTCTAACTAAGTAGCACAGACCCACAGCCCCTGTAAAACTCCACCTTTTCTTTTTGTGTCCTGTTAGTTTGTCCTCTAAATTTTTTGCTGTTTGCCAGAGTTTTTGTTTCATATTATAATGGAGACTGTTGAGGATATTACCATTGAAGAGTCCAAAGGCTCTCGGTCTTGTTTGAGAATATGCGTGACTAACCCATCTATCAGAGAAGACACCCTTTCTAAGTACGTGGTTTATACAGTCCAGGGCCTAGACAACCAAGGTGACTTCGAAAGAGTTCGCAGGTACACTGACTTTGTGAAGCTCA
>PR_CR_10_Liq_1_inCRDRAFT_1001121_pt1 | contig 15606 bp, 7 predicted proteins | sample PRCRCaboRojoPR_3_FD_10241 | JGI IMG/M metagenome (IMG submission 10241)
AAGTCCTCCAACGAAGCTATAGGGTTTTTAGAATAAGGTGAAAAGAAGCCAATAACAGTAGCTTCTGTAGAACTGTCTAACCACAGTGCGTACTTAATAAGTATCCTCAGAAAGTTCTGAATACTAGCATTGAAAGAAGGACCTTCTATAAAGAAGTCGTAACTGTAAGTCCACTCAATCCGCTGGATTTCCTCAATGCTTTGACTCAGCAAGCTTTTACCACACACACTTCCAATGACTTCACAAGTGTAGTTCTTGTGTAGAATTTCCTGAAGTTTAAGTTTAGAAGCTAAGTAAGGCTCAAAGCAGTGGGCGAAAAAGTTTATTTCTTGAATGTCAGAGATAAAAAGCGACTCCTCACTTCCGTACAAATTTGGGAACTTAAGCGACCTGTACTTGGTGTTAACTGGGTCGTGCATAAACACCTTTTCACTGATGCTTACAGGTAAGTTGCAGAACTCCTGTATGGCAGTTAATTGGCTTTTAGAAAACATATCAAATTTAGAAATGCCACTCATAAGGTTTTTGGAAAAGTATTTCAGAGGGTTAGGCAGCAGTGGGTAAGAAAGCAGTAAGTCTTTACTTGTCTGGACTAAGTTGCCTAAGAGTCCTGTTTTAGTTAAGTAGTGGACAATAGTTTCAGTTTCGTTGAGTTTAAGTTGCTTTTTTTGACTGTTGACGTCAAACACTTTTTTAGTTTGTTTTTTAGCTAACAAAGAATTATGAGTGACTGTTGTTCTAATTCCGAACTTTCTACTTACTGTTTGCACAAAGTCACTGATGAGAGGACTGTTTCTCAAAAGGAGTTCAACAGAGTTCTGTGCTAAGCTGGAACATAAATTTTGGAGTCTTTCTAGGACTCTTAAAGTGTAAGAGTGGAGTTGAAGTGTTTTAGACCCGTTTAGCGAAATTGAGTCCAGCATTTTCCGGATCATTTCGCTGGCAATAAGCATTTCTGCAGTTGACCCGTTGGTAAATGCACTTATCATTTTTTCTTTAAATTCAAAAAAAACTCCTTGGGCAAGTTTCTGGAAGTCCTTTGAGTTGGTGTCGTAGAACCTGTTAATAAGGGTTTGAAGGGTACTGTTGAGTCTGTTGAGGGCGTAAAGTTTAGAGCTGTTGTGGTTCAAAATAACTAAAAGTTCTTCTTTGACTCCATCGTTTCTAGGAACGTCTGGGGAGTTCAGTATCAGCAAAAACATTTCCCAAAGCATTTTGATGTTGTTGCCTTTTTTGTAGTGCTTGGCAATGGCTGCTTCTTTTAACTCTGAGTAATTGGACATGTAACTTAGTTCGTGCGGGTTTTGATCTGCATTGTAGTAAACCTGGGAGTACTTTTGAGCTGCTTCAGTGTCCCCAAAAACGGTTTCGTAAATAGAGTAGCACTCAGAACTTTCATAGGACTTGTAATTGCCCTCAGGTTCCGAGTGGTACAAAATGTACTTTTTGACTCCAGAAACATACTCGAAGCTTTGGAAAACAGGTGCTCCCTGAAACTCTTGAGTAAAAAGAAGAACTTTAAAGTAAGCCTCTCTGCGCAGTACAACGTTAGACCTGAGTTCGTTTACAAAAACTTCTTTGTCGCTTTTAATGCTTTCAAAAGGCAGCACTGTGGAGTTGCTGTTTTCTAAGTAGTAACCTTTTACGAAGTTTAAACTCTGGTTCCCTATACTCATGATGTCTTCGTAAACAAAATCAGCAAACACTTCAAAAGCCCTTTCAAACCCAGGTGCTTGCAAGAAGCAGTGAGTAATTATTTCTAGCTGGTTCTTGGCAACTCCAGGTTCCTCTAGAAACTTCCCTTTGAAGATTTCTCCTCCGCCTAAACTTACTTTAACTTCTATTCTGTAATCCTTTATTTTTTCCAAGTACTCTTCGCAAAAGGGTTCTATTCTCTTAAGTAACTTGTCTAGGCAAAGAGGGTCGTAGTACCTAAGTAGCTGTGGAAGCCCTGAAGCGTTTTTTAAGTGTCCAATCCTCCAGCCTTCTCCAAACTCCAACTCGTTCAAAGGTATGTCGCGCAATTTCTTTTTAAGCCGTAAAAGGTCGTCTTTAGCAGCAAAGTAAGTGTAGTGCCTCGTAGAGGCTCCGAAAGGGTTGTCTGGAAGAATGTTTGACTGCATTAAAGACCTTATGCTGTTTTGGATGATCCTTTCTAAATTGGAACTCCTAACATAGTCAAAAATGATTTGCTGGTGCTTTGAGTTTTCCATTAAGTTAATAATGGAAAACACTGAGTTCAAACTCGACAACTTCAAGTATTTAGAGCAATATAAACCCCACCCTTCACTTCAAATAACTGATGAAATCTACCTAAAAGAGAAGGAAAAATTTTTGCTTACTTTAAATTCACCAAAAGCACTATCTGAAAACACATCTAAAACCTTGCCTTCTGTTTTCACTTCCCCAAAAAACCAGTCTAACACCAGTTTTAAGAACTTTAATCCCCAAGACCTCTTGAGAAGCACTTTGAAGGCACCCAAAAAAGAAACCTTGATAGAGAAACCAAAAAACTCCAAAAGGTTTAAGTCCTGTCTTGTAGATACTAAGCATGTTCCTAAGTTCGCAAGGTCCTTGTCTATAACTTACGAAGAAACTCCTAAACTTCCCCAAATAAAAAAAAGCACCCAGTTGGACCTTAAACCACGAAGGACCAGGAAAAGTCCTGGGATTGAAAACTACAATAAAATAGAAAAAGCTTTTGAAGACTCCAAGAACCTACCTCAAGTCTCTTCTCAAATCACCAAAGAAAAGAAGTTCTTAGACAAGTACTCCAAAAGACTTGAGTGGACCATTGACACCCTGAAAGAATTTGAAGAGTTCGAGTCTTCAACTCTAAAGCACCTGTACGACTACCACTCCCAAAGGCACTTTGAAAACGAACTTGAAAAGTCTAAACTGGCTGAAAAGTTCAAAAAAGGAGAAATAGATCCTAACAAATACATCATGAAATACAAAAGCGTAAGGAAGAAAAAGTCCATAACTTAAATACTCTAACAAAATGGCAAACACCGACAAACTTAATATTTTTCTAACTGAGTTTTCAGCAGGTTCAGTTGAGGTTACTGAGTCACATAGTCCTGAAAAAGAGTCTAAGAACGACTACTTCACTCACCAGTACGAAGTAGTTAAAAGGAAAGGCGAAACTCTTAGCGAAGAAATCAAGACATCAAAAAACAAGTTCTTAAAAGCCAAAAAAGAATTCAAGCACTTATTTGAGTGGAACAAAGAAAAGTCAAAAGAAACCAAAAAAATAGAAAGACTAGAAAACAAAATAGACGTTGCTCGGAAGAAACTCAGCTCAATCAGAAAAAACAACAAAAATCTTCAAAGCAAAATAGAAAACATCAGGTTCAACAACTACGGAGCCAAAAAAGAAGGCAAGAAACTATCCTGCCAAATCATCCGCACCAAAAACCAAGCTGAAGACTTCAACAATCTGTTCAAAAGAAACCAGTCTGTAAGAGACAGCACCAAAACAAAACTCTCCAAACTCAACAAAAGCTTCCAAGAAAGAAGTTACATGCAAGAAGAGAGAGCTTCGAGACTCCAACAAAACATCAGCTCCCAAATAAAGTCTATGACTCCTACTCCAGCTAGGAGAGTTAGAACTCCTCATCATGAAATCAAAGACTACTTAAACTGCTTAAAGTTCCTTTCAGCTCAGTGGAGTCGGAACGTCCAAGACAAAAAAGACCAGTTAGCTGAGTACAGGGACTATATTAACCAACTTGAAAAAGGATTCAAGGTTATGGGGAACGCTCTGTGCAGCGACAGCTTAGCTGAGATTGAAAAAGCTAACTTAGACAGTTACGAGCAAGAGTGGCAGTTAAGGTCCAATTTAGTGAAACTAAGCGAAAGCATTGATAAAGTAGAAAACAAACTTTCCAAAACTAAATCTAAAATACAGATGCTTTCTAAAGGAGAGCACTCTAAAGACAACAAAATCGTAAGTGAACTGAAAAGCCAAACTAACAGACTAAACGAAATGTCTAAACAACTCCATAAAAGAACTGAAGAAATGAACCAAGAAATCCAAGATATTTCACCTGTGATCTTAAGCAACTTACAAGCTTTGGAAGACCTAGATATTCCTCCTTTAACTCAAAACTTCCAAAACGACCCTAAGATTACTACTCCCAACATAGTGATTCACTTAAGCAAACTTGAAGAACTCGTAACTGTGCTTTTGGCATCACTTAATATGCAGAACACCCAAACTCCCAACACAAATAAAAGTTACTCTTCTATTGCAAGCAAAGTCAACTCTTCTTTGCAAAACATCGAAATCACTGAAGGAGAAGACCACCTACCTTTTTCACAGCACGAAATAAGACTTAGGGCCAAAAAGCACTTTGCTAACCTCTTAAGTAGTTAGTTCCTTGGTAAAATAATTCCTGAACTTCCCATGATCCTTGCTTCTTGGAGCGCATGCTTGCGCTTTTCTTCGGCAGAAACTTTTCCAATGTACTCAACTGCTTTCATTCCTGTTTCTCCTCGGAGCCTCAAAAACGAGGTAGGCTTGCCTGCTGATAAAATTGCTCCAATTGACATTCCCATAATGGCACAAGGAAACCACATCCAAGAAGTCAGCATGTAACCTGCTATGCCTGCTTCCACAAAGCCCAGGGTCATGTACTTAGTTACCTTGTTTGAGTCAATTGCTCTGTCGTAGTAGTCAGACAATATCTGGCCTAACAAAGTAGCTCCTCCTCCTAGCAAGGCGTACTTAGGAGCCATAGCTTTGAGAACCAACCTAGCATTGTCAAAGGGAAGGAATTCAGAGGACCTAAAAGACATAAGTATCTTGCGCAAAGCATAGGGAGACTGCTTTATCATAGGGTGGATCGCCAGTACACCTATGAATGTTCCTGCTAAAGCTCCACTGAAGAATTTATAAATGTAAGCAAGCAATTCGCTCTTAGAGTGCTTCCAAGAATGAAGGAACTCTCTGTAAGGCCTTAAAGAGTCTTCGTTTGGGTTGGGCATTTTGGAGTACCTCCTGTCATAAGGATTTATGTTTTTCTCGGAAGCTGTAAGTTGTTCTGCCATTTATTATAAGCAAAGTACCCAGTACTATCCCTAATCAGTTAAGAATTTTGAAAGATGGAAAAGTCAGCGGCTATTGGAGGGCCAGTTCCTCAGCACTGCACGTTTAGCTTCGAAGAAGACCAAGTTAGCATAACCAGCGACTTCGACTCAGGAAACCTTGCAAAAGCCACTCGGAATTCAGCTTACAACTACAGTCTTTGGACAGGTCCGGATGCAATGGGAACTTCTTACGAAAACACCTGCAGAACTTGGTTTTATTTCAAAGCTACAGCCCCCGAAGCTTCAACAGCGTCTTTCACTATCAAAAATTTGAATTTACAAGGAAAGATGTTCCGGGACGGTATGAAACCAGTGGTCAAAACAAAGGGCAAGTGGCAAAGAATAGCCACACCTGTGAGTTTCAGAGTAGCTGGGGAGGTTGCAAGTATGTTTGAGCTTACTTTTGTTCACTTGTTTGAAGAGACTGAGTGCTGGTTTGCCTTTACTTACCCTTGGAGCTGCGAAGAAAACGACCAACTAGTTGAAGAGTTGAGTCAAGAAGCTAGTGCAAAGGGCATCTACTTCTACAAAGAACTACTCACGCACTCCTTAGACGGAAGGAAGTGCGATGTGTTAACTATAAGCAGTCAGACCGGAATTACTTCTGAAAGCGAAGAAAAAATAGGGTCTTTGTTTCCAGAAGCCCAAGAAAGAGCTTTTAAGTTCCAAGGAAAGGAGATAGTGTTTATTTCTTCTAGAGTGCACCCAGGAGAAACTCCCGGTTCCCACATGATGAATGGGTTTCTTAAGTTTTTAGTAAGTGATGACCCCCGAGCAGCAGCTCTGCGTGATCAGTTTGTGTTTAAAGTAGTGCCTATTCTGAACCCTGACGGGGTCTTTAGAGGCCACTACCGAACTGACACTAAAGGAATGAACCTCAATCGAGTTTACAACACCCCTTCTGCAAGCGACCATCCCACTATTTTCGCAGTGAAAGAACTGATCATGCACTACCACCGCAAAAGCAAAGAAGGAATTTACTGCTACATCGACTTGCACGGACACGCTTCTAAAAAAGGAATTTTTGTTTACGGAAACTACATGGACTACCAAAGGCAAATTGAAACTTGCTTGTTTGCCAAACTAATGTCTTTGAACTGCATTAACTTTGACTTTGAAGGCTCTTGTTTCCAGGAAAAAAACATGCGCGCTAAGGACAAAAGAGACGGACTGTCTAAAGAAGGCTCAGGACGTGTAGCTCTCTTTAAAGCTATGAACTTGGTGCGTTGCTACACTTTAGAAGCCAATTACAACTCAGGAAAAGTCATTAACCAAATTAATCCTTCGCCTTTACAAGAACCACCTGAAGCTGTTAACTCTAGTGAGGTTTATTCAAAAGGAATCCCTTTTTACGACATTGAAATCCTAGAAGACGCTGGAAGAGCCATTGGAATCAGTCTCCTTGACCTCTGTGGCAAAAACCAGTTTTCCAGAGTACTCAACGAAGACCCCCAACTTTACAGAACTAAGTTACAAGTTGCCTCTTACCTTGCTACGCAAGTGCCTTTTAGATTCGACCCCAGCATTAAAAGAGCTGCTAAAAGCGAAGACGACTTAAAGTCCTTTTTGGAAAACGGGTGCAAACCTGTGAAGAACTTAAAACCCAAAAAAGAAGAAGTAAAACCACCTAAACGCCCCTCTAGAGCCAAACCTAGAGAAGTCTCCACTGCTGAAAAAGAACCCAGGCTAGTTAGGAAGTCCTCAACTGCGTCTGAAAAAACCAGAGTCAAATCAGAACCCCGCGTTAAAGAAGTAAGTGCAATCCCTGTTAAAAACTACTTATTTCCCAACCCAGACAACAACAAAACCTCCAAGTCAAGAGGCCGCCAAAGAAAAAAGCCACCAGCCAGCAAGCCAGTTTCTCGGAGCTTATCAGCCAACAAGTCTATTGAAGACCAAATAAAAACCCAAGTTTCCAAGGACTTAGAACTCCTCACTGTAATTGAGGCACAAGCTGAGTGATAAAATTAACCTTTGTAAACTCAATTAGGTGTGTTAGCTAACTCTTGCACCCAGTTAGGAGTGCCTCCAGTTTGAATGCCGCATTCTTTTTTAAAGTTAGCGAGGTCTTCCCACAAACTCAAAATGTCTTGTTCCTGGCGTTCTTGGGGTGCTAGATTCAGTAACTCTTCATCTGCTCCTTTTTCTTTAATGAAGACACTGGCTAAGTCAGTTGGCTCAACACTACTTAAGTTCTGTGAAAGCTTTTCGAAGGCTTCTTTTCCTTCTCCTTCTTTGGACTTAAAGTAGTACTGGGCTTCTAGGATTTCAAGTTGTTTTTGGTTAGGTATGAACTGAGGTTCTACGTCCAAGAGCTTTTCAAGTCTTTCTCTGTTGGCAGCTAAATCTTCATCTGGGTTCTCCATATGGAACTTGTTAGCTGTTTTTTCAATGGTGTAGTAGTACTCTAAGTCGTCTTGTCTGGAAACTTCTGACTCGTACTTCTTAGCGTAGACTGTTCCTGTTTCAGCGTGGATCACAAATTTAGAAAAGTTTTGGAACTGCATAGGTTCTAAGTTCTTTTTGTGAGGAGGCATCACAAACCCTTTGGTGGTGAAGAGGTTGAGGTTCCTTGCGTGCTTAATAGCTTTTGAGACCTTTTTTTGGGCTTTGGAGGAGAGCTTTGTTTGCCATCTGCTTTTGATGAGACCAGCTTTAGTCATGAACTGACTTAAAAACTCAGTGTTTCTATAGTCGATGTCGTTAATATTCACTTGGCGTTTGTACCTTCTGCGGAGTTTATGTTTTTGAGGAATCTTTTCAGGAAACATAGCCCCTGCCCCTTTGAAGTACTTCCTGTACTCTTCGTACTTTTTGTCGAGTTTTTCGCTCCAGTAGTAGTCTTCAGGTTTGATCTTTTTAGGGTAAGTTTTTCCCGTCCTGACATCATACTCGTAACCTTCAGGCAGTTCGTGTTCGTACAGAGGCCTTTCGTTAGAAAGAGTTTTGGACCTGTCAGTTCCAGTGTCTTGGCGCAAGGCGTAGTCTATTACTTTTTCAGCAGTGAACTCTTCACCTGGCTTTAGCATCATTTCACGGGCCTCTCTGTTGGACTTGAGGTACTGGAACACAGAATCTTCCCTCAGAGGAAAACCTTTGGCTCGGTTAAACAGGATTTCTTCTCTGGACAGTCCTGTTCTTTCTAGCTCTTCCATTTTGTAGTCAATCTGAGCGTGGATTCGGTCTTTGTCTTCTTGGGACATCCACTTGATAGGACCTCTGGGGGACTTGTAGCCTTCCACAAAGGTTTTTTCGTTGAGTTCTGTAGTTTCTTGTTCGATTTTGGGACTGTCCTTGTACTTGTAAAGAAGTCCTTCTACGTAACTGGGTTCTCTAGGTAACTCTGGAGCATCTGGGAGTTTAGAAGATGCATTGGGCATAGCCCTTCTGAATTCTGGGTTGTTGTAAAACTCGTTTTCTATGATTTTATTGACTTTATTCGAAAACAACCTTAGCGCTTTGAGCCTCAGCATATTTAAACTTATTAGGAGCTTAGAACTATTTCTGGAGGAATGCTTTGTAAACTTAAGTCGGCTTCAATCGAGTACTCTTCTTCAGGTTCAAACACTGCAGGTGAGCCGTAAACTTCTTGGCATACTTCAGGCATTTCGACTTGTTCATTCACGTTCATATAAGTTTCTATTGGGAAGATGGAAGCCACTCCTTTTCTGCCGTCCAAACAGAACCCTAGCCAAATTCTGTACTCTTCTTTTTTGGAGTCTTTCCAGTCGAGTTCTTTTTCCATGTAGAACTCTACCAAGGGCTCTGCGTAGTTTTTAACATAAACTTTCAAAGACCCCCCGCTGTCAGTGATGCTTGTGCTTTTGGTGTCGTTGAGTCTTCTGAAGTCTTTCAAGTAAAACAAGTACTGGTAAGCCCCTATGCTATTTACAATAAGTTCCTCTGCGTAAGGTCCTTCTGGCCTAGAAGAAGTTCGCAGTCTAGCTCCTCCACACTCCATGTTGGAAAAGTTCACTTCACAAGTAAACTTTGAGTTCAAAATAAAGTTAACTCTTAAGTCTAGGTCTATTTCTGAGTTTTTCCACCCCAAAACTACCCTTATTTCGTTTTCTTGAAAGTCATCTGGAGTGAATAAAAGCTTGAGTTCAGAGTCTTTTTGTAGCGAGTAACTGGTTCTGTCTTCTTTGTAGCCCTGAGCAGTTCCTTTGATTGAGTAAGTCCCAGCAGGCAGGTTGATGTTGGTGTTCTGTGTTTCTTGCATAAGCAAAGGTCCTGTATAGTTGTTGTAGCCCTCTCTTATCTCTATTTGGTAGGACTCTAATGGCACAAGAGAGTGCAGATCTAAAGAAGAAATGGCTAAGGAGTAGTTTGAACCCTTTTGCACCACTTCTGTAAAAGGTATTTTGTGGGGGTACATGGGAATACCTCCCACTTGGAGAACTCTTGAGGTTTCTTTATAGCTCAAGTAAGCTTTGTATGGCACTCTGTAAGGCCCCATACTGAACCTGTGGGAGTAAGTTTTGGAAGAGACTGGCAAAGTTGTGGTTTCACAGTAAGGAACTAATAAGTCAACGAACTCTAAAGAGTCCTTTGGGTAAACCTTTCCCCAGTACTCGTCTTGGACTCTTTCGGGGTTGTAAGAAAACTCCTGTTCAGTAAGTTTGTTTTGGTTTTCGTCAAAAACTTCTACTTTCAGCTTAGTTTCTTTATACGGACAAGAAGGACACAACTTAGAGTTCTTAACTACTTCGTTAAGCTTCTTGTAATCTTTTGTGACAAAGCTGTAGCCGTTTCCTGCAGCTGAAACACTTTCAGAACTAGACTCAACAACTCCGTTGAAACCTGAAACGTCCGCATGCAACTCACAAGAGTCACACAGAGCTCCTTCAAAGCCTAACTCAGCTCCACTATAACAAAACCCAGAACTCATCAGTCTCTGGTCCACAAAAGTAGCTTTGTCTACCTTAACTTTAGGTTCTAAATAAGGCGGAATAGAAGGAGCCCCTGGAAGCAGAAACTGCAAACAAAGCGCCAAACCTACTGGAAGAAGTATCATAAACAACAGAATTTTGTGGTCTGCTCGGTGTAGCTGTGGAGGAGTCACTCCTAGTCTGTTTAACTTCTTATGAAAGAAGTAACAACCCCAAAGTGCAATGCCACTTAAAAACACTGTTGAAATTGCACAAATACTTAAGTAGTCAAACTTAGTTTTAGCTTCAGTCACTAAAGTTTCACAGCACATTGGGTTCAGGCACCCGTATCTAGAGTCCCAGTTGGAGTTTTCCCAAATGTACCTTAGTTGAGTTTTGTCGCAGTTCAAAAAGTCTTCGCTGGAACTAGATAGAATATACTTAGGCTCGCACCCCAGAGTCGCTACGAAGTCTTCGCCAACAAGGGCCATAAAGTCAAAACAGTTTTCTATTAAGTTTTCTTTGAACTCTTCAGCCTTTCTGAGAGAAAAGCAAAACACCAATGAACAACTAAGTATTAAAAGTAAGTTCCCAGCAATGTAGTACTTCATTAACTTGAGTTTTTCTTTCCTGGCCATAACGTAGCCCAACGCACAGATGCACACCATAAACAAACCTAACAGCAAAGAACTCACTGAAATCGTGTAGGGAACTATTTCTTTCAGCCCCATTTCCCTTCTGTAGTTCAAACAGTACGAAGCTGTGTAGATCACTCCCATAGCCAGCACCATGACTCCTAAGTTGATGACTTCTAGTATAGAGTGAATTGCTTCGTAGTTGGTGCTCAGTACAAACATCAAGTAAGTGATCACAGTGATGATCACTGCAGTCAAGTAACACAAGTACCCCACTAAAGAAGTCATTAGAATAGCCCACTCCTCTACTTCTTCCAAAGACTTCTCCCCGTACTTCTCAGCCCAAGCCCCACTGGGAGAGTTGTAAAGTGCTTCTAAGTAAGACATTGGATGGTCGTAAAAAAACAAGGCCCTACTTCCAAACACCAGGAAACAAGTAAACACCACTATCAAAAAGTAAAAAGCACTGATCAGAATGTCGTGCCCGTACGCTGGCCTTTCCCGGGCTATTATGAGGTGTCTGAATTTAAGCTCGGCTATCGACTTAAAAGAACCTATAATCCCCAAAAGACTCCCTACCATAGTTACTAAGCAAGTGGCTATAACTGCCAGCAAAGCCTGAGTTCCAGTTTCTTTCCAAGTGTAGTACGCAAAAAACCCCAACGTGAAGCATATAACTATCAGCAAGAAAAAAGCTATTTTGAGTATGTTCAGGTCGTTTTCTTCCTGGTGGGAAGTCAGGCCTCTGGCAAGTCGAATAGCTTCTTGGGCGTCAGGGGTAGGTTGTTCCTTTTCCTCTTCAAGTGGTCTCATTCCTGAGGGGTGGAAGTTAACCATGTATTTCATATTAGTTAAATGTTACTCCATAGACCTTTCTAAGATCTCTTTAAGTTCTTCCAAGTGCACGTGGTTGTAGCCAGTTGCAGATGCTGCGTAAGGTGGCCTTGACACAACGTTTACTGGTTCTGACACGTAGCCTTTAAGTGCAGTTTCGATTCTAGGAGAAACGTAAGTCCAGCATCCAGAGTTAAGGGGTTCTTCTTGGACCCACTCGAACTTGGCGTTAGGGTAGGTTTTAGCCAACTCCTGGACTTTGTCAAACGGGAAAGGAGCAATTTGCTCTACACGGGCAATCACAATGTCTTTGGCCTTTCTTTTGCGCCTTTCGTCTGCAATGTCGTAGTAAACTTGTCCTGAGCACAAAATAACCTTTCTTATTTGGTCAGGAGAGTTCAGGTTAGTTTCCACTTCGCCTATGAGTCTAAGGGCTCTGTCGTTCACGAACTCCTGCAAGTTAGAAGTAGCTTCTTTGTGGCGCAGAAGTCTTTTGGGCGAAAACACAAATAAAGGCTTACGGAAGTCACGGCGTATTTGGCGGCGCAAAAAGTGGAAGTAGTTAGCTGGAGTAGATGGAATGATCACTTGCAAGTTGTTGTAGAAAGAAGTTCTGCGTTCTTTAAGCTGCTCCCAGGGAATCACAAAGGGGCTCTCCGCTGAAAGCCCCAAAATACGCTCGATCCTTCCTGAAGAATGCTCTGAGCCCTGTCCGTCGTAGCCGTGAGGCAAGAGAACCACTAGGCCTGACTCTTGGCCCCATTTAGCTTCTCCTCCTGATATGAACTGGTCTATGATTACTTGGGCTCCGTTGAGGAAGTCACCAAACTGGGCTTCCCACAAAACCAAAGCATTGGGGTTGGTAAGTGAAAACCCGTACTCGAACCCCAATACGCCAAACTCGCTAAGGTGGGAGTTAGCAGCGTTGTAGGAGGCCTGATTGGGTTCAATGTGGTTAAGAGGGATGTAGGTTTTCATGTCTTGTTTTTGGTCGTGAACTACAGAGTGTCTTTGTGAAAAGGTTCCTCTTTGAACGTCTTGTCCAGATATTCTTACATGTATTCCGTCAACTAGCAGTGAAGCAAACGCAAGGGCTTCTCCTGTAGCCCAGTCAATGCTTTCCCCTGTTTCTATTGAGTTCTTCCTTTGCTTGAATAGTTTTTTGACTGAAGCGTGAGGACTAAAATCTTCTGGGAGAGTGAATATTTTGGTGCCTAAGTCTTTGAGTCTGTTCGAGTCCACTCCTGTTCTGTTGGGGTCGCTTTTAGGAACTACTATGTCTGACCACTCTGTTCTAGGTTTGTTTTTCTTTAGATCGTCTTCACTAACTGCTTTAGCTGAGTTAAAGTTGTCTTCGTACTCAGAAAAAATAGTTTTGTTGTAGTTTTCAATGTCTTTAGAGGTGTACACTCCTTCTTCTATAAGTTTTTTTTGGTACTGCATAAAAACAGGTTCGTGTTTGTGAATTAACTGGTACATCTTAGGGTTAGTGAACATCGGCTCGTCCAGTTCATTATGCCCGTACCTTCTGTACCCAATTATGTCCACAAAAATGCTTTTGCGGAACTCCTTCCTCCAGTCTGCAGCCATTCTGCTAGCAAAGTCAACTTCTTCAGGACAGTCTCCGTTGACGTGAATGATAGGAGCCCCTATGCTTTTAGCAACTTCAGTGCAGAAAGCACCTGACCTAGCTTCTCTTGGGGTAGTAGTGAACCCTATGTTGTTATTAGCTACAATGTGAACAACTCCTCCTGTGCCGTACTGGTACAAGTCTTCCATCTGCAGAGTCTCATAAACAACTCCTTGGCCAGCCAAAGCTGCGTCTCCGTGTACAAGAATAGTCATAGCTCTGTCGCGTGAGTTTTGGTAAGTCTGTACAGCACGAGTCTTGCCCAAAGCTACAGGGTTCACAGCTTCTAAATGGGAAGGGTTAGCAAGCAAACTGATAGTTACAGTTTTGTCTTTAATGTTCCTCTGAACAGTGTGGCCCAGGTGGTACTTAACGTCGCCTTCTTCAAGAATCCTAGCGTTAGTTCCCAAAAACATACTGAACATGTCTGAAAGTGAACTTTTGCACACGTTTGCTAAGACATTAAGGCGCCCTCTGTGGGGCATTCCTATCAAGAAGGTGTCCACTCCTTGCTCGACAGCTCTTTCTATAACTGACTCGATAGATAAGATTACTGTCTCAAGTCCTTCAAGTCCAAACCTTTTATGAGTTGTAAACTTGCGAATGAAGAAGTTCTCTAAAAGGTGGGCTTTTGCCAGGACTTGATAGAGTTGCTTTTTCTCCTCAGCTGAGTGCTTTATCAGTTGGTCCACCTCGATTCTTTGCTTCATCCAGTTAGACTCGTCCCTAAAAGGTATATGCATGAACTCAAAGCCTATTTTGCCGCAGTAAACTCTTTGTGCGTTTTCAATTAGTTCTTTTAGTTTCCACTTGCCTCCGCGAGAGCCACTAGTTGACAAGAACCCTGTACTCATGGTGTCGCCTAAATCAAACACTCTTTCCATCTCTTCTTCTGAAAACCCGTAGTTTTCAACCCTCATCAGCCCCGGAACTCGCTTGGGAACTCCATGCTCGTCTACGAAAGAGTGCAGTCTAAGTGGGTCTAAGTCAGCCAGCATGTACCCGTGGAACTGGAAGGATCTGTGCAACAAAAGCACCTTAATGGTTTCTTTGATCTCGCTGGCTTGGGGAGTGCTTTCTGAGGTCGCTTGTGCTCCACTAGAGAAAAAAGCGTTCCACGACGGGTGCACTGACTTGGGGTCGTTTTTCCAAGACTGGTACATCTGTTCCATATAGTAGGAACTAGAACTGATTTCTGAAAAGCTTACTTTTTGAAGGCTGCTGAGCTTGCCTAGCCGTCTTAACATTAAATGTGGCGAATATTTTAGGGTGAAATTGTTTAAATTTATGAATTCTTGGATTATTGATACTCTTCAGGTGCTGAGGGACCAAGTTGGTTCATTGGGACTTGCTCTGTGAAAACAGGCTCATGACCTATCATTTTCATGTACCCTGTGATTTGCTTGGGGATCTCTGCAAGCACTTCTTTAGCTAGCAGTTGAGGGTTCCCTCCGAACTTTTTAAATGGAACAAACTGAACTATGTCTCTTTTGGCGAACCTGCCGTTGTCGTCTCTAAGCAGTCCTTCGTCTGAGTCCAGTGCTTCCATGTTGCGGAAGTTTTCGTTGCCTACTCCTACGATGATTATGCTCAGTGGAAGTGAAGAAGCTTCAACTACTAGTGACTTGGTTTCCCGCATGTCGTGTATTTCTCCGTCTGTGAGTATCATGAGCACGTAGTACACTTGCTGGGGAGGAGTGGACTGGGCCACTGCAATTGCAGACCTAAGCACATGCTGGAACAAAGTGGGTCCTGAAAGGGAAATGTTGGACTGGGCAGTTTCGTAAGCCTGCATGATTCCGTAGACTCCTGGCACAAAGGGGTTTTCTCGGTTGCCGTTGAGGGGGAAGCAGTGGTCTGTTTGGGTAGAGGTTCTGGGTTTGCCTCCAAAGCCAAACACAGGGTAGTACTTTTGGGAGTCGTAGTTGTCGAGAATAGAACCTACAGCCCACATAGCTCTTTGGTACTCGTTGGGTTGGTTGGGGTTGATGTGGTGGAGGGAGTGGGGGTCACTGTACTCGCCGTTGCTGGCAGTAAAGTCAACTGCAGTCACAAGTCTGAACTGAGTTCCTCCTCTCAAATAGTCAATGAATGAGTACTCTCTTTTCACGCAGTACTGAGCCACTTGCAGTTGCCCTGAGTTCTGGTAGTTCTTCTTCTTGTTTTTAATTTTGCCATTAATAAAAGGAAGTTTAACTCCAGCGATAGAAAGTCCGGACACAGTTGTGTTAACTTCTCCAATAAAGTCATCAGAGCTGTTTCTGTCCCAATCCCAGCACTCAATTTTGATTTGGCAGTTAGGGTCGCCATTACACAGTTTCTGAGAAGTGATTTCAAAAGGCTGCCAAATAGGGTTGAGGTTGCTTTTGATTATTTCAGTGGAGTGAATCTTAAGCCACTGCCCATCACTCCTGAGTCTGTAAAAGACTAAGTAAGGATCGCTTTTCCCAAAAAAGTCCTTTTTGTCTAGCTTTTTGCCTTTGAACTGCAAAAAGTAAATTTCACGTGACTCTCTAAGTTCTTCTGCCCTAACAATCACTTTTCC
>PR_CR_10_Liq_1_inCRDRAFT_1001122_pt1 | contig 15601 bp, 12 predicted proteins | sample PRCRCaboRojoPR_3_FD_10241 | JGI IMG/M metagenome (IMG submission 10241)
ATTACAAGTCTAGCCAGCCCAGTGGTGTCAGTCATTTCCCAGTACCAAACACTCACCAAACCTTCGGCATTCCTGAAAGTTCACTTTGCAAAGTCAAGTCTAGACAGTCCAGCTGAGGAAAAAGGAATCATACCTTCTCACTACCAAGCATTCACTAAACCCTTAGCATTCCTGAAAGTTCACTCTGCAAAGTCAAAAAAATACTACTTTGCTCTGAAAAAGCCCACTACAGCTCTAAGTATCTCAGTGCTTTCAAAAGGTTCATTTGCCTCTCAATACCAAGCACTCACTAAGCCCCTAGCACCTCCAGAAACTCATTATTCAAAGTCAGCTAGTCAATATTCCAGTCTAGCAAAACCGATTACAAGTCTGGAAAACCTAACTACGAAAGATCTAGTCATTTCTAATTACCAGACACTCACTAAGCCTTTGACATTCCTGGAAACCCACTCTGCAAAGTCAGCTACAAACTACTCTCGTCTCACAAAACCAATTACAACTCTAGATATCTCAGTGTTTCCAAAAGACACAATCATTTCTAATTACCAGACACTCACTAAGCCTTTGACATTCCTGGAAACCCACTCTGCAAAGTCAGCTAGACAATACTTTAATCTGACAAAGCCTCTGACCTTTTTGAGGTTTGAGGTAGACTTTGAGGCATACAAAACTTACCACCAAGCAATCACTAAGCCTTTATCAATTCCAAAAACCCACTACTTAAAGTCAGTCACACAACACTCCACTTTGAGAAAGCCTATTACAAGTCTAGCCAGCCCAGTGGTGTCAGTCATTTCCCAGTACCAAACACTCACCAAACCTTCGGCATTCCTGAAAGTTCACTTTGCAAAGTCAACTGAGCAATATTTGTTTGTAACAAAGCCCATTACAATTCCAGCTACTGAAAAAGATTTAGTCACCTTGCACTACCAAGTACTCACAAAACCTTTATCAATCCTACAAACTCACTCTCCCAAGCCAACCACACAGTACTTCACTCCAGCAAAGTCTATTACAAGTCTAGACAGTTCAGAACATTTAAAAAATGCAGTTACCTCCCACTACCAGCCATCCGCTAAACCTTTGCCAATGCCACAAGCATACTACTCAAAAGTGACTAAGCATTACTCATCTCCAAAAAAACCAATTACAACCCTTGAAAAGAATCAAAGTGTTCCAAGCGAGAAAAAGCACAACATATCCCTAAGGCCCTTAATAGGCATGGAAACTCACTCCAGAAAACCCGGAAAAAAAACCTACAAACAACTTGTAAAGCCTTCACAACCCATTGAGTACTTTGAAGAAGAAGAAGTGTTTTCCATGGACACTCAAACACTAAAGATATCGAAGAAGTCCAGCAAAAAACTCAAAACAACTAAAAAGTATGCGGCTACTACTGAAAAAAGATCGTCTGTGATTATTTCTGAAAAAAGTTCGCCTGTAGTTATTTCTGAGAAAAGGTCTCCTGTGACTACTTCCAGGAAAAGAAGACTTAGGGTTAACCCCTACATCTTCAACTCAAACATTTTTGCATCTCGTTTACAAGAAATCATTAATAGAAGGTACTACACCACTATGAAGTGCCTTATAAGTGGGTACTCAAGAAAAAGGTACTACTCAAACCAAAAAGGTATCAAAGCGCTTCTACAGATCTGCATTAATAACCAGATCAGTTACTCTTTTGAGAAACTAAAGTCAATGATGCTTGAGTCTAGTTTTGCTGAATTGAATTCTGGAATGCTCACTAGCAGAAGCATCCAGCTCTACCCAAAAGAAGAACTTAAAAGACTCAAAGTAGTTTCAGTCAGAAAAAGGTTTCCCAAGAAAAAATTCAACTCGAAGAAAATGAATGCGAAGATCCTTGCTTCGCGAATCAAAAAACTTCCATCCAAGAACCTTTACTGGGCTTTCCAAAAACTAAGTTTGAAGCGTGAAAGAAAAAGGTTTTACTCAGTACAGAAAGGAATCAAAGCCCTCAACCAGCTCTGTGTAGTGAATTTCATAGGCCACTCGTTTGAAATGCTGAAACTCAACTTAATTAGGTCAAGTCTTAAGTAACTCTTTTAAGTAATAAAGATGCAACCAAGGAAGAGGGAACTCAGGAAAAAACCCAAACAAAAAAACAACTTAGACGACTTCATATCTAAAGAGTTCGACAAAATATCTAAGTCACGCAAACCAAAACCGCTTAAAAAAGCAACAGACTCCAAAGAAACTCCTAAACCAGTTCCACTTAAAAAGATGATGCGATTTCAGGAAGAAACTCAGAAAAAACCACCTGCTGCAAAGGTTTCAGACGAAGAAATCTACGAAGAAGACTTCGAAGACATTTCAGAAGAAGAAACCCCCAAAGCTGAGTCCAACCCTTACAGCATGGAAGAGATCAAAAAAGCTCTTGCAGAAGAAAACGCTAAAGCTTTAGAAAAAGAAAAAGAAGAGGAAAGGTCACCTTCTCCCCAAATTGAATTTGCCACTAAGTCTAGTTTCCAGGTCAACATCAGTAGCAAAACACTGCAACTCCAAGAAAGGCGCAACAAAGACTTACTTGAAATCATTGAACTCGAAAAAGAAACCTTCAACTTATTTGAGCTACTTCCTTTAAGTGAACACGACGCTATGATGGAAAGCATTTCCAAAGGCAACTTACAACATAGCTCTGTGCAGTCCAACGCCGACAACAACGAGACTGAAATGCAAACTGAAGACGTAGAAACTAAAGACGCAGAAGCCCAATGGCCTGGCGAAATGGTGTTAAAAGAAGAAAAACCCATTAACCAAAACTTCGTGAACAAGTTCCTGAGAAGAGTGCTTCCTGTAGTAGAAACTCTTTTGGAAGAAAACGTTTCAAACAAAACTACCAAACTTTCTTTAAACAGAGACAAGTCTTCAGGAGGGATTGCTTCTCAGTTTTCAATTGGATCTAGTGAACTTTTCTCTGAACTGTTTTCAGAAAATGGTGAAGTTACTAACTTGTTGTTTTTCCCAGGCAAAAAAAACTATTTAGTAGCTGTATACAAACTTACAAGCAAAAGTTCAGTTTTAATTTTGTGGGACGTACAAAACCCAAGACGTCCTTCCAGAGTACTTTTTTCTGAAGGTGAAGTTAGTTGTGTGATTGTGCCTTCTAACAGCGAGCACATCCTTATTGCTGGAACTCAACAAGGTTCCCTTCTGCTGTTTGACTTGCGTGAGTCAGCTTCTTTCCACCCTTCTGTTAAAGTAAACAACCAAAAATACACTTTGAGAAGACCCACCTACAGCAGCGAAGCTGTGGTAGAAGGGCACTTAGCACCTGTAGTACAGATTCAACAAGTATCAGGAAACTCAGTGATTTCCTTAGACAACGAAGGTAACTTGGTGGCTTGGAGTTACGTGGAGTTAGGAAGTGCTGACCTTTCAGGGTCGGAAATCGACTTAGGCCTTAGGGTTGGTGGAAGGGCCAAACTTGTAAAAAGCAACTCGCTTTCTCTTTTTAGCTGCTACAACAGAAAACCTTCTTTGGTAAAGTGCTTTGCTGTGAGTCCGTATGACCACAACACCATTATCATGAGCAGTGGGACCAAATTGTACAAGTCCTCCAGGTTTGGAGAAAAAGTTGCGCCTGAAAAGTACAAGATTGCTTCGCAAGTAAGTTGGATTAGCTGGGGAGCAGACCCTTACTTCATTTTAGGTGAAGACTGTGGAAGCATTAGTGTGTACGATAAAGACTACTCAGGACCTGTTAGTAACTGGATTCAAGTAGGCAGTAGTGTTAGGAAAATAGAGTGGGCTAGTAACTCCAAACCAGGGTTTTACTGCATTGACTGCAAAGGACTTGTTTCAATTTGGGACTTAAAAGTTCAAACTGCCAGTCCAGTTGCTAAGGTAGATTTAAGCATTAGAACAGAAGTTGTTGACTGGGTGCTACCTGAAACTGGAAAACAGGGGCTGGTTGTTGCAGTCGCTGAAGGGTCCCAAATTCAAGTTTACAACTTAAACATACCAAGGATTTCGTCTGGTCGTTTCCAAAAATCCATCCAGCGCCTTCCTAGTTAACATTGATTAGGTAGACTGAGTTATAAAGTTCCATAATAAAAATGTTTGGTAACAGAGAGTTTTTGGAAGACTCTGACTCTTCATTTGAACTTGACGGGCCTGAGACTCCTCCGCCGGAGTTTGAGACTTACAACCAGTACTCAAGCAACCCTAATTACGACCCTGAATTTGATTTTGAAGATAAACCCAGTCTTCATAACTTACAAAGTATTCCTAAAGAAGAGTTCAATACTGCTCCCACAGGAAACTTCGTCCCAATGCGGAAAGAAAAGCCTGAAAAGGTAGCTGTAGTAAAAGAAGACCCTGTGCGCCCTCCAAGTGCATCTGCCCAAATGAGAGCTAAAATGCTTGAACAACAAAGGTCAAAACTTCTCAGCAGAGGACAAGCTTCTGCCACCATTCAGTCTAACAACTTCCTTCAATCTGATAATACCCCACTGTCAAATTTTTTAGTTTCGGATAAAATACTCAATGGAAAAGACTTAGAAGAAAGCAAACAATTCAAGGACTTCAGAACAGGTGGGGGCTTTGAACCAAAAATGCAAGGAGTAACCGAAGATAAACTCCCTGGCCCTATTAAAGCTGACAGAACTGTTTTCAAAAATGTTGAGGATGAACTTGAAGAAATGACTCTAGATGAAGCCACTGCTGTCAGAAATAACCCCTCCAAAGCTTTGCAAGAAGCTCATGAAACTCCTAGTCAACAGTCAGTTCCACAGGAAACTTACAAAGATACTCAGTACCAGCAAGTCCCGCCTAAACAACCATTACCTCAACAGATGCCGCCTCAACAGATGCCGCCTCAGCAAGTGCCGCCTCAGCAAGTGCCGCCTCAACAGATGCCGCCTCAACAGATGCCACCTCAGCAAGTGCCGCCTCAGCAAGTGCCGCCTCAACAATATCATGACCAAAGAAGCCAACCAGTTGAGCAAACACTTCAACCTCAACCAGTGCACAGAGCTCCAGAAGAGCAAACTTCTGACCCCCATCAAGGAAACCAAGCACTTTCACCTGTGCAGCCTGTTAGACCCCAAAACGATATACCCAGGAACCCCCAAACAAACATTCGAGAAATTCTTGAAAGAGAAATGACTGACATGAAGCGCTTTTTAACTTCTCCCCTACCAAGGGGTATAATGGTTCAATGCACCATTAAAAGGGACAAAAAGGGTTTTGGAAGGCTATTCCCCAAGTACTACATGCACCTTTCAGACGGCTGGACCTTTTTACTAGCAGGCAAAAAAAGAGGTGCCAACAGAACGTCTAACTACGCAATTACAATGAATCAAAAAGACTTTTCTGTGAAGAACCCTTCTTACTTAGGAAAAGTCAGAAGTAACTTTTTAGGAACTGAATTCCACATCTTCGATAACGGACTGAATCCTAAAAGAAAAGGAGCTAACTCTTCCAACATGAGAGAAGAACTTGGAATAGTTTTATACCAATCTAACATTTTAGGAGCCAAAGGACCCCGCAAAATGAAAGTGCTACTTCCAGCTGTAAACGCTTCAGGTGACCACTACATATGGAGGCCGCTCAACAAAAACGAAGGAATGATTCCTAGTTTCAAAGCAGGCAACAAAGAAGGGATTCTTTCATTCATCAACAAGTCTCCTAAATGGAACGAAAACGTGCAAGCTTTTGTTTTGAACTTCAACGGCAGAGTAGACATGGCCTCTGTGAAGAACTTCCAACTCATTGACGAAAGAGACGACACCAAAGTTTACTTGCAGTTTGGCAAAACTGGCAAGCACGACTTCAACCTAGACTTCCAGTGGCCGTTTTCTCCTGTACAAGCTTTTGGTATAGCCATGACAAGCTTCGATTATAAATTTGCGTGCGAATAATAAAGCTTACTCAAATAAGAGTTCTTGAGAACTGTTATAGATTTCTTTGGCTTGTTCTAGAGTTATTTCAAAATCTTCAAAGGGAACCGTCACTTGGTCTCCTTTCTTAAGGATGATTCCCAAGTAGATTCTTACGTTGTAAGGAGACAAAACTTCGTTGATTATGAGTTCTTTGATGTTGCTGCACTCTAAAAAGAGTCTCTTGACTCCTCCTCCCACTGTTTTTTTGTTAATTTGGACTCCTATGTTTTTGATCACGTACATGCTTTCTTCAACTACTTCTTGGTTCTTCCAGATGTAAACTGCTCCCACTAACACCCACAACCATTTCAGTCCCCAGAAAAGATTAGTCATTAATAGTACTCCTAACAGCCAGTGTCTTTGAACTAAGTTTTTAATAGGCTTTTGGTATGTGAACTTTTTAATAGTGCCTGTCTTACCCACTTGGCAACTGGTAAATTGCATTTATTGATTTGTATTTAGATGTGGCCAAGAAAAAGAAAATAAGTTGCCTCCTTAGCTCAGTCGGCAGAGCATGCGCTTAGTAAGCGTAAGGTCAGTGGTTCGATCCCGCTAGGGGGCTGTTTTTTATAAACCAAACGAGTTTTGTAATAAGATTAATGGAACTGCGAGTAGGAGGCAAGTATAGAATGGGCCGCAAAATAGGCAACGGGAGCTTTGGGGAAATATATATTGGAAGCAACATCCAAACAAACAAAGAAGTAGCTATTAAACTCGAAAATGTAAGATCTCCCCATCCACAACTCCTTTACGAGTCCAAAATATTTAGGGTGCTTCAAGGAGGACCAGGAATTCCAGGCATTATGTGGTATGGAGTAGAGGGCGACTATAATGTATTAGTTATGGACTTGTTAGGGCCTTCTCTAGAAGACTTGCTCAGCTTCTGCAACAAACGACTCTCGTTAAAAACAGTGCTGATGCTAGCAGAACAAATGATTTCAAGAATAGAGTACATTCACTCCAAGAACTTTTTGCACCGAGACATCAAGCCTGACAACTTCTTAATTGGACTCAACAGACAAGCCAGCACTGTCTACGTGATTGACTACGGCTTAGCGAAGAAGTACTGGGACCCCAGAACAAACACTCACATTCCTTACCGAGAAGGTAAAAATCTAACAGGAACTGCGAGGTATGCGTCTGTTTCTACCCACTTAGGAATAGAACAGTCTAGGAGGGACGACTTAGAAGGACTTGGGTACGTGTTTGTTTACTTTCTAAAAGGCTCACTTCCTTGGCAAGGGCTTCATGCTACCAAAAAGAAAGAAAAGTACGATAAAATAATGAACTGCAAACTCAACACTCCTGTTGAGAGTTTGTGCAGTGGACTTCCTGCTGAGTTTGCCACTTACTTAAGCTACTGCAAACAACTGGGCTTTGAAGATACTCCTGACTACACTTACTTGAAGAATTTGTTCAGGGAGTTGTTTTTGAGAGAGGGCTATGAGTATGACTACATGTACGACTGGGTTGGACAGGCTACTGGAACTCAAGGAACAAGTCAGTCTAAAGCTTACAAAAGAAAGTAATGTAAAGTTCGTTAACTAATATGTTGATTTTACTGTTAAGTGGTGTTTTTGCTTTTCAGTGCAAGTTTAGGTTCGAAGATGGAACTACTTATGACTTAGCTAAACTCAGCAAGGAGCTTCCCCCTGACTACACATTCCAAGACAATCAATACAATTATGTAGTCAATATATGTTCAGGAACCTTTAAAACGTGCCAAGGAGAGCCCAACACAATAGCTTCGCAATGGGCAAGTCCTTCAAGTTGTAAGGTTTTAGCAAGAGCCACTTCTATTCTGGGGAATTCAGAACCTGAAGTTTCTTATCTAGACCAGTCTAACCCCTCTTCAGGAATTAAACTGACTTACACAGGGGGTGATCTTTGTTCAGGACTTACTGAAAGAAAGGTGGACATAGTTATAAAATGCAACTACTCTAAACTAGGTCATTTGGCAAGTGTGCATGAAACGCAAACCTGCAAGTATTTATTTGAGTTCGAAAGTAAATATGGATGCCCGATTACTAGTTCATTGGAAAAAAAGCAACCTAGCAAACTCTTTTTAGCAGTTCCCTTAGCTATTTTAGTTTACTTTTTAGGAGGAACTGCTTTAAATAAGTACAGACTTAAGTTGACTTGGCAAGAAAGCTTTCCTCATTCAAACCTTTTTATTCAACTTTGGCAAGCTTGCAAAACTTGCTTCGAGTCCAGCGTTTCAAAGTCTAAAGAAGGGCTGGCCAAGTTGTGCTACTCTCGAACCAATCATTATCCACTTTAAGTAACTCTGTATTTGTGGTNCATAATTAAAATTAACTTAATAGCTCCAGAATTTTATTCCACCTGGACTTAAGACCTTTTTTCGAAAGGAAAGGCAAAGTCTGGGTTACAGCTAAGTACAGGTCTGACCTTTGCTTGGAATGGCTATTCAGGGCTGCTGTTTTGATAACATAGCAGCCATAGTTAGAGTTCATGACCAACTTCAAATTTTCTATACAAGTGATTTCGGTCAGAATAGCATCTCTGATATGCTGAGCCTCCAAACACTTTTCAATGACATTAGAAGAGTATTTTTGTACACACAACTGAGGCACTTTGCCAGCAATCTGTGCATTTATGTTTTCGTGGAACTTGTCTGCATGGTGCTTCACTAACAGTTGCGCAGCGTAGTTGCCGTATGGATCCTGAATTAGGTTTAAAAAGTTCTTAGAGACGCATTCAGAAATTCTCAGGTCGATAATGCATTTCTTTATAAGGTTAAGCCCATGCTTATCCATACATAAATTCGAAACTTCCTTAATGATTTCTTCAACAATAAATGTTAAGTCGGTAATTGTAGTGCAGAGCTTTTGCAAAATGTAACAAGCATTTGGATGGTAGGCCATATTCAATATGCAACCTTTAAAGGCTCTGGCGTATATCATTTCTTCCTCAGAGCAGCTGCATAGACTAGCAAGGGTTTGGAGTGCGTGGGACGCTTTATAGTCAATGGCTAGAGATGGCAAGCTCTTTTCTAAGTAAAGCAGAAGCCTTATTCTCTGCTTAGATGAACTGACGGTAAAGATGGTTTGGCAGGTATAGTTGGCATAGGTATTCATCATCATTTGAGGAAATTGGGGCAACACAACTTGGTAAACCTCGTCTATTTGGGCCTTAGAAGCCTTATTAATAAATTTCTGGCAGTTTAAGGTGCCCTGCTTAGTAAAGCAAGTTTTAGGAATGCTGAAAATAAAGCTAGCTAGCTCAGGATTTATAACGTTGTCTATACAACTCCTAACAGAGATAGGAAGACTTCTGAGGTTGAAGTCCAGTGTAGTATCGGAAACTGCTTCTGATCTACTTCCATTCCATTCACCCATTTTTAGTAATATAGTTTAAGTCCATGAATTATTAAGGATCTTAATTTGAGAAGATGTAAGAGTATGGGTCAAACGAGTATACTATGCCTAGTATGGGGCCTCCAATGTCGTTTCTGCCGCTGGATTCTTTAGTGGTATTCAAAAAAAACTCAAACTTGACTCTGGATTCTGGATCAATTTGGTTCCTTGTTTGGGGGTTTCCATTTTGGTAAATTCCTGGGTCTAGTTTTATCTCTACTTGGTAAAGAACTCCTCCTTTTAACTCAATTCTCGAGTTGAGCTTTTTAAGGGTCTCAAATTCGCAAGGTTGAGTTTCTTCGTATATTGTTTCGGAATTCTGATATATTCTTAAGTACTCAGTAAAGTATCCTTCTTTATCTATTCTTTTTCCCAAAAAAAACCCTATTAAAAAGATGTTTCTGCTGACAGTTAAGTTTAAAACTTCAGGCAAGCTTTCAACTTTCCAGCCTTTAGTTGAGTTTTCAGTGTTTGGAAGGATCTTTAAAAACCTGTTTAGAGTGTATGTAAGCAAGTTCTTTTCCAAGTAGCAACTGTGCAGTTGTTTGCAAACTTCCAATTGAGTTTCCAAGGGATAGTAGTAGTAATTAATAAACTTTGACTTAATATCTTCAGGAATCTCTACACTTGCTTTTTTGTAAACTTCAAATAGTGTTCCAAGCTTATTAATTATTGAATTGAGTGAGGACTCAAAGGGTGGGTCTTCGGAACTGCACTCCAAGCAATGCCCAGTGAACTCTTTGAAAGAAAATACTTTGGCTTGTCTCTTGTGATTTTTGCACTTTATCTCAAAAAATTGAACTCTGTTCAGTAAGTTTTTATTTAGCTCTAACTCCTCGAATTTCTTAACATCATAGTTGCATACTCTGCACTTAATGCTAGTATTCATGCCCTCTGCGCAGTTTCTGCAACAACTGTGCTTACAAGGTAGCTTGTAAGGAATTATACTTTCTATTTTTGAAAACATAACTTGGCACTCAGAGCACTTTTCAAAAATCTGGTTGTAGTCTATTGGGTAGAAATCATAAGTTCCTGGCTTGCACCCAATGTAGCACTTTTGGGTTTGGGTAAAGCATTGCACACAAATACAGTGATTACAGGATAATAAAATAGGAGACTTGAAGCTAACAGAAAAGTAATCGAAACACATAGGGCACTTTGTTTCGAAAGGGTTGAAGTCCCAGGGTTCGGAGGAGAGTTGGTTGAGGTCCATAGCTAACCTAATAGGGTCTTGATGAAGATTGTAGATAGCTTCAAGTACCTTTTGTGAAATGCGCTGTATGGAAGCAAAGCGAGCTTTTTCCACTGAAACTTCTTGCAGCTTTCGAAGACAACTCTCATCTGTTAAGTTTATTGAGAACACGGAGGAGCAGTCTTTACAAGCGAATTCTAAAGTCCTAGCGTCCAAAAACTCTGCTTCAGAATTGCATCCACACTTAGGCTTCTTTTCAATGTAGGCTTGCAGCCAATTCAATACAGCTTCTTTGCGCTGATCCGACCCCACCAAAGCTTCTTTAACTCTTTTTTGCTGAAGGTAGTCCAGCTCGCTTTTGTGCCTAGTATAAATATCTTCGATTTTGTCAAATAAACTCATAATTATATATGGAAAATTTTTTGAACCCCAAGAACCAGTTTCCAGACTTTATGGCAATGCTGCCTCCTCAAATAAAAGAAGCAATATCCAGAAACGCTCCTCCACAACAGCTAAAGGAAATGCTTTTAAGCCACGCACAAAACATCGAACAAATGGCAAATTCCCAGAAAACTCAAACAGCAGACCCTTCTCTTATACAAGAAAGAGACATCCTAAAAGACCAGCTCACCAAGAGACTCCAGAACTTAGAAAACACCGACCACTCCTTCAAGTAATTTTTAACTAGGTCTGCAACAACAGATTCAAAATCTCGAAAATCAGGTTAGGTACTTCAAGTCACAAATAAACGACTCTAAACAACGTGAAGAAGAAATGTACTACCAAATACAAAATGCTTACACAAGAGTTCACCAACTGCAAAACCAACTCCTCAACTTCACCAGAAAGTCATTTATAGAAAAAGAAAACTACTTAGTAGAAAACGAAGACCTCAAAAGGAAACTAGAGGAAACTGAACTCCAAGTCTCTTTTGCATACAAAGAAAACCAAAGAACCCCTAAGAAAAACTACACCAGAGAAAGTTCCCCAATGACCAAAAGAACTTCTAAAGACTCAGTAACTAGTCCAAGAAAACCCAAGTCTTCTATACTGCAGAACCTCAACTCCAAACTCAAAATGCTTGAAGACGAAAAACTCAAACTCACAAACGACCTAAACAAAGTTCCTGAAGCCAAACAAAACGACCTCCACCTTGAAATTTCTATACTGGACTCCAACATCAACTTAATCAAGGACAAGCTAAAAAAGTATAACTCATTAACTTGATGCTTTTTCTTCTAAGTGGATACTCATTCTTTCTGTTTCTTCATTAGTGTATTCTCTAACATTCTTCACAAACAAACAAACTATTCCTCCAATAGCAGCAGCAGCTAATGGAATCCCAGCAACTGTTGCTCTTATGTAGCTTGTACTGTCTAAGCTTCCTAGGTTTGTAACAAAAAACAGTGCCATTCCTGAAGAAAACTTATCGAACAAAGACATCGTCCCCCACACAAAAGCCCCTGAAGTACCGTGTTCCCCTACAAAAGCTGAAATGAACCCCATTGCACAGTTTAACATTATAGAAAGTCCTAGTCCTAACACAACTGACACTGGGACCATGTAGTATCTGGTTTCGTGTGTCAAAAAAACCATTGGAACTACTCCCAGGAGCACAAAGCACACCCCAGCTCCAAAAATCAACTTCCTGCTGATTCCTCTTCTAGTAAAGGTAGGTTCAAATCTGTCTAGCATAAGGGACATCCCTGCACTTCCTATGTACAAGCAAAGCGGTATCAAAGCAAGTTCCCAAGGCGTCTTTTTGGAGGCTTCGTCTACTGTAGAGACTCCTCCCATGCTTAGCACTGCTGTTAAGTAAAAAGGAAGCATTGCAGTAATCACGTTGTTAGCTAGTCTTGCTAGCATGTAAACTGCGCCTATCCAGTACGTTTGACTTTTCTTGAGCCAGTCCTTCCAGTTCATTTCTTCTATCACAGATCCGTTGTTTTCTTGCTCGTTAGAACCATTCATTTCTGTGTTTTGGGACTCATTGAGCATTTTGCCCAAGTCTCTGTAACTTTCTGAGGCGATTTGGGACAGTTCTACTTCTTTTATAGTAAAGATAAAAAGAATGTTAATGCTGAGTCCAATACACAGCACTATTATGGATAAAACGTGGAACTGAATTTCAGGGTCAGAAATAAGTTTGAACAGTGCAAGAGCTATGAGCAAAACCGCAATGTTCGAAATGTAAGTAAAAGCAGTTCTAAGTGTAATCAGTTTAGTTTTTTTTTCCTTGATTGGAGTGAGTGAAGGGATCAAGGACATGTGGGAAATCTGGATTGCAGCCCAACCAAGGTTAAAAGCTGCAGCAAAGAAACAGTACCAAAAAACCTGCATAACTGCTCTAGGATTTCCACTCATAGCCATACAAGGGTAGCAGTCTTCCCAAATAAAGAAAAAGCATATAGGAACTATGACTGTACCAATCATATACCACGGTTTTCTGCGTCCGAATCTAGTGTTGAATTTATCAGAGTACAACCCTACTATAGGAGTAGCAATTCCGTCCCCTAGTTGCCCTGAAAGCATTACTGCTCCTGCCACTCCAGAAGAAATCTTTTGCACATTTGCCAAGAAATACAGCAAGTAATTAAACCAACAAGCTGCGCACAGGTCGTTCATAACGTGACCTACTCCGTAAACCCAGGTTGTAAACGTTGTGAGTCCGTCAAATTTCTTAGATTGCAAACTACTTGAATTTAGCATTTCTTTCCCCAGTTTTACAAGTAATATGGACTTTAGTGGTTTAATTTTTAAACTTTAATTCTATTAGACTCACAGTCAGTATTTCTTTAATACAAATGGTGATAGTAGGAATAACAGGAACGCTAAGCGCGGGAAAAGAGTCAATAGTTCAGTACCTGCAACTAGTGCATGGATTCCACATAATAAACCTAGAAAACAAGGAATGGGAAGACAAAATACAGAGTAAACCTTACTCAGGAGAGAACTATGAAAGCGAAGAAGATTTTAGACAAGCAGTTGCCAGGCAAGCTTTGCGAATTATCATGGAAGACTGGCAAGAGCACTACATCGTTTACCCTATCACCCTTCCTCACGAACTAGAAGTGTTCCAAAAACGCAGTTATTTCATTCTGCTGGGTATCGATGCACCCACTAAACTCCGCTACACTTACTACTGCAAAAAGCATGGAAAACCCAAAAACTTATTGCAAGGCTTCCTTCATATGGACGATCACGTAATTACTAATTAGACAAAGTTCGGACACGACGGATACCCTTGCAGAATCCACGAGTGCTTGCTATCAGCTGACAGAATCATTCAAAATAAGGGAGGACTTGAAGAGCTGTACTTGCAAGTGAGGCTCTTAGACCTCCTGAATCCAGAGCATGTGCGTCCAGGTTGGGACACTTACTTCATTAGACTTGCAGAGCTAGCTGCTACAAGATCTAGTTGTGTAGAAACAAGGTCTGGGTGCGTGATAGTTTCTGACCGCAAACTCATAGCAACTGGCTACAACGGAACTCCTTCTCACATTGCTAACTGCAGCGAAGGCGGGTGTGAAGCTTGCACTTTAGGCAATTCCCAGGAGTGTTTGTGCATTCATGCTGAAGTCAATGCCTTGCTTGAAGCTGGGAGGCACAAGTGTAAAGGAAGTACTTTGTACTGCACTCACTTTCCTTGTTTAGAGTGCGCAAAAAGCATAGTGCAGAGCGGAGTAGTTAGAGTTGTTTACAGCAGAATCGAAACACTCAATGAAGCTATTGAACAGCTTTTTCTGGGAGTGGGTTTGCAAGTTGTGCATCACCCACCTGCAATCATTTCACAAGTTCAGATCTCAGAAAGCCTAATTCCTATTACATCTAACCAAAAGTAATTGTAAATGAACAAGTGCTTAACGTTTAATTACACTCATAAATAAAATGCTGGCTAGGAGAACTTTGGGCCTTTTGAAACGCAACGTCAGTATGACCGTTCGGGATGCCATTAACGCAGCAATGGACGAAGAAATAGCCCGAGATCCAGACGTCTTCTTGATCGGTGAAGAAGTTGCTCAGTACAATGGAGCTTACAAAGTCTCCAAAGGACTATGGGAAAAGCACGGTTCTCAAAGAGTTTGGGACACACCCATCAGTGAACCAGGATTCACTGGCTTAGCAGTTGGAGCTTCACTTGTAGGCCTTAAACCCATTCTTGAATTTATGACCTTTAATTTCGCAATGCAAGCTATCGACCATATTGTGAACTCTTCAGCTAAAATCCGTTACATGAGTGCAGGAAGGCTTGAAGGCAGCATTGTTTTCAGAGGAATTAACGGGCCAGCTGCAGGAGTAGCTGCTCAGCACTCACAAGACTATGCTGCTTGGTACTCCCAAGTGCCAGGTTTGATTGTACTGAGTCCTTACGATAGCGAAGACGCCAAGGGACTACTGAAAGCTGCTGTAAGGGACCCCAACCCTGTTGTTTTTCTAGAAAACGAACTGATGTACGGTAGAGAGTTCGAAGTTGATGAGAAGGTGCTTGATAAAGACTTTGTACTTCCCATTGGTGAAGCCAAAGTCATGCGTGAAGGGACTTCTGTGACAATAGTGGCTTACTCTAGAATGGTAGGAGTGTCCTTGGAAGCCGCAGAGCAACTTGCTAAAGAAGGAATTGAAGCCGAAGTCATAAACCTTAGGTCCATCAAGCCTTTAGACGTAAACACCGTAGTTAAGTCCATTAAGAAAACCAACAGAATCGTAACTGTTGAGGATGGATGGCCTACTTGTGGAGTTGGTGCAGAACTAGCAGCCAGAATGATGGAAACTGAAGCCTTTGATTACCTGGATGCTCCTCTTGAAAGAATTACAGGTGCCGAAGTCCCTATGCCTTATTCGTTGCCCCTTGAACAGAAATCAACTCCCCGTCCTCAGAACGTAGTTAACGCTGTCAAGAGAGTTTGCTACAAAGCTTAATTTAACTCCCTTTCGTAATTAAGATTACTATACCTAAGCTAGGGTGGAAAGTATCAAAATGGCAACATTCAAAGTTCTAGTTTAAAATTTTGCAAATGATTATAATTTATAAAAATGAGTGACGAAGTAGACTCTGCTTTTGAAGAAGAATACGAAGAAGAAGAGAGTTCTGTAGTTTACGACGACGACAAAGAGCCAGCTAAAGACTA
>PR_CR_10_Liq_1_inCRDRAFT_1001123_pt1 | contig 15592 bp, 15 predicted proteins | sample PRCRCaboRojoPR_3_FD_10241 | JGI IMG/M metagenome (IMG submission 10241)
AGGCGTGGCCGATCAGCTTGACGGCGCGCTGGACGAGCCGCTGGCCGCGCTGTCGCGCGCCGTGACCGAATTGGGCGAGGCCGCGCAGGGGGTCGAGCGGGTGCTGGACGCGATGAGCTTTGACCCGCACGAGCTGGAGCGCACCGAAGAGCGGCTTTTCGCCCTGCGGGGGCTGGCCCGAAAGCACCAGGTGATGCCCGACGATCTTGCCGATCTCACGCAGGAGTTGCGGGGCCGTCTTGATCGGCTGGAGGCAGGTGATGCCGATCTGGTCCGGCTCGAGTCCGAACTCGCCACAGCGCGCGAGGCCTATGACGCGGCCGCCGGGGGGCTCAGCGCCGCGCGGGCCGAGGCCGCGGGGCGGCTCGATGCCGCTGTCGCCGCCGAGCTTGCCCCGCTCAAGATGGAGCGGGCGGTGTTCACCACCGCCATCACGGCAGCCGAGGATGGCCCCGATGGCCGCGATGCCGTGGCCTTTACCGTGGCGACGAACCCGGGTGCGCCCGCCGGTCCCCTGAACAAGATCGCCTCGGGCGGGGAGCTCAGCCGGTTTCTTCTGGCGCTCAAGGTCTGCCTGACCGCGCCCGATGCGGGAGTCACGATGATCTTCGACGAGATCGACCGCGGCGTGGGCGGGGCCACTGCTGCCGCCGTGGGGCGCAGGCTGGCCGATCTGGCCGGGGAAGGGCAAGTGCTCGTGGTGACCCATTCGCCCCAGGTCGCGGCCCTGGGGCAGCATCACTGGCGCGTGGAAAAGCGCGTCGAGGCGGATCAGACCCTGTCCACCGTCACACCCCTGACCACTCCGGACCGTGTGGACGAGATAGCCCGGATGCTGTCGGGCGACCGGATCACCGATGAAGCGCGCGCGGCGGCGCGGGCGCTTCTGGACGGGTAGGCTCGCAGGCTCAGTTGCGATCCGGGACCAGCTTGCCAGGATTCAACAGGTTGTGGGGGTCCAGCGCCTGTTTGATCTGGCCCATCACGTCCCAGCCGTCCCCGTGTTCGGCTGCCATATAGCCGCGCTTGCCCAGCCCCACGCCATGTTCGCCGGTGGCGGTCCCGCCCAGGGCCAGCGCCCGTTCGACCATGCGATGGGCAAGCGCCTCTGCCTCGGCCCGTTCGGACGGATCCTCGGGGTCGATCATCAGCACGACATGATAGTTGCCGTCGCCCACATGGCCTAGGATCGGGCCGGGCACGTCGGAGCGGGCGAGGTCCGCCTGGGTGGCCTCGACCGCCTCGGCCAGGCGCGAGATGGGCACGCAGACATCCGTGACCCACATCCTGCGCCCGGGATGGGCGGCGACGATGGACCAGGCCGCGTTGTGCCGCATGGTCCAGAGGCGGGTGCGGTCCTCGGGCCGGTCGGACCAGCGGAAATCGCTGCCGCCATGGTCTGCCGCGATGGCGCCGAACCGCTCGGCCGTTTCGGCCACGCCGGTCTCTGAGCCGTGAAACTCGACCAGAAGATGCGGCGTTTCCGGGAAATCTCCGCCCGACTGTCGGTTGAAGATCGCGCAGGTCAGGGCATCGACGAATTCGATCCGCGCCACCGGCAGGCCCATCTGGATCGTCTCGATCACCGTGTCGACCGCCGCGCCGATCCCGGGAAAGCCGCAGATCGCGGCCGAGATCGCCTCGGGCTGACCGTGAAGCCGGAGCGTGAGTTCCGTCACCAGGCCCAGCGTGCCCTCGGAGCCTACGAAGAGCCCGGTCAGATCATAGCCCGCCGCCGATTTGCGCGCCCGCCCGCCGGTGCGGATGACCCGCCCATCGGCCAGCACCGCCTCGAGCCCCAGAACGTTGTCGCGCATCGTGCCGTAGCGCACGGTGGTCGTCCCGCTGGCCCGTGTCATGGCCATCCCGCCGAGAGAGGCATTGGCCCCCGGATCGACCGGAAAGAAAAGACCGGTCGTGCGCAATTCGGTATTCAGCCCCTCGCGCGTGAGGCCTGGCTGCACGGTACAGTCCATATCCTCTGGCCGCACCTCCAGAAGCCGGTCCATGCGGGCGAAATCCACCATCACGCCGCCTTGCGTGGCCAGCGCGTGCCCTTCGAGCGACGTGCCCGCGCCCCAGCCCACGACCGGACAGCCATGCTGGGCGCAGATCCGCATCAGCGCCTGCACCTCTTCGGTCGTCTCGGGATAGGCGACCGCGTCGGGCGGGGTCGGTGGATGATAGGCCTCTGATCGGCCATGGGCCTCCAGATCGGGCTTGGAGAGCGACAGCCGTTGGCCTAGTAAAGATGAAAGCGCGGACACGGCCTCTGGTATCGGCATCTGTACCTCGTCGGGGTCATGTGTCGCCAATCTAACGGCGCGGTGCCGCGGGTGAAAGCGGGACGATGAGCGGCGCAGACAGCAGCAAGGAGCAGTCGGAACTGGCCGATATTCGGGCCAGCTTCAATCGTGGCTGGCAGCTGATCAAGCATCGCGGCCCTTCGCAGATCCAGTTCTGGTTCATCGCCTTGGCCGTGGGCATCGCGGCGGGCTTTGCCGCGCTTTTGTTCCGCAAGGCGATCGACTGGCTCCAGGCCTTTGTCTACGGCACCGACGATGTGAACCGGTTGCACAGCTTCGCCGAGACGCTGGATTGGTACTGGGTCTTGGTCGTGCCGATCCTGGGCGGGCTCGCGGTGGGGATCATCCTGCACCATTTCACGCCCGACGGCCGCGTGCGCACCGTGGCCGACGTGATCGAAGGGGCTGCGATCAACGACGGGCGGGTTGAGAAGAAAGCCGGCGTCGCCTCGGTGCTGGCCAGCTGGATCACGCTGTCGACCGGGGGCTCGACAGGGCGCGAGGGGCCGGTCGTTCACATGGCCGCGCTGATTTCGAGCTGGGTGTCGAACCTGCTGCGGGCCGACGGGATCACGGGACGTGATCTGCTGGGCTGCGCCGTGGCCGCTGCCGTCTCGGCCAGTTTCAATGCGCCCATCGCGGGTGCGCTCTTCGCGCTCGAGGTGGTGCTGCGCCATTTCGCGCTGCATGCCTTTGCGCCCATCGTCGTGGCCTCGGCTGCGGGCACGGTGATCAACCGCTTGGCCTTTGGCGACGTGACCGAGTTCACGCTGCCCGGGACCTCGGCGCTCGAATTCTATCTCGAACTGCCCGCTTTCCTGATCCTCGGCCTCGTGTCGGGGCTTGTGGCGGTGGTGATGATGCGGGCGATCTTCTGGGCGGACGATTTCGAAACAGGGATACAGAACCGGATCGGCATGCCGCGCTGGGCCCGGCCCACGCTGGCCGGTGCCGTGCTGGGGGCCATGGCGATCTTTTTCCCCCATATCATCGGCGTGGGCTACGAGACGACCTCGGCCGCGCTCACGGGACAGCTGGGGCTTTGGGATGCCATCGTCTTTGCCGCCCTCAAGGTCTGCGCGGTGGCGGTCACCGTGGCGGGCCGTATGGGCGGCGGGGTCTTCTCACCGTCTCTGATGGTTGGCGCCCTGACAGGGCTGGCCTTTGGCCTGATCGCCACGGGGCTTTTTCCGGACGTCTCGGGCAGTCACACGCTCTACGCCCTGGCGGGCATGGGCGCGGTGGCGGCGGCGGTGCTGGGCGCGCCCATCTCCACCACGCTCATCGTCTTCGAACTGACGGGTGACTGGCAGACGGGCCTTGCGGTGATGGTGTCGGTGTCGATGTCGACGGCACTCGCGTCACGCCTGGTGGATCGCTCGTTCTTTCTCAGCCAGCTCGAGCGGCGGGGCGTGCATCTTGCGGCGGGGCCGCAAAGCTACCTGCTGGCGATGTATCGCTGTGTCAGCGTGATGCGCGGACCCATGGACCCGGCTGCCGCGGACGAGGCGACCTGCTGGAAAATGATCGAAGAGGGCACCTATCTCGATGCCAATGCAACGCTGGAACAGGCGATGCCGATCTTCGAAGCGTCGGGCGTCAGTTTCATCCCCGTCGTGCGCCTGCGCGGCGGGGATAATCCCCCCGAATTGCAGGGGGCCCTGTTCCACGTGGATGCGCTCAAGGCCTATAACCGCGCGCTTGCGGCGACGGCCGAGGAAGAGCACAGCTGACCTGCGATCGGCCTAGAGCTGTTCGACGGTGACATGGTCACTGGCATAGAAGGCGATGTGACCGGCGATCTGGGCCACGTCCTCTTTCGGCGCCTCGTAGGACCAGGCCGCATTTTCGATGGTGGTGGACTTGGTCACGATCGAGAAATAGCGCGCTTCGCCCTTGTGCGGGCAGGTGGTGCGATGATCGGTCTCGTCGAGAAAGGCCATCGCCAGGTCGGCACGCGGGAAATAGATCACGGGCTCATAGCCGGCCTCGTGCAATTCCAGCGCGGCATCGCTTTCGCCCAGAACGGCGCCGCCGGCGCGCACACTCCACTTGCCCTCGGCCTTGCGGATCTCGATCTTGCTCATGGGCTCCCCCTCGTGTGTGCTTGGCGCGGTCATGCCGCGCGGATGTGACACTGGCGTGTCAAAGAGGTGCGGTCGCCCGGTCAAGCCAGGCCCGGCTGTCGTCGCTCAGAAGCGGTCCGATCCGATCACGCACTGTGTGGTGATACCCGTCGATCCAGTCGCGTTCAACGTCTGAGAGCATGTCCGGGACGATCAGCCGCCGGTCGATGGGCACCCAGGTGAGCGTCTCGAAGCACAGCATCGCCCGGTCGTCGCCGCCCGGCAGGGCCGGGGCTTCGGCCACGGCGACCAGGTTCTCGATACGGATGCCGAAGCTGCCGTCGCGATAATAGCCCGGTTCGTTCGACAGAATCATGCCGGGCCGCAGGGCCACCTCGCCGGTGCGTGCCAGCCGCTGCGGGCCCTCGTGCACGCTCAGGTAGCTGCCGACACCGTGGCCGGTGCCATGGTCGTAATCCTGTCCCGCCTCCCATAGCGCCATGCGGGCCAGCGCGTCCAGGTCGCGCCCCGCAAGCCCCTTGGGAAAGCGCGCGCGGCTGATCGCGATCATGCCCTTGAGCACCCGGGTGAAGGCTTCGGCACGGTCCGGTCCCACGTCGCCCAGGGCGATGGTCCGGGTGATGTCGGTGGTGCCATCTTCGTACTGACCACCCGAATCGACCAGAAGCAGCTCGCCCGGGGCCAGCGCACGGTTGGTGGCCTCGCTCACCCGGTAATGCACGATGGCGGCGTTGGGGCCCGCGCCCGCGATGGTCTCGAAGCTGATGTCGCGCAGCGCGTTCGTCTCGCGGCGGAACTCTTCGAGGCTGCGCACCACGTCGATTTCGGTCAGCGTGTCGGGCGGGGTCGTGTCGAGCCAGGCCAGTAATCTGCACATCGCTACCGCGTCGCGCAGATGGGCGGCGCGCGCCCCATCCAGCTCGGCCCCGGTCTTGCAGGCCTTCGGGATCAGGCAGGGGTCGTCGGCCTCTGCGATGGCCACCCCAGCCGCATCCAGCGTCGCAAAGACGATCTCGGGCGCGGTCTTGGGATCCACGCGCACCGGGCCGCCGAGTGTTGCCAGCGCGGGCAGGAAGGCCTCGGGCGGTGCCACCGAGACTTCGGGCCCCAGATCCAGATCGGCGCATTTGCGCGGATCGGTGAAGAGCGTCACGCGCCCATCGGCAAAGACAATGGCAAAGCTCTGCAGGATCGGAATACGGGGAATATCCGCGCCGCGGATGTTCAGCAGCCAGCAGATTGAATCCGGCAGGCTCAGCACGGCGGCGCGCTGACCTGCGTCGCGCAAGGCGCCCGCGATCTCGGTGCGCTTCTCGCCCGCGCTGCGCCCCGCCAGGTGCTCGGGATGATGCCAAGCCCGGCCCGCGGGCGGGGCAGGCCGATCGTCCCAGATGCGGTCGACAAGGTTCTCCACTGGCTGCAGAGCAATCCCCCTTGGCGCGAGCGCCTTGCGCAAGGCCGTGACCTCGGCCCGGGTGTGCAGCCAGGCGTCATAGCCCACGGCGCCGCCGTCCAGATGCTCGGCAATCCAGGCGCCCAGCTTGGTCTCGGGCCATGGCACGGGCGTGTAGACCGACAGGTCCACCTGGTCGCGCACCTGCACCCGGTAGCGCCCGTCGATGAAGACGCCGGCGCGGTCCTTCAGCACGACGCAAGACCCGGCCGATCCGGTAAAGCCCGTGAGCCAGGCCAGCCGCGCATCGCAGTCGGCCACGTATTCGCCCTGATGCGCATCGGCGCGCGGGACAAGAAAGGCATCGCACCCCGCCGTCGCCATCTCGGCCCTCAGCGCTGCAAGTCGGGCCGCGCCATGCTGGGGCGATCCCACCACCTCGAAGGACTGAAACATGCCCGCTCTCTCCCCCATCGCCGGGGGTGTGTACCCCCTGTCTTCTTCTTGGCCCAAATACCTCAACACGACGCGCGCCAAAGGTCGAACACTGGCGAGAATATCACCTCGGTCCGACACGGGCGCCGGAATTTTCCAAAATTCCGGACCGCCCCAGAATAACCGCCGTCAGCCCGCCTTTCGGATCCCCATTATCCTCGCCTGGGCGCGCGGGTCGTTGTCGAACAGGCTCGCCAGCTGTTCGGTGATCGCGCCGGCCAGCTGTTCGGCATCGGTGATCGTCACCGCGCGCTGGTAGTAGCGGGTCACGTCATGGCCGATCCCGATGGCGATCAGTTCCACCTGCTTCTTGCGCTCGACCATGGCAATCACGTCGCGCAGGTGCTTTTCCAGGTAATTGGCCGGGTTCACGGACAGCGTGCTGTCATCCACCGGTGCCCCGTCCGAGATCACCATCAGGATCTTGCGCGCTTCGGGTCGGGCCTGCATGCGCCGGTGCGCCCATTCCAGCGCCTCGCCGTCGATGTTTTCCTTGAGCAGTCCCTCTTTCATCATCAGGCCCAGGTTGTCGCGGACCCGGCGCCAGGGCGCGTCGGCGGATTTGTAGATGATGTGGCGCAGGTCGTTCAGGCGGCCGGGCTGCTGCGGGCGGCCCTCGTTCAGCCAGGCCTCGCGGGCCTGCCCGCCTTTCCAGGCGCGGGTGGTGAAGCCCAGGATCTCGACCTTGACGCTGCAGCGCTCCAGCGTGCGGGCCAGGACATCGGCGCAGATCGCGGCAATCGAGATGGGCCGCCCGCGCATGGACCCGGAATTGTCCAGAAGCAGCGTGACCACCGTGTCGCGAAACTCGGTGTCCTTTTCGACCTTAAAGCTCAACGGTGTGGTCGGGTTCGCCACCACGCGTGCCAGGCGGCCTGCATCCAGGATACCTTCCTCCCGGTCGAATTCCCAACTGCGGTTTTGCTGGGCCTGAAGCCGGCGTTGCAGCTTGTTGGCCAGCCGGCTCACCGCGCCCTTGAGCAGTTCAAGCTGCTGGTCGAGATAGGCGCGCAGACGTTCGAGCTCGATCGGCTCGGCCAGCTCTTCGGCCTTGATCTCTTCGTCATGGGCATCGTCGAAGACCTGGTACTCCGGGTCGGCTTCGGACACGGGTTGGGGCGCGGGCGGCTCCAGCGGGGCCTCGCCCTCGGGCATCTCGGTTTCTTCGCCCATCTCCTGGTCGGCCATTTCGTCGACCGATACGCTGGCCTCGGCCGCGTCTTGCGTCTCGTCCTGGGACTGGTCGGGATTGGCGTCCTCGGGACTATCGTCCTGGTCGTCCTGACCGGTGCTGTCGGGCTCCTGCTGGTCCTCTTCGCTGGTTTCGGCGTCGTCCTGGCTGTCGTCGTCCTGGGCATCGGGGTCGTCGCCCAGTTGGTCGCCGTATCCCAGGTCGTCGATTACCTTGCGCGAGAAGCGGGCAAAGGCCGCCTGGTCGGTCAGCGTGTCCTCGAGCCCGTCAAGCGTGCCGCCCGCCTGCTCTTCGATGAAGCCGCGCCACAGGTCCATGACATTCTGCGCCGCGGGCGGCAGGTCGCGGCCTGTGGCCAGGTGACGGATCAGGTAGCCCGCAGCCGTGGCCAGGGGCGCATCGGCGGCCTGGGTGATCTGGTCGTAACCGCGGCGCCGGGCATCCTCGCCGATCTTGGCGTCGATATTGCCGGCGGTGCCCGGCATGTCGCGCGCGCCCACGGCCTCGCAGCGGGCGGTCTCCATCGCCTCATACAAATCGCGCGCCATGTCGCCCGCGGGCGCATAGCGGCTGTGCAGCGCGTCGTCGTGGTAGCGGCGGTGCAGCGCCAGGGCGTCGGCGGTGCCCCGGGCGATCAGCACCTCTTCGCGGGTCATGCGGCGGCTGATCTGGGGCAGGCGCATCGCGTCGCCCGAAAGGCCCGAGGGATCGACCGTGTAGCTCACGGTCAGGTCCGGGTCGTCGGCCATCACGCGGGTGGCTTCGGCCAGCGCCTTTTTGAACGGCTCGGAGGGGTTGTCGGACGATTGGGCCATGATGGTCTGCCTGGGCGGTTCCGGATCTGTCCGGGCAACCTAGACCCGTTGCAGGAGCTTGGCCAGTGGGGGCAGCGGTCTTTGGGCTTTGGTCTTAAAGGATGACGTCCTGGCATTGACCGATCCGGTCCTCGCGCGCAGCCCGGGCACGATCGGCGCGGCCCTGGTCGAGGCTGTAGGCCTCTTCGGCCAGAAGATAGGCAATCTCGGTCCAGCCAGAGGACCACCATCCGCGCGGCTGGGTCGCGGGCACGCCTTCGTCCAGCGCGTCAGGCAGGGTGGTTTCCAGCAGAAAGTCGAAATCGCCGCTCATCGAGCTGTGGTCCTGCGCGGCGTCCAGTCCGCGCGCCCGTTCATGCGCGGCCAGCGCCGCAAGCCGTCCAGCGCAGGTTGCGAACAGTTCCGCCCGCTGGTGCGCGAAGGGGGGAAGGGCGGTGGCGACGGTGCCGGTCCAAACCATGAGCATCGCGCCGCCCAGGGAAAGAAGGGCATGGCGTGTCATGTAACAATTTTATGACACAGAAAATTGAGAAATCAATAACGTATATACAATGACTGTGCATTTAGCATCAAGCGCCTAGCATTTGGGCGTGGGAGCAGGACAACCGCACCGAAACCGGGCGCACGCCGGATCAAGCGACTCGAAACGGGTGAGACGGCGGGCAAGGCCTTTCGAAAGGCCTTTGCATCGCGCTGTCGACAGCGCGGAATAAAGCGGCGTCGACGCCGCTTGGAGAAAGGCGCGTCGACGCGCCTTTCCTGCCCCGGACTATAATGGTCGCGGCCAGGGCCTCAGCCCAGGCTGACGCTGGCCGCGCTTTCGGGCAGCTCTTCGTCGAAACACCGTTGGAAGAACTCGGCCACCGTCTGACGCTCGAGCTCATCGCACTTGTTCAGGAACGACACGCGGAAGGCATAGCCCACATTGCGGAAGATCTCGGCATTCTGCGCCCAGGCAATCACCGTTCGGGGGCTCATCACCGTGGAGAGGTCCCCGTTCATGAAAGCCGTCCGGGTCAGATCCGCCACCTTGACCATCTGGTGCACCTGTCGGCGGCCCTTTTCGGTGTTGTAATGCGGGCATTTCGCCAGCACGATCGCGCTCTCGGCGTCGATCGACAGGTAGTTCAGCGTGGCCACGAGGCTCCAGCGGTCCATCTGGCCTTGGTTGATCTGCTGGGTGCCGTGATACAGGCCCGTCGTGTCGCCCAGGCCCACCGTGTTGGCGGTGGCGAAGATGCGGAAATAGGGATGCGGGTGCAGCACCTGGTTCTGGTCCAGAAGCGTGAGCTTCCCGTCCACTTCGAGCACGCGCTGGATGACGAACATCACGTCCGCACGGCCCGCATCGTATTCGTCAAAGACGATGGCTGTCGGGGTGCGCAGCGCCCAGGGCAGAATGCCCTCCTGGAACTCGGTGACCTGCTTGCCGTCCTTGAGCTTGATCGCGTCCTTGCCGATTAGGTCGATCCGGCTGATATGGCTGTCGAGGTTCACGCGTACCGCAGGCCAGTTCAGCCGCGCCGCGACCTGTTCGATATGGGTCGACTTGCCGGTGCCGTGATAGCCCTGGATCATCACGCGGCGGTTGTGCGCAAAGCCCGCAAGAATCGCCAGTGTCGTATCCGGGTCGAACTTGTAGGTGCTGTCGAGGTCGGGCACCCGGTCGGTGCGCTCTTCAAAGCCCTTGACGACCATATCCGTGTCGATGCCGAACACGTCACGCACCGAGATCTCTTCGGTCGGTTTGGCTTTGAGGTCGATCTGGCCGTCCGCCATGGCATCTGTCCTTCCATCGGGCTGTATATCGCAGGTGTGGTGCAACATATTGCAGGAAGGGGCAAGGGGAAGGTCCACGCTGGTACTGGTCACTGTGCGCTGCGTGTCCTACAACGCGTGGGACGCCAATCAGAGGCCCCATGTCTCGTCTCCAAGAGATCGAAACGCTGATCGCGCGCATCGCGACCGGAGACCGGCGCGCCTTTCGTGAATTGTATCGGCATGTTTCTCCGAAACTCTTTGGCATATGTCTGCGTGTCTTGAACGATCGGGCCGAGGCCGAGGACGCGCTCCAAGAGGTTTTCGTTAAGATCTGGAACGGGGCGGACCGCTACCGCGCCAACGGACTTAGCCCCATGACCTGGCTGATCACCGTGGCGCGGAACCATGCCATCGACCGGTTGCGCCGCCGCCGCGCGGCCCAGGGCGACATGGACGAGGCCGTGGATCTCGCCGATCCCGCACCGGGCCCCGAGACGCGGCTGGTGGCGGCCGGAGAAACCGCGCGGTTGTCCGCGTGCCTGGAGGAACTGGACGAAGCCCGCGCAGATGCCGTGCGCGGCGCCTATCTGACGGGCCTGACATACAAGGAACTTGCGGCACATCATGGTGTGCCGCTGAACACGATGCGAACCTGGCTGCGCCGCAGCCTTTTGAAACTCAAGGAGTGTCTCACAAGATGAGCACGCCCGACCAGCCAGACCGGGACGAGGATCGCCTGCTTGCAGGCGAATACGCCCTTGGTCTTCTGCCGCCCGAAGAGGCGGTCGCGTTCGAGGATCGCCTGTCCTCGGACCCGGAGTTGCGCGCGCTCTATGCCATGTGGGCCGAGGATCTTGCGGGTCTCCTTGACGACACCAAGCCCGTGCGCCCGCCGCGCCGGGTCGCCACGCGGCTGGACCGCGCCCTTTTCCCCGAAGCGCGCCCGCCGCTTTGGCGACGGTTGGGTCTTTACGGGCTGGGCGGGGTCGCCGCGGCGCTTGTCGTGTACATGGCGACCAGTTTTGGGTGGTTGCAGACCGGGCTCGGCACCCGGCTCGTACCGGAGCTGACCGCGTCGCTGGCCTCCGAGGATGGCGCGCTGGTGGTCAACGCGGCGTATGATGCGGACACGGGCCAGCTGTTTCTCGAGCGCGCGCAGGGGGCGCCGGCCCCGGGCCGCGCTCTCGAGCTTTGGCTGATCGCGGGCGAGGCCGCGCCGGTCTCGCTCGGGGTTCTGCCCGCGGAACGCACAGCGAGCGTGGCGCTGCCCGCGGCGCTGCGTTCGGGCCTGCCCGGCGCGGTGCTGGCCGTCTCTGACGAGCCGCCGGGCGGGTCGCCTACCGGTGCGCCCACGGGCGACGTGCTGGCACTGGCCGAGCTCACGTCCCTGTGACCGGTTTGTGACCGGGCGGCCTGAAACCTCTTCTCTCCGCTTTGCGTGACTGCGTGCGACCCGGGCCAGAAGGCACCGGGACAGCAACCAAAGGAGAGATCCATGTTCACCAAGACTTTCGCCGCCGCGCTTGCCGCAACCGCCCTGACCGGAGCGGCCTATGCCCAGATGGACAACCCCATGGTGGGCGGCGCGCCGATGTTTGCCGACCGCACAATCGTCGAGAACGCCGTGAACTCGGCCGATCACACCACGCTCGTCGCCGCCGTGCAGCAGGCCGGTCTGGTCGATACGCTAAATTCCGAAGGCCCGTTCACCGTTTTCGCGCCGACCAATGACGCCTTCGGCATGATCACCGAGGACAGCCTGAACGCGCTGATGATGGACGAGAACCGCGCGCAGCTGGCGCAGATCCTGACCTGCCATGTGGTCGCGGCGAACGCGATGTCCGATGCCATCATGGGCATGATCGCTGACGATGGCGGGTCGCACCCGGTCGAAACCGTCGGTGGTTGTGTTCTGCAGGCCGAGATGGACGGTGACATGATCACCTTGACCGATGAAAACGGCCGCGAGGCGACCGTGTCCATCGCGGATGTGCGCCAGTCAAACGGTGTTATCCATGTGATCGACCGCGTGCTGCTGCCCCAGCAGTAACGCCCCCGGATTGCCGTGGGCGGCAGCCTTACCCAGTCCCTGTCGCTCACGGCATAGTGTGCCGCCCGCCCTTGCGGAACGGCGGGCGGCACAGCACCTTTTTTGCGAACTTGAGGAGGTCACCATGCAAAGACGCAGCTTTTTCTCCGGCCTGGGTGCCGGACTCGGCCTGACTGCAATCGGCACGCGCGCCAGCGCCGCTTTCGAGGTCACCCGCACCGAGGCCGAATGGCGTGCTATGCTCTCGGACCTCGAGTACCGGGTCATGCGCGAAGAGGGAACCGAGCGCGCCTTTACCTCGCCGCTGAACGATGTGAAGGGCCCCGGCGTCTTTCACTGCAAGGGCTGCGACCTGCCCCTGTATGACGCTGCGCACAAGTATGACAGCGGCACCGGCTGGCCCAGCTTCTGGCAGGCGATTGCGCCGGATGCGATTGGCACCAAGGAGGACCGCAAGCTTTTCATGGTACGGACCGAATGCCATTGCCGCCGCTGCGGATCTCATCTGGGGCATATCTTCGACGATGGCCCGCAACCCACCGGGAAGCGTCATTGCATCAACGGTGTGAGCCTCGTGTTCAAGAGCGCCTGATCCTAGGGATGTGACGGCGTTACGCGTTTCCTGACAGCGTCCGGCATGGCATGATCATGCCGAAGTTCTCACAGGAAACGTTTATGAGCCAGTCCCAACGCATTGTGTTTGCGCCGGTTTCGCGCCTCGCCAGTCTTGGCGGGGCGCTTTGTATTTGCGTGACCCTCACCTCCCAGGCCATGGCCCAGTCAGCGGAACATGGTCACGGCGGCGGTCACGGCATGCATGCCCACGGGGCCGACGGTACGGGTCATGACATGGTCACCATGCCGGGTCTGCGCGGCGACAATGTCACCGAGCGGGAAAGCCTCGAGATGGAGGTGATGTTCCGCAACTTCCCGGCCATCGCCCGCAGGGTCGAAAACCTGCCCAATGGTATTCGCACCGTGACCCATTCCGAAGACCCCGAGATCATGGACATCGTGATCAGCCACGTGGTGGGCATGATCGACCGCGTTGAGATGGGCGAAGATCCCAAGGTCTTCATCCAGTCGCCCACGCTCGACATCTTCTTTGACCGTCGCGCCGCGCTGGTGACCGAGATCGACGTGACCGACGAAGGGGTGGTGGTGATCCAGACCTCCGACGACCCCGAGCTTGTCGCGGCCATGCACGCCCACGCGGCCGAGGTCACGGCCATGGTCGATCGTGGCATGGACGCTGTTCACGAGATGATGATGGAGCGGGCCGCGCAATAGGGCGTATCATGGCCCTGTGCGCACCGCCCGTCCCGGCCCCCGCGCCGAGACCTCACGATCGGTTACACGCTACCGGAAATTCCGGCTGTCCTTGATCTGGTCCCAGGCCCAAACGACCTGCTGCAGCTGCTCTTCCTGGCTGCGGTCGCCGCCGTTCATGTCCGGGTGCAGCACCTTGATCAGCGCCTTGTAGGCCTTGCGCACCTCCGCCTTGGACCAATGGTCCTTGGCCTCGAGGATCTCGATCGCGCGGCGTTCGGTCGGGGGTAGCTTTCGCGTGCCCGTCGTGCCCTTGCCCGGGTTGCGGGTGGCATTGTCGCCCAGCACCTGGTGCGGGTCCTCGATCCCTAGCCGGGCCCAGGCCCGCGCCTCGGGATCGTTCAGGGGCTTGGTCTTGCGCTCCCACACCCGGTCCGAGTTCATCTGGGCGTTCATCTCGGCCTCGGTCGTACCCTGGAAGAAGTTCCATTTCAGGTTGTATTCGCGCACATGGTCCTTGCAGAACCAGTAGTAGTCGTCCAGCACGTCCGGTGCCTTGGGGGCGCGGTAGACTCCGGGCTCTTCGCAGCCCTCGTGTTCGCAGATCCGGGTCGATGTCTCGGATGCGCCCGACATGCCACGGCGGCCGCGGGTGTTCTTTTTCTTCTTGGCCGAGGACACCGACATATCAAAACCGAAGGGGTCTGTTTTGCTCATGGCCTCACCTTTTCGACTCGGACGGTGGAGTGTAGACGCTTGACAGGTGAAGGGAAGGGGAAAGGACCCGTTTTTCGATGAGCAGAACCGATCAGATCCGCGACCGTCTCGAAGCCGCCTTTGCGCCAGAGGTGCTCGAGGTGGTCGATGACAGCGAACGCCATCGCGGTCATGCGGGCTACCAGGAAGGCGGCGAAAGCCATTTCCGGGTGCGCATCCGCGCCGAGGCTTTTGCAGGTCAGTCGCGCATCGCGCGCCACCGCGCCGTGCATGCGGCGCTGGGCAAAACACTACTCAACGATATCCACGCGCTTGCGCTCGACATCGACGGTTAGACGGCGCGGCGTTATTTGGCCGAAAGGCTGCGACCTCGTGCGGGGGCCTCTGCCTCTGCGTCGTTCTTTGGATCGTTCGCGGCCTCTGGCGCGGTCCGCTCAGGTTCCGCTGGCGCACGCGTCACCAGCTTGGGTGTATCGGTGTCATCCCCATCGTCGTCGTCGATATCATCGTCCGATTGCGTGGCGCCCTTGGCCGCAAAGAACCGCGCCGCGCGGGCGGCAAGGGTTGGCGGCAGGGCATCCACCGGGCGGGGGCTTTCGACACCGTTGTCTTCGCTTTGATCCGTCGCATCGGGCGCTGCCGCCGGCAGGGCCCTTGGGGCTGTGGATGGCGGATCAAGAAGCCGGGGGCGGAACGCGTCCGCAGCCGTTTCGCGCGGTTTGCGGAACACCAAGAGCGTGCGGTAAGTCACCTGGGTGCCGGTCAGGCCCTGGCGTTCCTCTTGCGGCAGAGTGTCCGCGCGGACGTATTCCCATCCGTCCGCTGCCATGTCATTCATCATCGTCTCGATCGCGAAGGCAAAGCGCGCTTCTGAGCCGCTGACACCACGGCCCTTGCGCCCCCTGGTCGGGGCGGGCACCACCTTGTACTCGTAGGTTGTCATCACACCCTGCCACGCTTCCGTTGCGACACTTTACCAGCGTAATGGGAAGGAAGGCCAGAGACCCGTGCCGCATTCCTCCCGCGTCCCGCGTCGTCAGACGGCCCTGCTGAAAATTTTGTCGCGCTTGGAAACAATGCGGTGATGACGCGGGTTTTGTCTCTATTTTCCAGCGACTTGGCTTGAGGAAGCCGCGGGCTCACCCGGAGAATCAGGCCGTTTGTTAAGGCGTGTCAGCGCGAAAAGACACGTTTGCACTGCGGCAGTATTTCTATCTTGGGTTGTTTGTTTGCGATTTCTGCAACCAATGGCCTTAATCCTGCACGAAAATTGCCACGTTATGGCCACATTCCTTTCTGTAGCGTTAACGCTTCGGGTTACGCTGGGACATGGGCCGGCCCGATCTTTCGGGCCGTGGCGCGAAACCTGGGGGACTCACAATGACTGTATTCTTGGACGGTACGTCCGGTCGTGTCGCGAAGTTGGTGGAAATTTGAAGGTGGCGTAATCTCCGGGTGATCCTGAACCACCCAACCGGCGGCTGGCACCGCCAGAGGCGATCACGCC
>PR_CR_10_Liq_1_inCRDRAFT_1001124_pt1 | contig 15590 bp, 10 predicted proteins | sample PRCRCaboRojoPR_3_FD_10241 | JGI IMG/M metagenome (IMG submission 10241)
TCGAACAGGCTGGCAGAGTAGAGGCCATCGAGGCCGTGCTGGTCGATGATCGCGCCGGCATCCGCGATGCGGTAGGCGCCGGCGATTTCCATGGCGTCCCGATCCCAGAGGACCAGCTGCCGGTAGTACTTATCGTAGCGATCGATGTCCCGGGGCTGGCCCGTGCCCTCGCCGACGGCGCGGAAGGTGAACTCCCGCAGCCGGCCGATCTCTCGCATCACGCAGGGCGCCGCGTCCATCTGGCAGAGGTAGATCACCTTGCCGTCGCGGGTTTCCCCGAGGCACTCGGAGGCCGCCAGCTCCGCACGCAGCAGCTGCGGGTTCTCGGCCGGCGCCACGGTCTCTATGGAGCGGAAGATCGGCCTGCCGCTGCCGAGCCGGTACACGTGCTTGCGGAACATGCGCGCAAGCTGCCGCGCGGAGAAGCCGTTGGCGGTGTAGATCTCGTGCGGCACGGGCCGACCGATGCGGGCGCGTTCCCTTTCGGTGAGGCGGAGCTCGAAGTCGGAGTAGCGCAGCACCTCCTCGACAAAATTGAAGCCGCGCAGGTGCGGGTAGTCGGCGGCGAACTTTTGGAAGTGGGATTCGTAGAAGAGAAAACCGAGGAAGCGGCTGAGCGTCTGCGCAGAGCGCAGGTCGCGCTGGACAAAGTCGGGGTAGTGGGTGGCCAGCGTCCGTTCAATATTCAGCATGCGGCTTGCGTCCTCGGCCCGGGCCTTGAACCCCGGTTGTCAGATGGGGGGGAAGGTAATTCCAGGATCTCGTCGACATCGTCGCCGTCCTTCCAGGCCGTGGCGCGGAAGTCGCGCTCCCGGGGGCCGCGCGTCTCCACGACCGTGATGGCGCCGCCGGATTCCAGGAAGCGGCTCACCTCCTGGTTGATCGCATCCCGCAGGCGCTGCTTCTCCACCGGGTTGACGTTTGCGTTGCTGTACTGCATGTCGACACCCCTTGCTCGCTGTTGAGCTTCGGTTGCGTCACAGCATACGCGGGGTCTGTTAAGAAAAGGCGGCGGAATTCTGAGATTTTTGTGACCGTCCACGGGCAGGGGGATGGGCGCGTTGTCACAGAAACGTCATATAGGAACAACAATTCAGTAACAAAGCCTGTCTAGTATGTCGCGAGTCGATAAACGCGGCCTGATTGCTCGTATATCGTGTCCACATTCATGACTAGAAGAGGTCGATAATGCTTAGCGAACGATTCATGCAGCGCACGCTGGTTCTCGCGATCACGTCGCTCCTAGCTGCCTGCGGCGGCTCCTCGGATAATGTTTCGCCCGGATCCATAGTGGTCGAAGTGCCCGTTGAAGGCGGTAGCCCGGATCCGGACCCCGATCCCGACCCGGACCCGGACCCGGACCCGGTTCCTGACCCGGACGTCACGCCCTCCGTGATTCCCGACGCCCTCTCCGACGTCATCACCGATTCCGGCCGCACCGCAGCGAGCGGCTACGGCAACAAGCCCATCTTTACCATCGACGTGGGCGCGCTCACCGGCGGCGTTACCCAGCAGGAGGCCGGTCGTGGCACGCTCACCGACGGCGTTACCCAGCAGAAGGCCGGTCGGTTCGCGCTGGCCGACGGCGAGGGCGACCGCGTCCAGCTCGACCCGACCGGACTCGTGCTGGGTAACGATGCCATCTACGAAATCTCCGGCGGCGCGCTCTTCGTCACCGGCGGCACGCTGGAAATTGCGCCCGGCGCGGTGATCGCCGGCGCCTCCGCGTCCGATTTCCTGGTGATCTCCCAGGGCGCCCGCATCGACGCGGAGGGCACCGCTGACCAGCCGATCATCTTCACGGCCTCCGCCGACGTGGAAGGCACGGTAGAAGATAACGAACGTGGTCTCTGGGGCGGCCTCGTCATCAACGGCTTCGCCCCGATCAACGACTGCCCCGAGGGCGAGACCGGCGGTACCGAAGGCTGCACCAAGGAGGGCGAAGCCAACTCCGGTACCTTCGGCGGCGCCGACCCAGAAGACGACTCCGGCATCCTCAAGTACGTCAATGTCCGCTACACCGGCTCCAACGTGGACCCGGAAAACCAGCTGAACGGCATCGCCTTCCAGGGTGTGGGCTCGGGTACGGTTGTCGAGTACGTGCAGGTGCACAACGCGCTGGACGACGGCATTGAGTGGTTCGGCGGCACGGTGAACGGCAAGTACCTGGCTGTCACGGGTGCGGCCGACGACTCCCTGGACTGGACCGACGGCTGGACCGGCGCGATCCAGTACGTGTATGTCGAGCAGACCGATTCCGGCGACAACGTGATCGAGGCCGACAACCGCGAGGGTGACGAGAACCTCGAGCCCCGCTCCAACCCGGCCATCGCCAACATGAGTGCCTTCGGCTCGGCGTCTGAGCGAGCCCTGCGCATCCGGCGCGGTACCGGCCTTGCCATGAGCAATAGCCTGATCACAGGTTCCGAGCGCTGCCTGCGCGTCGACGGTGCCTCCCGCGACCTGCTCGGCGCTGAGCTGACCTTCGCCGGCGTGACCTTCGACTGCGCCACCATGCATGACGAGGACGCGGACGGCGCCGTCGAGGCCTACCTCGACTCTGCCACCAACGTGTCCCAGAACGGCGGTAACGTCGAGCCGGTAACGCCAGCGGATCCGCGCCTGGACCCGACGACCTTCGTGGGCGCTTTCGGCGCCACCGACTGGACGGCCGGCTGGACCACCCCTGGCACCATCAGCAACACCGAGCAGCCTGACTTCGGCTGCCCGAGCGGCACGACTGACGCCAACGAGACGATCGACGGCCTGCGCGTCTGTGACATCGAGGGCACGGTGACCAGCGATCTCACGCTGACCGCCAACAACCTCTACCAGTTGAACGGCAAGGTCACCATCGGCGATGATGCCAACCCCGCGACGCTGAACATCCAGGCCGGTACGACCGTCTTCGGTGGCACGGGCTTCGACTTCTTGGTCATCGCCCAGGGCTCGAAGATCGAGGCCATCGGCAGCCGTACCGCACCGATCACGCTGACGGCCCGCGCCGATGTCGAAGGCTCCGCCGACATCGAGACGGACCGCGGTCTTTGGGGCGGCCTGGTGATCAACGGTCGTGCGCCGATCAATGACTGCCCGGAAGGCGCCACCGGCGGCACCGAGGCCTGCACCAAGCAGGGTGAGGCGGACTCCGGCCTCTTCGGCGGTGCCGACTCGGAGGATGACAGCGGCACGCTTAACTATGTCGTGGTCAAGTACGCCGGCTCTAACGTCGACCCGGAGAACCAGCTGAACGGCATCGCCTTCCAGGGTGTGGGTTCCGGCACGGAAGTCAGCCACATCCAGGTGCATAACAACCTAGATGACGGCGTCGAGTTCTTCGGCGGTACCGTCAGCGCCAAGTACGTGGTCCTCACCGGCAATGCGGATGACTCCCTCGACTGGACCGACGGCTGGACCGGCTCCCTGCAGTACCTGGTCATCGACCAGGCTGACGACGCCGGCGACAACGGCATCGAGGCGGACAACCGGGAAGGTGATGAGAACCTCGAGCCGCGCTCCTTGCCGCGGATCGCCAACATGACGATCAACGGCAACCCCGCCGAGCGCGGCATCCGCCTGCGCCGCGGCACCGGCCTCGAGCTGTACAACAGCGTGGTCCAGGGCAGCGGCAACTGCCTCCGGGTGCAAGGCGAATCGCTCAACCAGCTGGGCACAGGCATCCTCTTTGACGGCGTGACGCTCGACTGCGCGACGGTCAACGAAGGTGACGATGTGGACGCTGTGCAGAGCTTCCTCGACAGCAGCAACGTCGCCGAGGGTACCAGCGCCCCGGCCGCGGCGGACCTCTCCGGCGACGCCTTCTTCGACGCGACCAGCTTCGTCGGCGCCATCGAGGACCCGGCTAACGACTGGACCAGCGGCTGGACCGTAGGCATGCCCGACGGCAACGTGGCTTTCGGCTGCCCCGCGGGCACCACGGAAGTTGCGCCGATCGGTGATAAGACGGCCTGTGAAATCACCGGCACCGTCACCGGCGATCTGACGCTGACCCGCGACAATTACTACGTGCTCGAGGGCAAGGTCCTCATCGGTGACGAGGGTGCGCCTGCTACGCTGAACATCGAGTCCGGCTCCACGATTGTCGGCGACGACGCCGAGGACTTCCTCGTAATCAGCCGCGGTTCGCAGATCATGGCCATGGGTACGGAAATGGCTCCGATCACCTTCACGTCCCTTTCCGATATCGAGGGTACTGTTGCGGCCGATACCCGCGGTCAGTGGGGCGGCTTGGTGATCAACGGCTTCGCACCGATCAACGACTGCCCGGCAGGCATCGAGGGCGGTACTGCCCAGTGCACCAAGGAAGGCGAAGCTAACTCGGGGCTCTTCGGTGGCGACAACCCGGCGGACTCCAGCGGCGAGCTGCACTACGTCGTGGTCAAGTACGCCGGCTCCAACGTCGATCCGGAGAACCAGCTGAACGGCATCGCTTTCCAGGGCGTGGGCTCCGGCACAGTGGTCGAGTACATCCAGGTCCACAACAACTTGGATGATGGTGTAGAGTTCTTCGGCGGCACCGTGGATGCCAAGTACGTGGTCCTCACCGGCCACGCCGACGACTCCCTTGACTGGACCGACGGCTGGACCGGCCGCCTGCAGTACGTCTACATCGAGCAGACGGACATCGGCGACAACGGTATCGAGGCGGACAACCGCGAGGGCGACGAGCTGGTGACCCCGGTCTCCAACCCGAGCATCGCCAACATGACCATCGTGGCGCGCTCGGATGCCCGCGCGGTACGCCTGCGTCGCGGCACCGGCCTGAAGCTGTACAACTCGGCGCTGCTGGAAGGCGATACCTGCCTGCGGGTACAGGGCGAGTCACTCAACCTCCTGGGCACGGAGATCGTCTTCGACGGCGTGCAGCTCGACTGCACGACGAACAACGAGGGCGACGATGTGCAGGTGGTGCAGGACTTCCTCGACAGCAGCAACGTCACCGAGGGTGCCAACCAGCCGCCGGCAGGTACGCTCCCGGCTGACGGCTTCTTCGAGCAGAACAGCACCATCGGTGCGGACGTGGACAGCTGGAAGGGCACCTGGACCTTCGGGATCTGAGGTCCGGTGACTTGCAGCGGCAAAGCAACGCCAGGCTCCGTGAGGGGCCTGGCTTGTTTTCGCCCCTCCTTCTACCGCGCAGGTCCCTGGCCCGCGCATGGAAAAGGCGAAAGAGTTGATTATGAAACGTAAAATCCTCGTGCTGTCCGTGGCCGGTGCCGTAGCGGCGATGACCGGCGCGGTGCGTGCCCAGGAAGCCCCCGCGATCGCCCCGCCCGGGCAGATCGAGGAAGTCTTTGTCCTCGGCGAGTTCATCCCGGACGAGAAGCGGGACACCTCCGAGATCTCCAACATCCTCGACGTGGAAGACCTGTCGAAGCTCGGGGAAACGAGCGTCGGCGTGTCGCTGTCGCGGGTGACCGGCCTCAGCCTGGTCGGCGGCAAGTACGTCTACGTGCGCGGTCTGGGCGAGCGCTACTCGTCCACGCTGCTTAACGCGACGCGAATTTCCAGCCCGGTCCCGTTCCAGAAGACGGTCCCGCTCGACATCGTGCCCAACAAGATCGTCGAGAGCCTGCTGGTGCAGAAGACGTTCTCGGCGCAGTATCCGGGTGACTTCTCCGGCGGTGTTATCGACATCCGCACCAAGAGCACGCCGGAAGAGAACTTTGCCAACATCAAGTACTCCATCGGCGGAAACGACCTGACCACCGGCGGCGATGGCCTCAGCTATCGCGGGGGCCAGTGGGATCGCAGCGGCTATGACGATGGCACGCGTGACATTCCCCTCAACGTCGCTCAGCTCTCCAGCGAAGCCTTCGAGGCGACTGAGTACCCGGAACGCGCAGCCCTCGGTGCCAGCTTCTACAACTACTGGGACCTGCTGGAAGAGGAAATGGGGCCCAACCAGGGTGGTGAGGTCGAGCTCGGTCTCCGCCAGGAGATCGGTGAAGAGTCGGCGTTCGGTTTCATCGGCTCGTTCAAGTACAGCAATACCTGGCTGAACCGGAGCACGGACTACCGGCGCTATGAGTTCACCGGTGTCGATGGCGGTTCGAACCAGACCGTGGCCTACGAGCAGTTCACCACCCGCCGTCGCATCGGGCTCAATGCCTTTGCGACGCTGGGCTACGAGTTCGATTATAACAACGCGTTGTCGCTCACCTACACCCTGATGCGGCAGACCGATGACGAGACGCAGCTGGCCAAGGGTTTGTCGAGCGAGGACGATGTCACCGCAGACGCCACACCGGTGGAGAATGTGCGCCTGCAGTGGACCGATAACGAAATCGAGACCTGGCAGCTTGCCGGTGAGCACTTCATTCCCGCGCTGAATGACGCGGAATTCACCTGGCGTCTGGTCGACGGCTCGGCCTCCAGGGATGCGCCGGATACCCGCACCTACACCTACGCGGAGAATCGTGACGGTCTTGACGAGGTCGTGACTCCGAGCCGTCAGGCGGCGGGTGACCTGCGGGTGGTGTTTCAGGCACCGGAGCGCAGCTTCTCCGCGCTGGACGATTCGCTTAAGGATTACGGCTTTGACGTCAAGGCCCCGGTGATGCTGGGCAACGTCGATGTGTCGTTCAACTTCGGCGCCGGCTACTACGAGCGGACCCGGGAGACCGAGGACCGGCTTTTCCGCTTCGATCTCACGAATTCCGCGCCGGACTGGGTGCCCCTGCAGACGCCGCAGCAGCTGTTCGGCCTGTCGAATTTCCAGGACGATTACATGACGGTGCGCGACTTTTCAGCGGGTGCCGCGAACGCGGCGGGCATCTTCCCGTTCGCAGAATCCGGCGAGGAAACGGAAAGCTATTACGCCCAGTTTGATGCCCAGCTGACGGATCGTATCCGCCTTCAGGGCGGCATCCGCTACGAGGACATCACCCTCACCGCGGACGCCTGGGGCGGCAACACGGAGCCGGGCACGGATAACGCCGTCAACCAGGACTACCAGGACTGGCTGCCGGCGGCGTCAGTGACCTACGAGTTCATCGAGAACATGCAGGTGCGTCTGGCCTGGTCGGAGACCGTGAACCGGCCGAGCCTGCTCGAGATCACCGGCACTACGATCCGCAACCCGGAGAACTTCCAGCTCTATCGCGGTAACGTGTTCCTGGAGCAAGCCGAGCTCACCAACTACGACTTCCGCTGGGAGTGGTACTTCGGTGCGGCGGACAGCATGTCGCTGGGCCTTTTCTACAAGGAGTTCACCAACCCCATTGAGCAGGCGCTGATCCAGGCACAGAACGATATTTTCACCTGGTTCAATGCCGAAGAGGCGGAGCTGTCGGGCATCGAGTATGACTTCCGCAAGGAACTGCTCCTCTCTGACTGGTTCAACCTCGAGAGCGAGGGCTGGAACGACGCCTGGTGGGATAATTTCGTTCTCTCGGCGAACGTCTCCTACATCGACTCGGAGGTGACCCTCCTGGGCGAGGGAGAGACGGCGGCGGACGCACCGATCACCGGCGGCCGGCAGATCGGCCGGCTCTTCGCCAACGAGCGCCCGCTGGCGGGCCAGGCGGACTGGCTGGGCAACATCCTGCTCTCCTACGAGGACGAGTATCGCGGTATCACGGCCTCCGTGGCCTATAACTACACCGGCGAGTACATCGCTCTTGTCGGCGCCATCAACGCTCCGGACGTGATTCAGGAGGCCCGTGGCCGCCTGGACCTGCTGTTCCGCTGGGAGTCGTCGTTCAAGGACCAGGACTTCGAGCTTGAGTTCAAGGCGGCGAACGTCTTCGACGAGCCGATCGAGTGGACGCAGGGCGGACAGATTTACGAGAAGTATGACCTCGGTGTGACCTACAACTTCGGCATCCGCGCGAGTTTCTGAGCGCAAGGTCCTTAACTTCAGGGGCGGCGAGGCCGCCCTTTTTTGTAACAAATGCATATAGATATGCGTATATTCCTATAACATTCGGAAAAGTGCCCTTCGAGCCATCCGATGAATACGCATCGATTCTTTCACTGCCTCGGCGAGCCCACCCGGCTTCACGCAATGCCGCTGCTCCACGAGCGGGGCGAGCTCTGCGTCTGCGAGCTGGTGGCGGCCCTCGACCAATCCCAGCCCAAGGTCTCCCGACACCTCGCCCAGCTGCGCCATTGCGTGCTGCTGGCGGACGAGCGCCGCGGGCAGTGGGTCTATTACCGGCTGCTCCCGGCGCTGCCAATCTGGGCCCTGGCGGTCCTCGCGCAGGCCGGCGCAGCTGAGTCCGAAGCGCTTGCTGCTTCTCTACGGTTCCCTTCGCGCCCGCTTGTTCAGCCGGCTGGCCCTGCTCGAGGCCGAGCGCATCCTGCACCGCCTCGACGCAGAGCGAGGGCATGGTCTGGAGCAGCCCGGAGCGGCACGGGGCCATGACCGGCATCATGAAGGCGCAGATCGACTGGATCTGCTGACCTGTCGGAGTTTCCGTCTATTGATCCGAAAATTCTGTTCGCGGCGTTGGGCATGCCATTCAAATCTGTTCAATTCTGAATGAGTGCACGCAGCGGCTCATGCCATACAGTTTTCACTGGCTTGTTTGCTGGTGTACTACTGTTTTGCTGGAATCCTTCTCAGGGGAAAGAGGCAATGTACCCTAGGGCACCCTCTCTTGATGCTGCGCATCAATTCACCTTGTCTCAGGTGGTGCTCTAGAGAGTGCCCTTGGGCATGTCTATATTGAATACTCGATTGAGTCTTTAAGCCCAACTCATCGCCGCATGTCGCTCCGCTGTAGGGCGGACCTGCGCATTGGAAATAGACTTGACTCCTTTTCCGCGCTTGGCTGGCGTGACCAGTCCGCGCCAACGGTGATTGGTCTGCTGCAGTCACACCTATATGAAAAGGAACGCAGCCTGCCGGCCTAGATACTGTTCGAACGGCTGACGCGGGATCTGGAAGAGCTTCGGGCCCAGGGAGACGACTTCCCCCATACGGCGCAGGCTTATGTGGCTAACTGGCTAAGCGACGGCTATCTCGAACGAAGATTCCCGCCGGGTGCCACCGAGGAGGAATACGAGCTCTCTACCGCCACGGTAGAGGCGATTCGTTTTCTATCCGCCATCGCTGAACCTCACTCCGCGGCTACCGAGAGTCGGCTGTCGCTGGTGATCCAGGCGCTGGTCGGGCTGGCCGAGGATACCGACACCGATAAGTCCCGCCGGATCGATCGCCTGATGGCGGAACAGGCCCGCATCGATAAGGAGATCGATGCCATTCAAAAGGGCCAGATGCGCATGCTGCCACGTGATACTGCCCTGGAGCGAACCCGCGAGATCATCTCCCTGGCTGATGATCTGACGGGCGACTTTCGCCGGGTGCGTGACCAGTTCGAGCAGCTCAATCGGGATCTGCGAGAACGCATTATGGATAGCGAGGGTAATCGCGGTGAGGTGCTCGACTCGGTGTTTGCAGGGATCGATCTGATTGCGGAGAGCGAGGCGGGCCGGACATTTTCCGCTTTCTGGCGTCTGCTCACCGATACTGAGCAGGCGGCGATGTTGGAGGAGTCCCTCGACAGCGTGATGTCACGCGAGTTTGTCAGCGAATTGGATGTGCGGCAGCATCGCTTCCTCCTGCGCTTGACCCGGAATCTTCTGGAGCAAGGTTGCTCCGTCCACGAGGTGTTGCAGACCTTTGGCCGCAGCCTCAAGCACTTCGTACAAAGCCGTGAGTACCTCGAGCAGCGTCGCGTAAACCAGCTACTGAAAGAGGCGCAACGCGCCGCCTTGTCGATCAAGGATGAGGTCAGGGTAACCGAGTCGCTGGAGTATTCCTTGGAGCTGACCAGTAGCAGCTTGCGCTTTCTGTCCCAATGGGTGCTCTACGATCCGTCGTTGCAGGCTGAGCCGGAGGCGATGCGTGAGGGTGAACCACCACCCATCGATCTGAAATTGGTTAGTGAGCTGGTAGCGCAGTCGGAGATCGATTTTCGCACGTTGAAAGAGCATGTCTGCTCCTTGCTCGAACAACGAGACCAGGCCTCGATCGGTGATGTACTGGAACACTTCCCGGCTGAGCAGGGATTGGGGAGTGTCGTTGGTTTACTAGCCCTTGGCAGTCGTCATGGGAGCAAGGCCGATAGTATCGAAACGGTGGCCTGGGTGGGTGAAGATGATCAAGGACGCCGCGCCCGTATTCCAATAATCTATTTCTTGAGGGATCGCCTAGATGAACTGGTCTGAAGATGGGGTGTCAGAGGAATAGATGCTGAACATAGAAGACACCGCGCAGGCATCTGACCAGACACTGTATCCAGGCGATAGCGGTGAGTTATCTCTGGATGCCCGTCGTGTGCTGGTACAGCTCCTCGCCGGCCCGTCCCTGGATGGTCAACGCCATTCCAAGCTCTGGCCAATCCTGATTCGTGATGAAATGGCCATCCGTAGTCGTTTGTCGGAGCTGTTTTTACAGCTGGTAATCGACCGTGATTTGCAAGTGGCCTTTACCCGTCAGGCCGAAACGGGCGATCTGGAAGTACCCAGGCTTCTACGTCGTGCCAATCTAACCTTTCTGGATTCCATTCTGCTGCTCCACCTGCGCCAGCGACTCACCCAGGCCGAGGCCCATGGCGATCGTGCAGTGGTATCGACCGACGAAATAGTCGAGTTTCTCGGGGTTTACGAATAGACCGGCAATACCGACCGGGCGCTGTTCGAAAAGCGTATCCATGCATCAATCGAGAAGATCAAGAAACACAGCATCTTGCGCAAGATTCGCTCCAGCGAGGATCGCTTTGAGATCTCACCCAAGCTGAAGCTGCTGTTTTCGGCAGAAGAAATTCAGGCACTGACCCGGATTTACCGTGACATGCAATCAGCAGAAGCGTCGTCTGAACAGGATGATGAGATGCAATCAGGGGAGGAGCACGAATGAGTGCTGTTGCAGGGATGCAAAACCTCTTCGCCCCGGAACAATTCCGCATGTCCCGGTTTCAGGTCTTTAACTGGGGCACATTCTCTGATGTTCACGACATCCCGATCACGGAACAGGGCTTTCTGTTTGTGGGCCGTTCCGGCGCAGGAAAATCGACGCTGCTCGACGCCTTTTCCGCGTTGCTGGTGCCGCCGCGTTGGATCGATTTTAATGCCGCGGCGCGTGAGGCGGAAAAGACAGGACGTGATCGTAACCTAGTGAGCTATATTCGTGGCGCCTGGGCGGAGCAAAAGGATGATGCCTCGGGCGAGATCGCTACGCGCTACCTTCGCCCAGGGACGACCTGGTCGGCACTGGCGCTCACCTACCGAAATGCCTTAGATCAGCATGTGGTGCTGGTGCAGCTCTCATGGTTGCGCGGGAGCGCTAACGGCGCGGGCGATGTGAAGCGCCATTTCATGGTCTTCGACCGACCTTTTCAACTCAATGAGTTGGAGGTTTTCGGGCAGGCCAATCTGGATGTGCGCAAACTCAAACAGACGCTCGATGATGCTTTTCATCGTAGTGAGTTCAGTGCCTATGCTGAGCGGTTCCGTCGCTTGCTCGGCATTGAGAGCGAGATGGCGTTACGCCTGTTACACAAGACCCAGTCGGCCAAGAACCTCGGTGACCTTAACACCTTCCTGCGGGACTTCATGCTGGATAAACCAGCCACCTTCGAAGTAGCGGATCGACTAGTGAGTGAGTTCGATGAACTTAATGCGGCGCACGAGGCGGTGGTAACCGTACGCCAGCAAGTGGAGACCCTGATTCCGGCGCCAGAGAAGCATCAGGAGCGAGAGTCGCTGCTGAATGAACACAGTAGCCTGAACGAACTTCTGGCCGGAATCGAAAGTTACGGTGGGCATCGTCGTATCGATCTGCTGAAAGAGCAGATTGAGCGCTTGAATATTCAGGCTGACGGTTTGCAAGGTGAGATCAGCAGGAAGCAAGCCGCGCTCAACCAGCATAACGATTCCTTGCGAGAGTTAGAAAGTCGGCACAGGTAGGTCGGCGGCGATCAGGTGGAAACCTGGCAAGCGGAGAAATCCGCACTCGAGCAGCAACGCGAGCAGTGTCTGAGAAAGCGGGGACAAGCCAAAGAAGCCTGCCGTCAACTTGACTGGATTTTTCCGGATTCCCCACAGCGGTTTGCTGAGCTGGTCGGTGATGCACGTCAGGAGCTTGAACGCTGGGAGAGTGGCAGTAGCGAAATCCGCGAATAGCGGGACCTACTGGTGATCCCGAAAAGGGAGACCGAGCGGGCGTTTACCCAGGCAGCCGGAGAGGTGAAGGCCCTGGAACGGCAGCCCTCCAATATCTCCGCGCATATGTTGGATCTGCGTCAGGAGATTGCCACTTCCATCGGCGTTTCGGAGAGTGTGCTGCCCTTTATCGGTGAGTTGATCGAGGTGAAACCGGATGAGGCGGAGTGGCAAGGTGCCATCGAACGGGTGCTGCATGGCTTTGCGCTCTCTCTGCTGGTCGATGAACGTCACTACTCCGCGCTTTCCAATCACATTAACAGTCGCCATTTAGGGCAGCGACTGGTCTATTACCGGACGGGACAGGCAGATCGCCAGCAAGCCCGACCGGTTGGCACAGATTCAATGGTGCTCAAGCTCAATATCAAAGAGTGTAATCAGTCTGAATGGCTGAGTATGGAGCTGCGCCGTCGGTTCGACTACGCCTGCGTCGACTCCATTCATTCCTTCCGACGTGCAGATCGGGCTTTGACCCGCGAGGGACAGATCAAACACAGCAAGACCCGTCACGAGAAAGATGATCGGCGGAGCATGGGTGATCGCCGCAACTGGGTGCTGGGATTTGATAACCGTGAGAAACTGGCGCTCTGCCGTAAAGAGGCCCAGGAGCTTGCGGGGAAAATCTCTGATCTGGTTGAACGAATCAAGGTGCTCACTGACCAGGAGGGTGCCCGGGCCAAGCGTGCAATCCACTGTCAGACGCTGGTCAATCTGCAGTGGCGGGAGGTGGATGTTGCTCCGCTTCTAACCGGCATCGACAAGCTGGACCGCCGGATTCGTGATGCCCTGGAAGGCAACACCGAACTGAAGAACGTAGCCGATCAGATGGAGCGGCAGAAGAAGGTCGTCAAGGACGCCGATGAAGCACTGCGCAAGACAACCATCGACTATGAGAAAGTTGTCGGGAAAGTCGATGAACACTAGGAGACCTTAAAGAACCTTCAGGATGATCCAACCATTGTTCCGTTGAGACCCCATCAACAGCAGGGATTGGACGATCGATTTGATAAGCTCGTGGAGCCTGTGCGGTTGGAAAATCTGGATAAGCTCATCCGTTCTGTGGAGAGAGCGATACGCGACGAGATGGAAGCCCTGACCAAGGAGGTGGGCAAGTGCGACCGGTTCATCGAAAAGCAGTTTGACGAATTCATTTTTGAATGGCCGGCAGAATCGGAAGGCCTTGATGCGACACTGGCTGCCGCGTCAGATTTTTTTACCAAGTTGACTCGATTGGAGGCTGATGGTCTTCCGGCCCATGAGCAGCGCTTTTTTAAGTTGCTGGAGAGTCAGAGCCATCAGAACCTCGCGGCGCTTTCGACTTATCTGAGCGATGCGCGCAAGGAGATCCTGGAGCGAATGGATGTCGTCAACGACAGCCTCGCTCAGGTGCCATTCAACCAGAGTACTAACCAAACCACCTATCTACAAATCGACCCCAGCGACCGCCAGTTACCGGATGTGCGCGAGTTCAAGCAGGAGATCCAGCGGGCGTTGAGCCATGCCTGGAGCGAAGACCGGGAGTTGGCCCAGTCGCGTTTCCTGGCGTTGCGTCGCCTGGTGGAACGCCTTTCCAGCCAGGAGCCGGAGAACAAACGTTGGCGACAGGCGGTATTGGATGTTCGTCAGCACATGGAATTTATCGGTAGGGAGACCGATGAGAGCGGTGTCGAGGTGGAGATCTATCGCAGTGGTTCGGGTAAGTCGGGTGGCCAACGACAGAAGCTGGCCACGACCTGCTTAGCCGCGGCGCTGCGCTACCAGTTGGGCGGCAATGAGCATGGTGTGCCCATGTATGCGCTGGTGGTACTCGATGAGGCCTTCGACAAGGCTGACAATGAGTTCACCGCGTTGGCGATGAATATCTTCAAGAATTTCGGTTTTCAGATGATAGTCGCCACACCGCTGAAATCGGTCATGACCCTGGAACCGTTTATTGGTGGTGCCTGCTCATGCACATCAGGAGGCGAGTCTTGAAGTTTCCTGATGATGATCAAAGGGAGTTGAAGCGCCGCTTCAAGAATAAGCATCGTGAGTGGCTTGAGGCAAGCAGCGAACCGGAGCAGTTGGAAGACGGTGCCTGGCCACTGAGGGTCAATCTGGGTATTCCCACCGAGAACCAGGCGCTGAAGCAGGTTGAAGACGTCCGTGCATGGGTAGCAGGCTGGCAATCCTGGAGTGGTGTGGGATCACTTTCCTAGAGTGAACGGCGTTGGCGCAAGCTGTGAACACAGCCTGTTCCCGAGAAACTGCTGCTGTCTGGCCCCGGCGAAGTTGCACAATGGATTGGAGAGGCAGATCGATGGGATCGCGCCCAACAGCGATACAGAGATCTTATCGGGCGTTGGCCTCAGCTTTCTGAAAACCTGCCGCGTTACTTTGCCATTCTGGCTGATCCCGAGCAGGCGGTGTATCAGGCCATTAGATGTAATACCTGGGGGCAGAATGTTCGTCTGGAACAAGAGCGTATCACTTGGGTAGTCGCTTGGAACGTGGTGCAACGAAGAGTTTTACCGGCTCGCTGAAGATGTCAGACTCTCGCAATCAAAAAATCTCTGAGCCTAGTATTTTTCATGGTATTACCATTTGGCGGTAAGATAAGCGATTGAATATAAGAGACAAAAATGGCTTATTCACAATCGAGTGGGAATAATCAAAGATGCGTCACCGGATCCATGTGCTGGTGGAGTACTCGTACTATCACGATGCACCGAGCGTGTTTTTTGTAGTATAGAATATGGCTTTCGTAAGGGAAGCTAAATAGCCCCCTGGATAGATTCTCGCGTGCCATACCAAGGTCTGGATTTTCCATCGCTGACTTTTCCGGCTTGCAGATCAGCGATCCCTTCTTCAATGGATTGCTTCAGATATGCCTCTTTCATTGCCTCAAGCTGGGCATATTCAGACGCCGAAATGACAACGGCAGTCGGTTAGCTATTGCGGTTAATACCAACGGCGCCGTGTTGCGCACTGTTTTTCCCCGTGGAATCCGTGGGCGTGGGGGTGACGGTCGTCGTTGTGAATGGGTCGTTGCCATCCGTGCGGTGCAGAGCATCGACTTCATAACCGCTCACTGGGAATAGGCTCTGATTGGACGCATGCTGTTTTCATAACGCATTTTGTTTAGCGCTGAGTTCATGCCATGGAATTACAATGGCATCAGATCGGTTTTGTCGTGTATCCCCGCCGTAAACCAGCCATGCTTTTCCTGCAGTTTCACGTGCCAGCTTTTGCCAAAACTTCAGCCCCTTGAAGTAGGCTCTATTGATGGTTTGTCCAGATTTTATTTCAAGCGCTGACAGCTGGATTCCGTGGTCAATAAGCAGATCAACTTCGTTTCCAGAGCGATCACGCCAAAAGTAAAGGTTCGAGGTTTCGCCTGCGTTGTAACGGGCTTTAAG
>PR_CR_10_Liq_1_inCRDRAFT_1001125_pt1 | contig 15585 bp, 16 predicted proteins | sample PRCRCaboRojoPR_3_FD_10241 | JGI IMG/M metagenome (IMG submission 10241)
GCTGATTACCATTATCCTGATGGTGCCTACGCTGGTTGCTTCCTTTTACGGGATGAACATCCCCCTGCCTTTAGAGGGGAAACCTTATGCTTTGCCGATCATCGTTGCGGTATCTATAGGGCTTAGCCTTTTGGTTACCTGGTACTTTCAACGCAAGCGGCTGTTTTAGCAGCTAATAGAGTTTATTAACGCAAATTTTGTATGTCTCTGAATAGTCTTTTTCACCAGCTCTGCATCTCGTCCTCACCTTCGTAGCTTTGGCTACGAGGTTCCGGGCGTTCTTTGATCTGGCAAAAAATACTCATCCATACCCTATACAAAACCTACCTTAATAAACTCTAATAAATTAAGATTCTTCAGTAATTTTTCACGGTAGGTTTTGCCAACAGTCACGGTTTTATTACCAACAACCAGCCAGGCGCCGCTGCCTTCAATACGATCAATGGCTGTGGCCCGCACAATTGCAGAACGGTGGACCTGCAAAAAATCCTGCATGGGCAATTTGCCGGCAATCTCCCGGAGCGGGCTTCTGACCAGATACTCATCTTCAGCAGTAGAAACGGTACAATAACGGTCTTTGGCAACCTCCACAAGCAGGATATCTTCAAAACGGACCTTATGTATCATATCCCCGGCTTTAACAAAGAAAGCTTGCTGCAAGGCAATGCCACTTTCCCATTCCGGAGCCGAAGTTATATGGGCCCGCTCCCGTTGGTCTGTGGCGAAACGATAGATTGCCAGCTCCAAAGCCGCCTGTAGGTCCTGCTGTGTGAACGGCTTTACCAGATAGCCATAGGGCAGGGTGTTCTTTGCCCGGTCCAGCGTAGCCCGGTCAGTACGGGCTGTGGTGTAAATGATAGGAAGCGGACGTAGTTGGTTGATACGGTTGGCAAGGGCAATACCGTCTTGCTGCCCGTTGATTTCGATATCCATCAGTACAACATCCGGCTTGGTGGAAAAAAGTAATTCGAGGGCTTGTTTGGCATTGTCGGCCAGACCTGCCAGTTCATATCCCAACTCCTGTAGGACAACAAACAGGAATTCCTGGTGGATCGGATTGTCTTCTATACCAAGTATTTTAATCATGAGCCCAAAGTCCGGAGTTTAATATCGAATCGAAAACTCAAAATTTCAGTCTTCTGATATTACGCTCTTAAATATATGGAATATCAGTCAGGGGGATTCAAAATAATCCAACTTGGAGCGGAGGTGAAAGACGCCCGGTAAGCTGGAGTTTTTTTAGTTTACCAGCTTACGCCAGGTATTATCGTTCGGTATTCATCAGGCAGAGGGCACTATTCGTACGCCAGGACTTCTACCAGGTAAGCCCCTGAATACCCCAAATCCTTGAGCTCGCTACGCATATCCTCTGCTTCCTGCCGGGAACGGAAACACTTCTTGGTTTCCACGACCCATACCTGCTCGCAGGGGCGGTAGCGGGCAACAAGGTATTTGTGGAAAGGATAGTCTTTAGGATGGGTAAATTTGAGGATAGCAACCTGCACCTTATATTCAGTTACAGGCGCTGTTTCGAACCTCGGTAAGGCAGGAGGCTTTACCATCGCTCCTTTGTCATACATCACCGGGATTTCATCGCAATAAGAGGGGCGTTCCTGTGCCTGGCTTAGCAGAGGTAGCAGGCAAATGCTGATTAGGCTTACAAGATATTTTGCTGCATTCATGAGGATCTGTTTGTGTTGGCACAGCTTCTTGTCTATGTATTGACCAAGGCAAATTAACGATTTTATTACAAAAATAGTGTAGGGCGTTTTATCTTCCTGCCTAAATCAACCACGGACTAATGAATCGTTTACTGCTGCTACTGTCTTTTCTGGCTCTCAACTTCTCCGTTTTGCTGGCTCAGCATGATGACCCACTACACGCTAAAGCTAAGGAGCTTGCCCAACAGTTTATCATCACTGATGGCCATGTGGACCTGCCCTACCGCCTGCGGGTACAGAATTTCCGCCTGGAACGGGAGTACCTGGGGATCCCGGTGGAAACGGACAAAGGCGATTTTGATTACGTACGGGCGAAGGCAGGCGGGCTGGACGCTCCTTTCATGTCTATCTTCATTCCGGCTTCCCGCGAAGACAACGGAGCTAAGGCACTTGCAGACTCCCTCATTGATATGGTGGTGGGCATTACAGAAGCGCACCCGGATAAGTTTGCGCTTGCCAATGCTCCCGCTGAAGTAGAGGCTAACTTTAAACAAGGCCTCATTTCATTGCCTATGGGGATGGAAAATGGCTCACCCATTGAGCGTAAGCTTGAAAATGTTCAGTACTGGCATGACCGTGGCATCCGCTACATCACCCTCACCCATAGCAAAGACAACCACATCTGCGATTCCTCCTACGATACCACGGGTACCTGGAATGGACTGAGCCCCTTCGGAGAACAGGTGGTTCGCGAAATGAACCGGGTCGGGATCATGGTGGACATTTCCCACGTTTCCGATAGTACCTTTTGGCAGGTCATGGAAATGACAGACGTGCCCTGCATCGCTTCCCATTCTTCCTGCCGTAAATTTACCCCGGGTTTTGAGCGCAATATGAATGACGATATGATCCGGCGACTGGCAAAGAACAACGGCGTCATGCAGATCAACTTCGGCTCCACTTTCCTCGATGGTACAATATCGAAGCAGCTGGATGACAAACGGGCGGAGCTCACCCGGCTTCTGGAGGAGCAGGGTTTGAGTTATGGCGATGAGGAAGCCCAACCAGTTATTGACAAATTCCAGGAAGAGAATGAGGTGCTGATGGCGGATGTAAAAACAGTAGCCGATCACATTGACCACGTGGTGCGCCTCGTAGGCGTGAACCACATTGGGTTTGGATCGGACTACGATGGAGTAGGGGATACCCTTCCTACCGGTCTGAAGGATGTGTCTCGGTACCCCAATCTCATTCACGAGCTGCTAAAGCGCGGTTATTCGGAGTCCGATATCGAAAAAATCTGTTACAAAAATGTGTGGCGGGTTTGGCAGGCGGTGGAGGCTGCGGCGGAATAATAGCGGGTCACCATCGGTTGTATTCAATGTATTTGGCGATAGCATCTGCTTTGGTTTTTCCTGCAATCTTTTCGACCAGGTACAGCGCTCCGTCAATCCCGGAGGAAACACCGGCGGCAGTGATGATCTTACCTGAGTCCACGTACTTTACGTCAGTGCGTACTTCGGACTGAGGCGCTTCCTGCCTCAGCCGCTCGATTTCACCATGGAAGGTAGTCACCCGGTGCCCGGTCAGCAGCCCGGCAGCAGCAAAGTAAAAAACGCCGGTGCAAACGCTGAAAAGTACCTGGCAGGCCGGGGCTCTTTCCTGTATCCATCGAATAACTTCAGGTTGTTGGACCGCTTCTTCAGAATTGCCGCCAAAAGTAGCCAGGACATCTGCCGGCGGGCAGTCCGTGATGTCGTATTGTGGCAGTATCTTTACTACTCCCTGACTAGTCACCGGGCTTTTATCCCGGGCAACGATGAAGACTTCCCACCCGGCATTGGTGAAGACCTCAACCGGGCCGGCAAAGTCAAGGATTTCCATGCCCGGATGGATGAGGGCAGCTATGCGTATGGCGTTGGGCATCGGGATTGGTTTTAGATTAGTATTAGGCAGAAGTTGGAGCTCATCGCCGAAGGGCTTCAAGGATGTCCCCGACATTCCGGCGTTCAAAGGTTTGCATCAGCCTGAGCCCGTTTCTTAGTGCCCACCCCGGCGGACGGGCAATCCAACTTCCTAACTGATAGACCCGTTGGTCTGCCTGTTCAAGCCGTTGCTCGTAGGCTGAGCCCTTCAGCCGCCACAGCTCACAGGCCAGTTCCCAGGAAAACGCCCGGGCATTGCCCATACTGAAGTTGATGATGGCTTCGTCTTTATCATTGCCCAGCCAATCCGCCAGAAAAAACAAAGGCGAAACCCGGCTCAGCCGATCCTGCAGCTCGTCAACGATTTCAGCCAAGATCTCATTGACTTTTTCAAAGTCGTTTTTCAGTGGGAGAAGAGGTTTGTTCTTCATTAATGTGCTGGCTGCGATGGCCAAATCATAGTTAATATGAGCGTTCATACCCAATAGAATATGCTGAATAATGGATATGGAAAAACGGGTGCCTTCGAAAGCCAGGTTCCAGCATCGGGGGATCGGCTCATTACGCTGCCAGTTGGCATAAGCATCCAGATAAAGGTTGGCAAAAGCCACGTCGAAGTGCTCCATGCGCGGACCGTCTTCAAAAGCTCTGCGGGCAATTGCCCGTTGTACCTGATCGGTGGTTCTCCGGTATACATAAGCAAAGAGACCCACAGGGTCACCATTGGCAATCGCTGTATCTATGATGCGGTCTAAGGCATTGAGAACCTCTCTGATGGTACTGGGGCGCATACTGCCGGAGTTATTTCCCCGATAAAATAAGAAAAACCTTTGATATCCGGTAGGTTTGGCATGGTGCAAATACAAACCAATGGGGATGTCCGCCAAAAATTCTATTTTTGCCCGACGAGTCCAAAACTAAATTACTATGCGGAATCCATTTCTTTTTTTCTTTCTGATCCTGTCGTCCCTTACCGTACAAGCACAGTTTAGTACGCTGGAGCAGCGCTTGTATGAATTGCCAGATGTGCTTTTCAAAGCCATTGATGCGCCCGATGGGTTCGAAGCCGCCTATGAGCTGCACATTAAGCAGCCCATTGATCATGAAAATCCGGAAAAGGGGCACTTCTACCAGCGTGCCTACTTGTCGCACCGCAGTTTCGAAGCGCCAATGGTTCTGGCCACCGAGGGCTACATGCGCCCTTCCAACCGTATGTACGAACTCACTGGCTACCTCGATGCCAATCAGGTGGATGTGGAGCACCGCTACTTCGGTACTTCTTCGCCGGATTCACTGGATTATACTTACCTGAACCTGAAGCAGGTGACGGCCGATTTACACCATATCCGTACCCTTCTTGGGCAATTGTACACACAGCCCTGGGTGAGTACGGGCATTAGCAAAGGGGGGCAAACGACCATCTTTTATCGCTACTTTTACCCTGATGATGTGGCTGCTTCCGTGCCCTACGTAGCGCCCCTCAATCTGGATCTGACAGACGACCGGATTTACGAATTCCTGGCGAATGTAGGCACGGAAGAATGCCGTAAAGGTATCCGCGATGTGCAAATGCGCGTGCTTAAGAACCGTGAGGAATTACTCCCTTTACTCCGCTGGCACGCTAAAGGAGCAGGTATGGAATTCACCTATCTGAGTCTGGAAGAAGCTTTCGAATATGCGGTTTTGGAATACCCTTTTTCTTTTTGGCAGTTGGGGCACGACTGTGAGGCGATCCCCGGCAAAGCGGCTGACCTGGAAACCCTGCTGGAGCATTTTGTCAAGGTAGTCGGGCTGGACTTCTATTCTGACGCCTCTATGTTTGGCTACGCCTCGCATTACTGGCAGGCGGGCGATGAGATGGGCTACTATGGCTTTCAGACCAAGCCCTTCAAAGGTTTGTTGAAGGAAATTACTGAGGAGGAGCCCACGGCTATTTTTATGCCGGGCAAAGCCCCGATGAAGTTTGATCCTGCTTTCGTGAAATCCGTCTACAACTGGACACAGCGCGAGGCCGATGAAATGATCTACATCTACGGCGCGATCGATACCTGGACCGCCACCGGCGTCCCCGTTTCCGACAAGGTAGATGCGAAGTGGTTAGTGATGGAAGGCAAAGACCACGGCAGTGCCCGCATCCGTAATATGACCGAAGCGCAGCGTAATGAGCTCCTGCAGACCCTGGAGCAGTGGATGAATGCAAGTAAAAATTAAATGATATTCAGAGCTATGAGAATTTTGCTGATTTTGCTGGTGCTAAGTTTTAACGCTATTGGGCTGATTGCACAAGATACAGAGGCTGGGGATACCACCATCTACCGGGCATTGGAGCGCCCGCCCCGTTTTCCGGCATGCGAACAACTGGACACCACACTGGTGGTCATACAAAAATGCGCAGAACAGTCTTTGCTGGAGTTTATGTACAGCAACATCCGCTACCCGCAGGAAGCGCGGGAGCAGAACCTGGAGGGTAATGTCGTCGCTACATTCGTAGTGGAAAAAGATGGCAGCCTCTCCAATCTGACTGTCCTCAAAGACATTGGCGGGGGCGCCGGGCTGGAAGTCCTTCGGGTCGTGGAGGCTATGAATGAGGCGGAAATCCGCTGGGTACCTGCCGAAAAAGACGGATCACCGGTGCGGTTTCAATACACCATGCCCATAAAATTCAAGCTGGAGGAAGTCCCACCCTACACCATGGTTGGCAGAGACTCGGTGTATACTATTTACGATACGCCGCTTGACTTTACGGGCGGACAGGAAGCGCTGCGGGCCTACCTGGAGGAAAACCTGGAATACCCTGAAGTAGCAGAAGATACCTGTATCGTAGGGCGGGTAGAGCTACAGTTGCTGGTACGGCCGTCCGGAGAGGTACGTATTCTTGATCTGGTGGACTACAATGATCTGGGCTTTGATTTTTGGTACGAAGCCGTAGATGCAGCGACTTCCACTTACGGCAAATGGGATATTGCTACCTATGAGGGGCGGAAAGTGTCCGCCGCCTTCGATCTGAGTCTGCCATTTGTACCCGATAATGCAGCTTGTGCCACCTTGGTCGAAGAGTATGAAGCAGCCAACACACTGGCTCAGGAAGGTGCAAAGTTGTTCGCTGAAGAGGAACAGGAACCCGGTCTTGCCAAACTGACGCAGGCTATTGATATGTTTCCGAACAACGCGGAATTCCTGCTCATGCGGGGGCAGGCTTATCTGGACATGCAGCGCTACAGTGAGGCGTGTTCTGACTTGCGCCTGGCGCGGTCTATCTCCCTCGTAACCTGGTATGATGCGGTCCTGCCAATTATTTGCCGGCAATAGAAAGGCTACATAGCCGCTCTAATAAGGGGGGTATTTATGGATTAACAGTTGGTTGGTGTGGTTTTGAATGTCGTATTAAACGCCCTTTCCGACAAGTGAAAAGCATATTCGATTTTTTATGGCGAAATACAAAAGTGAGTTTTACGAATCCAGGCATAATAATACTTTTTACTCCGCAGAACGGATCATTGATCTGGTCACCGAATGGGTCGAACCGGAAAGTGTAATCGACATTGGGTGCGGGGTGGGAACCTGGCTGAATGTTTTCAAGGAAAAGGGCGTTGATACGGTACTCGGTGTCGAAGGGCAGTGGGTTGATGAAAAGACTGTAGTCATTGAAGAGCATGAGTTTATAAAAACGGATCTCGAGCAACCGTTCCAGGCTGATCAGGAATTTGACCTGGCCGTATCCATGGAGGTAGCGGAGCACATCAGCGAGGCTTCAGCTGATCAGTTTGTCAAAACCCTGACCAGTCATGCACCGGTAGTCCTCTTTTCGGCTGCTATCCCGCTTCAGGGCGGCAGACACCATGTGAATGAGCAATGGCCGGATTACTGGCGGGCTAAATTCGCGGAAGAAGGGTATGTAATTATCGATTGTGTGCGGCCGGAAATTTGGGAAGATGATAACGTAGAAATGTGGTATGCACAGAACAGTTTCATCTACGTAGACAAGGAAAAATTGCCCGAATACCCATCGCTTGAGGCCCGGTATACTGAAAATCCGACCATGCTCTCGGCTGTCCTGCCTCGTTTTTATGAGTTCAAGCTGTTCCGGTGGCCGATTATGAAGGCCATCAGGAATAAATTGAAGCGATCTTTTGCTTCAAAAGCTTAGTGGGACGGGGTTCCCCCGGATCATCAGCTACCAAAATCTTACCTTATGAAAAAGTGGGTATTGGGTACGTTTCTGCTGTTGCTCGTACTTCCGCTGGTTTTGAATTACCATCCGGAGCGGCCGGTGGAGGCGCTGCGTGCTGCTTACACCTACCCGGAGTCTGGTTTTGCCGATGTAATGGGCATGCCCGTTCACTACCGCCCCGTTGGGGAAGGCCCGGTTTTGCTCCTCCTGCATGGTACCGGCGCCACCCTGCATACCTGGGAAGGCTGGACCGCTGAATTGCGGGATTCCTTCCGGGTCATTAGTGTGACTTTACCTGCCTTCGGGCTTACCGGCCCACGTCCGGATGAGGATTATTCTATCCCTGCCTATGTTGATTTTGTAGAGGCTTTCGCCAAAAAGGCAGGCTTGGAGCGGTTTTATCTGGCTGGCAACTCCCTGGGTGGGCTGGTTGCCTGGGAATATGCCCTGGCCCACCCGGAGCGCGTCCAAAAGCTGGTATTGCTTAATGCATCCGGCTGGCCCCGCGATAGAGAAATGCCTTTGGCAATGCGCCTGGCCCGCAAGCCGGTCTTTAAGCAATTGCTGCAGCGGATTACCCCCAAAGCGCTCTTCCGAAAATCTCTACGGGAAGTGTACGCCAATCCTGACCGTATTTCGGATACGCTGGTCGACCGGTACTTTGACCTTTTCCTGCGGAAGGGCAACCGCCGGGCCTACGTGCAGCGCTTAAATCAGTCTTACCAACCCGATCCCAATCAGCTTTCCGAACTTAACATTCCCACCTTCATACTCTGGGGCGAGCAGGATGCCTGGATTCCCGTGGCGGATGCGTACCGGTTTGACGAGGTACTGCCCAATAGTTAGCTCTTGATTTATCCGGATGCCGGGCATGTACCCATGGAGGAATGGCCGGCGCGCACGGCGGAGGATGTACGAAGCTTTCTGCAATAGTGGGTTGCTTTTAGGGCTTCACGAGTAGTGTGCCTGCATAATCCGTTGGAAGAATGAGCTCATAATCAAACCCGCTTATCAAGGACTGCAGGCGCTCCGATTCAGGCGGAGTAACCTGCCCCTGAGCGATCGCCTCACGGATCGGGCGGAGGTCAATGAGTGCAAAGGCATCCTTCCGGGCCTGCAGGATTAAGGGCAGGTTATGGCTGTAGTAGCGATTGCGTTTTTCGAGCCAGTCGGTCACTGCTCCGTCCTCAGCGCGGTAGTAACGGTTCCATACCGCGATGTTGATACTCTCCAGTCCCGCTTCACTGGCAAGTGAGTGGGTGAGTTCCCCCAAGTCGAGCTCCCCGCCTGATTCGACTTTACTGGCGTGCAGCCGGCCTATTTTGACAAAAACTTTGGGCGCCCCGTACCTGTCGTACTGTTGTTGAAAATTGTCCCTGATGTACTGCACCCGGTCCCCATGTGAGGCACCGCCCCGGTAGCGGTCGTAAATATCCCAGCTGATTTTTAGATCGTTCAAAAGGGCTTTGGCCTCCGGAGAATGGGCTTCCAGGGCACTGAAATAGGCTTTTACCGCTGGCTCTTGTAAAATGCGCCCAAATACGGGGAAGCCTTTATCGTCCTGATCTTCCTGTATCATCCACTTCCGGATAGTGGCAACGGTGGCTTGATGGAGTGCTGTGGGCACGTCCTCGGGTTCTAACTGGCTTTGCATCCAATCCAGCAGAAAAAATACCGATGAAAAATACTCCTGATCCAGCCCCCAAATGGAAAAGCCTTCCCGTCGAAGTGCCTGAAGAAAGGCGGCATCTTCCTGCAGTTCGAAGAAAGGCATCGGTACGTCACCGATAGCTTCAAACTGGTACTGCTCATAGAATGCGGCTAGGTTGGACGGTACGGTTTCGGGCACTTTGGTCAGTTGTTCCAGGTACTGTGCAGAATGAGGCCCGATTTCGCACGCAAAGTGCCGGAAACCGTTCGCGCGGAGCAGCGGGGCCAGTTGTTCCACAAAGCGGGACAGGGTAGGGGAGCCGTGGATTTCTCCCAATACCAGGATTTGGGCAGCTCGTACCGCCTGTTCAAGCGTTTGGGCGCCTTCACCGGTAAACCCCTCCGGGCTGAGTTGGAAATAGTGGGTATGGGATGCGACAAAGGCACTGTCCAGTTCGGGCAATGCTGAGGTTGGGATGCTGGTTTTGGGAGTCTGACGGGCCTGCTCCGGTACGCTTTGTACGAGAATGCCGAGCAGGTACCCCTGGAGCGGGAAGTGAGTTACATTGAGGACTTCATCAGCCTACAGCGCCTTCGGTACGGGTACGAAGTGCAACTGCAATTTGAGGTGCCCGACAACCTGCACGGGCTGGTCATTCCCCCATTTGCGCTCATCCCCTTTGTGGAGAATGCCTTCAAGCACGGCGAGCTGCGGAATCCGGAGTACCCGGTGCTCATCCGGCTGGAGCGTACGGCATCGGCTCTGGTCTTTCACACCCAAAATACCCGGCGGGTGCAGCAAAAGGATCAGGTGGGCGGCATCGGCCTGGCCAATATCCGCAAACGCTTATCTTTGATTTATGAAGATCAGCATGAGTGGATGGTCGAAGCAAACCAAAATCAATTTGAAGTCACCTTAAAAATCCCCATTGCCCTATGCTCCGATGTGTAATTGTGGATGATGAGCCGTTAGCGATACAATTGCTATCTGACTATGTCCGTAAGACCCCGGATTTGGAGTTGACGGAGGCTTTTTCCAACCCTATTGAAGCCTTACAGTACCTGCAGGGGCAGACAGATTTGCTGCTTTTTCTGGATGTGCAAATGCCTGAGCTCACCGGCATTCAGGTGATGAAAATCCTAAATCAGCGCCTGCCAGTCATCCTCACCACTGCTTATGAGCAGTATGCGCTGCAAGGGTACGAACACAACGTAGTGGATTACCTGATGAAACCGATCTCCTACGACCGTTTTTACCAGCCCGTGCAAAAGGTAGAGACCGGTGAAAGGAATCCGGCTTCAGCAGCTCAGGAGGCAGAAGTGAGTACCTCCTACCTATTTGTGAAAACGGAATACCGCCTGCAGCGCGTCGCCTACGCTGATATTGCCTATCTGGAAGGGCAGGGCGACTATGTGGCCATCCACACCCCGGCCGGCCGGATCCTGACATTGGAAAATATGAAACATTTTGAGGAGGTATTGCCCACGGCTTCATTTGTGCGCACCCATCGGTCTTATATCGTATCTATTCCCAAAATTGACTACATAGAGCGTAACCGGGTGGTGATTGGGAAGGAGCGCCTGCCGATTAGTGAGGGGTACCGGAAGGGGGTGATGGGTAGGTTGAAAGGGTAATAGGGTTGGCTATTCCTAGCTTCTGCATTTAGAATTAGGAAAAAATTTTCCGATCGTAGAATTCATCTCTGTTCCATTTCCGGTCTTTTGTTGAGATGGTAATTTGGTTCCTTCTTTCAAGTAATTTTTCTGCGGGGCTCATGGAGCTTGTGTCTACATGACGTCTTAGCAGTTCTAATACAAGGTCATTGAGATTTGTACCATTCAGTTTCGCGTAGGCGATACTTTTCTCCAGCAGCTCATCGGAGATGGATAGTGTGATAGGCTTCATTTTACATCGGTCTTTTGCATAAATATGCGGCGTTTTAAGCTTTACCGCAATATCACCAATGCAATTCAACTAAAAAGCTTTCGCATCCTGCCCAATCAGATAATTCGCCACCCAGCCATAAGCGAATATGCCCAGTGCGAAAACAATGATCAGCCAACTGCCGAGGGCGGGGACGAGCGCTCCAATAATGCCGACAGCTGCCAGTGCCAGGCTGTAAATGGTCAGGGAGCGCCGGGCTTTGGTGCCTTCACTGACGGAGAAAGTGCCACCAGCGGGGACTAAAAGCAATCCAAAAACAAGGCCCAGGAATAGCAGTTGACCGGCATCGCTAATGAAATAGCCGGCCAGGGAGAGGAGCGATAACCCAATCAGGCCACCAGCAATATTGGAGCCCATTTTTTCATCCTCTGTCAGGGCGTGCTTGCCGATGGGGTGGAGGCGGAGGAAGAGGTTGGCTATCGGCACTGCAATCCAGGAAGACAGCGCAAACAATACGTACAGGGCGATAATAGGATAGGTGAGGGGCGCCAGGGCCGGGTTGTTCCGGGCAATACCCAGCACCACCCGATAGATGATATAAGCTCCGATTATGACTGCCCAGCGGTTTTGCTCATTCATTTTCGCCATCCAAAGGAAGTACTTGAGGATGGCGCGGTAAAAGAGGTTCTCGCCTTTGATGGCTTCCTTGAGGCCAGACCGGGCATATTCGTTATTGGGGTTCAGTCGGAGGGCTTCCCGGAAGTTTTGCTGGGCTTCCTTGAAGCGGCTTTGCTCAATAGCCACCCAGCCACGGTTGGCGTGGGAGTAACTGTCCTCGGGGGCTTTGTGCAAGGCGTAGTCGATCGTCTGAGCGGCTTCGGCTTTGCGGTTGAGTTTCACCAGGGCTTGTGCCCGTATGTTGACCAGGTTGACATTTTCGGCATCCTGTTCCAGCCCTTGTTCGGCAGCGTTGAGGGCTTCCTGCCATTTTTCCTCGTAGAAGGCGACATGAGCGAGCAGCAGAAAAAAGTCTGCGTCCGCCGGGTTGAGCTGCAGTCCCTGCCGGATCATTTCGCGTGCCTTCTTCGTGTTCTGATTGTAAAAGTACGCCCTTGCCATGGTGTAGAGCAGGAACGGATCGTTAGGGGCATGTCCCATGGCACGTTCGCCGATTTCCAGGGCTTCAGCGTAGCGTTTGCCACTGAGGTAGCATTCCGCCAGCCATGCCATGGCGTAGGCGTCATTGGGCGCATGGCTTAGGGCCTGCTTGAATTCCTTTTCGGCATCAGCCAGCCGCTTTTGGGCCAGGAGCAGTTTGCCTCGTTCCAGATGAATATTGATCATTTCTTAATCTTGAGGTAGTCGAGGATTTCGTCATAGATACCCGCCTCATTGGCAAAAAGGGCGTAATTCTTGGCGGTACTAAACCATTCCTTAGTGGTGGCCCGGTGCTTTTTGATGGCTTGTTCGAGGTCCCTGGTCTCCAGAGGCTGAGGGGTTCCCGTGCGAATGGCTTCTTCCAGTTTGCCTTCTATGGCGCGGTCGATGATGGCCTCCAGGTCGGCTCCGGAGAAGTCACCGGTCTTTTTGACCAATTTGCTGTAGTTTAGCTCGCTTACCGGCTTGCCTTTGAGTTTGAGCTTCAGGATGGCTTCGCGGGCGGCGGGATCGGGCGGGGGCACAAAGATGATGCGGTCAAAACGGCCCGGGCGGCGGAAGGCAGCGTCGAGGTGCCAAGGGGCATTGGTTGCGGCGAGTACCAGTACGCCTTCATTATTATACTCCACACCATCTAATTCGGCGAGGAACTGATTGATGACATTCCGTCCTGCACTGTGGCGCATATCCGACCGGCTGGCCCCCAGGGCATCCACTTCGTCAAAGAAGAGAACGCAGGGTTTCAGGCTTCGGGCTTTTTCGAATATAGCGTGCAGGTTACGCTCGCTCTGCCCGATGTACATATCCAGGATATCGCTGATACCCACGGCCAGGAAATTGGAGCCAACTTCACCGGCAGTGGCTCTTGCGAGGTGCGTCTTACCACAGCCGGGCGGGCCATACAGCAAAATACCACCACCGATTTTCTTCCCGTAAGCCTGATAAATTTCCGGGTGTTTCAGCGGATGGAGGATTTTCATGCGGACTTCCTCTTTTACCTGTTCCATTCCACCGACGTCTTCAAAGGTGGTCTCGGGCCGCTCTATGTCAATGCTTTTATCCTGGTCTTCGCCTTCGTCCCCACCGGTTTTGAGCTTGATTTTTTCAGGTTCCGGTTGGTCTTTAATTTGCAGGTTGATCTCTGATTCCAGGTAGGCATCGCGAAGTTTGTCGTTGATAGCGATGGCATTCTCGTAGGCTTCCTTAGCGGCTTCGGCTTGCTGGCTTTGCAGCAATAGTTTGGCGTATACTAGCCATGCTTTTGCCGGTGGGGCCGGGGTTTCGACTAGCTCTTCAATCAGTACCAGCCCGGAGCCGGTTTTCTGCTGGGCGCGGAAGGCATCGGCGAGGCCGATTTTGAGATCGGTGTCGCCTGCGTTGAGGCGGAGGGCGGCTTTGTACTCAGCTTCAGCTTCTTCGTGCCGGTCCTGCTTCATCAGCGCATTGGCAAGGAGTTTCCGCAGTGGGAGGTTGTCGGGAGCGCTTTTGAGGGCTTCGCGTAGTTGTTGTATTTCGTCCATGTGGTCCTTTCTTCTTTTGGGAAGGGCAAGGTACGGAATTTGGGGGAGAGTTGGGAGGGGGGGGGATTGCAGTCTGGTAGTCTTGTAGTCTGGCAGTGGGGGAGTGGGGCAGTGGGCAGTCTTGCAGTGGGCAGTTTGGCAGCGGGAAGTTTTGTAGTGGGCAGTTTGGCATGTAGAGGGAGCGAAGGTAGCCTGATGTGAGGCGGTCTGATTTCGGGCGGGTGCCGGGTTACAGTCAACAGGTTGCCTTCGCTCCGATGTGGATTTAGCTCATTGCTTTGAGGGTTTGCCGGAGGTAGCGCTTGTACTTGATGCGGTACGCCCGGTAGATTTTGCGATAGCGGGTGTAGGAGTCTTCGTGGTGCATGATGGGGTGGGGGTGCTCGCCATTGACAGGGGCAGGTTGCTGCATAAAGCCCTGCTGTTTCATCCACTCGTCGTTGTAAATTTTGCCGAGGTAGCGGGTGCCGTGGTCGGGGAAGAGGGCGACGACTACATCCGTTGGCTTCAGCTGCTCCTTGAGGCGGAATACCGCTTGCATGGCTGAGCCACTGGAGTAGCCAACGAGCAGCCCTTCCTGCCGCGCCAACTGACGGGCACGATGGGCGCTGCTGCGGTCGGTGACCTTAATAAAGTCGTCGATAAGGTCAAATGCCACGTTGCCGGGGATAATGGTTTTACCGAGCCCTTCCACCTTGTAGGGGTAGATTTCACTTTGATCAAATTCGCCGGTTTCCCAGTACTTCTTGAGGACGGATCCGTAGGCATCCACCGCGATGATTTTGATGTCCGGATTTTTCTCCTTGAGGTAGCGGGCGGTGCCGGAAAGGGTGCCACCTGTACCTGCACAACAGACGTAGTGGGTGATTTTACCCTCGGTCTGCTCCCATATTTCCGGGCCGGTAGAACTGTAGTGGGCTTTGGAGTTGTTGAGGTTGAAGTTTTGAGCCAGGTAGTAGGCCCCAGGGATGTCCTCAGACAACTGTTTGGCGCGGGAGTAGTAGGAGCGCGGGTCCTCGGGGGCTGCATCTGCAGGGCAGACCACCACTTCGGCACCCATGGCTTTCAGCAGGGACAGCTTCTCCTGTGAGGCTTTGCTGGAAACCGTGAGGACACAGCGGTAGCCTTTGAGGCTGCAGATCATGGCCAGGCTGTAGCCGGTGTTGCCGGAAGTAGCCTCCACGATGGTATCGCCGGGTTTGATAAGCCCTTCGCGCTCGGCTTGTTCGACCATAAACAATGCTGTACGGTCTTTGGCCGATTGCCCAGGATTGTAAGCTTCTACTTTTCCGTAAATCTTCGCCGGCAGATCTTTGGTGATCCGGCTGAGGTGGATGAGTGGCGTGTTGCCGATAGTTGCCAGTACGTTCTCGTATCGCATATAAGCTTGCTTTTTGCTCACGATAGGCTGCACCTAAAGTACAGCTTGTTTGATTTTATAGGCTTTATTTCCCGGCATTTTTTCCGGAAAACCAATTACAGATTTGCAGTCCCGATACGATTATATGTACAAAGGTAATAAATTTTTTGCCTCCGGAAAGCGGGGCTTTTCTATTTCTTCCCTGGACTGAAAACTATTCTAAACGCAATGATCAAAATAACCGTTCGCAAATGA
>PR_CR_10_Liq_1_inCRDRAFT_1001126_pt1 | contig 15583 bp, 10 predicted proteins | sample PRCRCaboRojoPR_3_FD_10241 | JGI IMG/M metagenome (IMG submission 10241)
TATCAAACATAACTATAGAGAACTCTTCAGCTTCCTACGGGACTGCGTTTCACATCTCTAACTCAGTTTCTTTTGATTCAGCTAAACTGACTGACTCAAAGTTCTCTGGTTTGAAAGCAAGCAGAGGGGCCCCTATATCAGATAACCACTATTCTGGGACTTTTGAAGTTAGTGGAATTGAAGTCTCAAACATAACTGGAATGTACTGCTTCATTAGAGGCTCATACAGCACGGAAGAAGTTAATCTAGACATTTCAAGAGCTTTCTTCGACAAGTGCTTGTGCACAAAGGCTATATTGAATTTTGAGTCCTGGGAAAGCACTAGCAGAGTTCAACTAACTGACATGCAAGTTGCTAACAGTTACCAAGGAATTAGGGTAGAAGGCATGGCGCTGATTGCAAGCAGTTTGGAGTTCCGCAACTGTTCAAAAGCTCTAACTGCAGTTGAAGGTGGATACTTAAGCGCCGAAAACTTACTATTTGAGGAAAACAAGGATGTTAGTGTTTCTGTGCATACTGATAGTACTGTGGAGTGCAGTGGGTGTACTTTTCTAAAAAACTCAGGAAGTTCCTCAATTTTTGTGGATAAGGATTCTAAAGTTAACCTTACTGAGTGCACCTTTGAGGGAAACTCAGTAGACAGAACTGGGTCTGTTGCCATTTTCCAGACAAACCAACAATTTAGTGAAATCAGAAACTCCGTGATTAAAAACAACAATGCAGCAGATGGGTACACTATGTACTTGCAAAACTCAAAACTCAAACTCAGCAACTGTTCTTTCAAAAGCAACACAGCAAACAAAATGTCTCCAGGGGTCCTTTTGAGCAGTTCTGAATTGATAGTGGAAAACTCAGAGTTCTCTGAACAAACTGGAGATTCAGGAAGTTTCATAATACCAAACAGCTTGAGTGAAGTAGAAATACGCTCGAGTTCTTTTTCACAAGGAACTGCTAAAGACTCAGGAGGAGCTATTAGTTCTTCGTCAAGCACAGTCAAAGTTTACGAGAGTGCCTTCAAAGACCTTCAAGCTGCTTCAGGGGGCTCTGTTTATGGAAGCTCTTCAGACATTACTTTGGTTGACTGCTCAATAAAAAACTCTTATGCTGGAAGTCGAGGAGGGTCTGTTTACTTAGACGGAGGAAAGCTTCTCCTGGAAAATGTTGACCTGGAAAATTCTGACAGCACTGCAGTATTTCTGGAAAACCTAGAACAAGTTGAAGCTAAAAACTCAGTTTTCAAGAACTGCAAAGGCACTGACGGAGGAGCATTCTACACTAACCTGGTTGACAAGTTGTTTTTCTCAGATTTAAGCTTTCGAAACAACCAAGCAGAAAATTCAGGAGGAGCTGTTTACCTTAAAAGCTCTCCTAAAGAAGGGTGCTTAATCCAAGATTCCTATTTCTACAACAACTCAGCTGTAACAGGAGGCGGTTTGTCCGGAGTAGACGTTTCTTTGAACTTAACTAGGTGCTTCTTTGAAAGCAATAATGCTTCTGATATAGGAGGCGGAGTTTCTTTAACATGCCCTTCGGATTCCAGTTGCAAAAGCCACGTTCGAGACTCTAATTTCACTTTGAATTCAGCAAGCACCCAAGGCGGGTCTTTGAAGTGGGACCACTCCAGACCCTCCTTTACAAACCTACTTTTCCAAAACAACTCAGCAGCTTACGGAGCAGATATGGCTTCTTTCCCCGTTTTGATGTCTCCGCAAACTTCGAGTTCTACTAGGCTGCTGGCAAGTTACGTAGGTGAAATCAATGGAATAGCTCCAGGACAAACAACAACTTCTCCAATTATCCTAGCTATAACTGATGACCAAGGAAACATAGTCTCCATTGACAACACAAGCACTGCTACCCTTAGCACCACTAACCCCGATGTAGCTATTTCAGGCCTAACTCAAGTAACTGCAGTCAACGGAGTCTTTACCTTTGATTCGTTTATAATTAGCGGAGTCCCCAAAACCAACGTAACTATCCAAATAACCACTACAGCAGTTGACGAGTCTAAAGCAAAAGTTGCAAGCGTAGAGTCGGAATTCAGCAGTGCAGTAGAATACCTGGTTTTCCTTAGGGACTGCATTCCTGGCGAAGAAAACAAAGGAAAAGAGTGTTTTCTCTGTGAAAGTGGCACTTACAGCCTAGACCCTTCTATTCCTTGTCAAGAATGTCCTCTAAACAAAGCGTACTGCTTGGGAGGTATGGAAATGTATCCCAGACCTAACTACTGGAGAGCTTTTAACGACACTGATGTTTTTTATCAATGTCCCAACAAAGACGCTTGTTTGGGATCCCCTGACCATAGAAACCCCTTTGGGAACTGCGAAGAAGGCTACACTGGCCATATGTGCCAGTCTTGCAAAAACGGATACTCAAGGTCCTCTGAAAACACTTGTGGAGTGTGTCCAGAACCAGCAGTGAACGTAATAAGACTACTTGGAATTGGAATAGGAGTTTTCATTGGGTGTTGTTTCTTGGTAAAGACTACTATATCCTCTGCTCACTACCCCAAGGCCCTGCATTCAATTTACATTAAAATATTTACTAACTACATCCAATTAGTATACTTAACTACACAGTTCAACCTGGCCTGGCCTGACTTTGTGCTGGAGATGTTTGACTACCAAAAGTCAGCTGCAACGGTTTCGGATCAGGTGTTTTCAGTGGACTGCTACTTAGAGTCTGAAGACGAAGACCAAGCTGGCGAAGAAGTTTTGTTTAAAAAACTGCTAATCATGGCATTCTTGCCTTTTATAGCTTGGGGGTTTGCCTTCATGGTGTGGACTATAGCAGGGTTTATGAGAGACAAAAGGATTCACTCCAGAAAAGAAGTGCTTCTTAGTATATATAAAAATGAACTGGTGACTACAATGATCATTTTGTTCTTTTTGGTGCACCCCAACATAGTTAAGTTGATGTTTTCGGTGTTTTCTTGTAGAGAAATCGAAGGAAAAGACTACTGGCTTATAGAAAACCTGGACACTCAGTGCTGGGACGAAAAACACACTTTCTATGCATTTGCAGTGGCACTTCCCTGCATTATAGTTTGGGGACTAGGCACTCCTACCTTCATCATGTTTGTGATGTACCGCAACCGAAGGGACCTTACTAAGATCAGTTTCAAGGTTAAGTACGGGTTTATATTCAACGGTTACAGAGCTCCTTGTTTCTTTTGGGAGTTCTTCATTATGTACCGAAAAATAGCTGTGATATGTCTGGCAGTGTTTTTTTCAACTATTTCTGTTCCAGTGCAAGCTTTGACTTGCCTGTTTATACTTTTGATTTCATTTGACTTGCAAAAGAGGTTCAAGCCCTTTAAATTGGACCACTTAAACGAAATGGAAGAAAGAGCTGTGCTTACTGCTACACTGACTATTTTCTGTGGACTGTACTACTTAACTGATCACTTGGAAGAGCCCACTAAAATTTTCTTTTTTGTAGTTATGGTGACTGTTAACGTCTACTTTTTGTCTTACTGGCTCTTCCACATGTGCAACGCTCTGAAGTCTTTGGCCATCCAAAAGATCCCCTTTTTAAGAGCTAGGTTCGGAGTCACTGACGGGTTCCAAGGAGAGTTTTACGTGGAAGACAAGAAAATTACAAGTNCTTACTTCGAAGACAACATTTGGAGAGCAACTCTACTCAAGGAAAAGACTCCCCGAAAACTCGAACAGTTAGAAGTAAGGGACATGGTTTCTTTGTGGAAGCACATTCTTAACTCTGATCCTGACCCCAAAGGGGACTACGAAGACTCTGTGTTTGAAGAACCTTTATCTACTAATAGAGAACTAAGCTAATATCTTCAAAAAATGGATTGACCGGGGATTGAACCCGGGGCCTTCTGCATGCAAAGCAGATGTGATACCACTTCACCATCAACCCTGTTACACACTTCTGAGTTTAGTAGCTTTTATATTAATTGGTTATAAACTGTCCGAAGAGTCTTCCTCGAATTGGGGTTCTTCCAAGTTCTGATATCTCTGAAGAACTCGGGGCTCACTAGGTACAAAAGTAATGGGCAGTTCTTCGTTTCCTGCTTGCGAAGTGTCTATGAACACAGGAACAGCTTGCAAGCACCCACAAAGCACAGAAGACTCTAGAGCTTGGGCTTTTTCGTCAGTGAGTGAAGGCCAAGGCACCAAAGAGTGAAGGTACCCCACAGCTATTCCTATAGCCATTTCGCATACCACTTCAAGTGCCACTCCTAAAACTATGCCTACGAGCCAGGGGTAGTACTTAGACTTGATTTGTATAGGACAAACGTACAACTGAGTTTGGGAGTCAGGGTTCTTGTTGGACTGAATAGTGATTTGCAAAACAGCCAAAGTCCAGATTCCTTGCCAAGCCTTTACCGACAGTTCTTGGAAGAACTCCAAAGGCACGAAGGACACCAGGTAGAGCAGCAAGCTGTAAACCAAGCCAGTTAAAACGGTGTAGCAGCAGAAAAACAAAGAGTACTTGACAGTTCCCATGCACCTTTCAGTTTTGGCAGAAACAGGCACGAACAAAAACATCTCCAGCACTAAAGGTACCAGTCCTGCTGGAATCAGAACTCCTGTGAAGGTCCTCCAAAGTTCAGCTTTACTTACTGTGTACAATGGAATGTTCATAAACAGCACTGCGAATTCTGACACCCAGGAAAACAAGTAGAACCCTACGCTTCCAAACAAAACTATCCGGGAAAAACTAGGAACTTTGCTCCAGAACTCAGACAGTCTCGAAGCCATGCTTTGCTGGTTTTGACTTAACATTTTTATCAAGTTACTCAATCGGGCTAGTTTTATAGAGTTTATTAGACAGTTCTTGGATTTTGGCGTCTTTGGCTTTAACTTGTTCTTCAAGCACTTGGATTCTTTCTTGAGCCACTCGGAGTTTAAGAGCAAGTTCCCTCGTGCTTTCTTGTTTAGGAGTCTTGGAGGCGCTTGGAGGTTTGGTTTTCTGGGGTTGCTGGAACAAGTTATCTTTTACAACTTTAAGGATTCTTTCTACGTGGTCAGGAACGCAGTTGACTACTTGCTCTATGTCAAAGCGCGAAAACTGAAAACCTAGTTTGTTAAACACTTTGAGATTGAGGGTTTCCCAGTTCTGTAGCTTTTTGTGGAAAGAATTGGCTTCGGGATAGTTGTGGAGTTCTACTAACTTAGGGCGGAAGTATTTTACTACCTCTGCAAGCATTTTCCCGTCAGAGAAGTCGCGTGTAAGGTTCCTTTTGGGTCTAGAAAGAGGAACTTGGTCGACCCAGTCGTAGACTTCTTGGATACTTTCTTCAGGAACTTCTTCAGTCCTCAGAACTCTTACCATTTTAATTTGAATACTTAAAATAAGACTTGGGGTCGGGCAATTTGAAGATGTCGTTTCTGGAGTTCTTCTGGTAGGTCCAAGGACTAGAGCTGTTTCCTAGTGCTTCTTTCTGCCTTAAGTAGTTCCGGGTGACTTTAGAAGAGTCCATAAAGGACTTTCTCAGTTGCTTTACTTTAACTTTATAGTTCTTTTTAAGCAAGTAACTTTCGTTATCTAGCCTCAGAAGGGGTCCTACTGAGTCAAAAGCCCGGCTTTCTGAAGTCATTGGTCTTTTAATTACTGTGCTTTTTTCCGAAAACAAGTTTTCAGCATAGTGAATTACGGTTTTTCGGAGATTACTGGTTTTTTCTATCCCGAGTTTAGTGGGCAGGGGATTTAGGACTTGAAAAATTGGGTAGTAGTCGAAAGACTTTCTTCTGGTTTTTCTGACTTTGACTTTGGGTTTCTGGACTGGGTGTTTAGGGAGGGATTCATTGTTAACTTTGTCCTCAAAGTGATGAGTTTCTATTTTTTTAGGTTTCTTTTTTTCAGTGAACTCAGTGACTTCTTTGTTGATTTCTTCGTAAACTTCAGAAGGAATTACTATTTTATTGGAGTCAAAACTAAAGCGACGGTTCCCGTTAACTTTTCGAGTAAGGTCCCTGTGGATGCTTTCTAGGTTTTGAGAATGTCTCAAGACCTGGTAAGCGTCTGGTCTGCCTCGTTTGGTGTGGACTATTTTCCTTTTGTTCTGAGACACTTGGATGTCAGGGTCTTCCATCAATTAAATAGTTTGTAAATGATGTGTTGCAGTCTCGGGCATTTGAAACTTAAAAATGAACAGAGGAAATGAAGAAGTTCGACTTCCTAGTGTGTATAATTTTTCTAAAAAGCCCAGAACAGAGTCTTTTGTCGGAAATTCTTTGAGCAACTCCATGAACAAAACCAACCCCAAAGTTAAGGAAATAGTCCGCGCTTACGGCAAAAGCATGTCGCGCTCCAGGTCCACTAGGCATGCAATGAAGTCTCTTCAAAAAACAGAGGACAAAAGCATCCACTCCATAACCTCTCAAGAACAACCTAAGTTCAATACACTCGCCTCCACCAGGAGCCCCAAAGCTTCTACCCAAAACAAAATAAAGTCACTCCTTTATGATATCCAAAAAGCCAAAAGCGACAAACTAGAGCTTGTCAGGGACCTTGCTACTTATGAATTTAACTTTTCAAGTCATTCTAAACTCTCTGAGAAGTGCCAATTTATCACTCAGGCTTCAAATGAGTTCTCTGAGTTATCAGTTGTGGAAACTAGCATTCACCAACAAAAACTTTTCATGGAGAAGCTCAAGTCTGGAGTCTCTAGGTTAGTAAACATTGAAAAGAACTTTTCGAACAAGTGGGTTTCTGCTGAAGTTGAAATAGAACACTTTTATCTGAAAAAAAGTTCTGCTGGAAACAACTTGGAAGAAGTTTACAAAGGTTCTGTAAAGGTGTCTGGAGAAGTTTGTTTAGTGAGAGTTAAAGGAGACAAGTGGCTTGAACACATAGAACTTGACGTTAAAACTCTAGAAGGAATCCACTTTAAAGAGTTTCTTAACCTTAAGATTTCTACTTACGAAACCCAAACTGAGTTGAGTCAACTTGTAAAGTCCAAAATTCTTAGTAGACTGTTCTTAACTTTGGACCAAAAAAGGTGGAAACTGAGCTACGACCCTAACCACGGAAAAACCTTTTTGGTATTGGTTTGTGAGTTAAGAGGGTGCGGGCACTGTTCTTTAGAACTTACTCAAAAAGAAGACAACGTAACTATCAAAATAGTTGGCGAGTACGAGTACCTAGAACTGCCTAAAGACTTCCTTACAGAGAAAGACTCTGTGTTTGCAGAAAGCACCACTAAGCTTAAAAGAGTCATCCAGAAGTACATGTGCTTTTTGCAGAAGAGTTACAGTTTTGTCTGGTTAGAAACAGACGACCCAAGTGCAGTCTTCTCAGAAAAGGAATGCGACTCTATTTTGCTCAACGAAGACTACTTGAAGGAACTTTTTGGAATAGTGACCTTTGTTTTGGCGTACACTTTTGAAGTCAAAGTAGACGAAGTCCTTTTCAAAGTTGAAGTTTACGATGCCAAAAACCAGTTCAAAATAGCAATTAGTTGGGGAAGTGAAACCCAAGAAGTTGTAAGGGGCTCCAAGTACTACAAACTGATATTCGGACTGCAGTCCTTGGACATCCGCCACGCAAAGACTACTCTAGAAAACAGTTTGGAGCTGAAAACATCTATAAGAAAACTGTTTCCTAGAGTTTCCAAAAGACACTTTTCAGTTGCGTAATTATAATATGGTTTACAGTTATGTTCAGTCGTAAATTTCTTCGACAATCTCTTCTTGGATTTCCTCTTCTGAGAAATGTTTAGGTGCTTTTACGTGGTAACTGCACTCTGTGCTGAGACTTTCGTGGTTATCATCTTCAGAGTACTCTTCGTCTTCACTTTCGAAGTCGTCTGAGTACTCGCTGTCGGAGTCCTGTTTTTTAAAGGTTTGGTTTATTTCTTGCTGGAACTCGTCAGCTTCAAACACCACTATGTTGGAGTTGGAGTACTCAAGTATTTCGTTTTCTTCAGAAGAGTTGTCGCAGAAGTTGCACTCAGTTAAGGTGCCAACTAAGTCAAGGGGGTTCACGTTGGAAACATCTAAGTAAGTTTTTTCTTCCAAGTCGCAGGGGTTAAAAGCACTTATGTTAGAAACTTGGGACTCTTGGAAAATGTTGTTTTTAAGTTTGTTTTGGTGGAATGAAGTCCGTATGTCCTTTGCTGCTTCTTGAAGCATGCTGGGCTTCGAGTCGAATTCTGAGAGCAGTTGGAGCAAAGAAGGCCTTTGGTTCATGTCTTTAGTAAGCATTTTGTATATGGTTCCACAGAGTTCGGAAGAGTACCCAGTTATGGGTTTTGGTTCATCTTTGAGGATCTTCATTACCAACTCCAAAAGCCCACCTGCGGTAAAAGGGTGCCTCAAAGTGCACAGTTCGTAAAACAAGCATCCCAAAGACCAAACGTCGCTTTTGCTTGTGTAAGGTCTGTTTTCGCAGACTTCAGGACTCATGTAATAAGGAGTGCCTACTAGGGTTTTGGCAAAGTCACAAGTGTTCTCTAGAATTTTCGCAATTCCAAAGTCGCCTATCTTGAGGTCGCCTTCTGAAGTAATGTAGATGTTGGAACTTTTAATGTCCCTGTGAAGCACCTTGTTGGAGTGGAGGTACTGCAAAGCAGAGCCTAACTGGGTGAACCACTTAGCAATCAGTTCTTCTGGGAGAAAGCATCCCGCTTCCTTTGAGGTTTTGACGAGTTTGGACAAGTCGCCTCCTGCACAGTGTTCCATAACTATCACCAACAAGTCATTTTCCAAAAAGTACTCTTTGCAACTGACTATGTGTGCGTGAGAGACGCTGCTGAGGAGTCTTGCTTCCTGGCAGATGTAAGCTCTTTCTTTGTCTGACAAGTTTGTTAGTTGGATTTTTTTGGCCACAAAAACTTCTTGGGTTATTTTTTCAGTAACTAGGTGGGCTGTTCCGAAGTTGCCTTTGCCTATTACTTCTTTTTCATCGTATTTTGCATTGAACTCCATTTTCTTAAGAAACTTGAAAAAGGCTTATCTTAGGTTAATTAGTTTGGCAGCCTTGAGTCTGGACTCCCGGAAGTTAATCATTTCATCCCTTTTCCGGTTGAACATGTAAGGCGTTTCGTCTTTTTCTTCTAGTTTGAAGTCGTTAGGCTGTTTGAATTCGTGGGTTTTGGCAGGAAACAAAGTTTCGAAGGAGCTTTTAAGGGGCTTTTTGGTTCGTTTGGTGTAGTAAGTATCTCTGCCAGAAGTAGAAATGTCAGAGTCGGTGTTCCAGCTAGTGTGGGAAAGGCCTCCCTGGAGTTTTTTGAGTGCACAACTGGGCTTCCTGAATTCAGTTCTAGGAGGCGAAAGAACTACTCTTTTTTCAGCCAAAATGTTGGAATAGTAAACTCCAGACAGGTCCTGTTGAGGCTTCACTAATTTCATGATCTCAGACATTCTAGGAACAGGTGTGCTGCTTTCTCGAGTCCTCATTAAGTGCCTCCCTGTACGAGAGTTCCTAATTTCCATCTTATTGAGTAAGAATTTAAATGTCAGGTCAAGGAGCTTCTTTGCAAAACAACAACAACCAACTAGTGACTTACTTAGAAGAGTTAAAGGAACAAAGAGACAACTTAGACCAACAAATCCACCAAAAAACAACTGCTAAAGAGTCTTTGGAGTCCAGACTTGGTTCACTCACTGAAAGGCTTGCAGAAGTAAACCAGTCTTTAGAAAAGAAACACCAAACCAAAAACGAGTACGACCGCGCCATCCAAGAAACTGAAAACGCTTACATGAAAATCATTGAAAGTTCCCACTCACTTTTAAACGTAGTTAGAAAAGAAAGTTCTTCACTGTCCAAAAAGTCTTCTGACGACTAAGTTAAGTTAATATTAATAGCATTTTTAGTATGTCAATAAGAAGTAAGTCATCCTGTGACAAGTCTAGAGGCGATATGCTTTATAGAATACGCAAGTACAGTAACTCCAGACAAAGCAACTCCCCTGTAAAGCAATCCTTTACTAACCGTCCCAATACTTCCTACGTGGAAGGAGTAGTTGCTGCTGCACGGCTCCTAGACACCACTCCTATGAAACTGCCAGACCACTACAGAGTTATGCAGTCCCGGAAACGCTTGTACAGAGGAGCAAAGGCTGCCTCCCCAAATAAACAAATTCCTCTTTTTCAGTTAGCAGAACTCACCAATGACACCACTCAACAACACTCCTACAAAGCTGAAGAGTTTTCGTGCGACTTAAATGTACTTAAACAACTGGACTTTGACTTAGAACTTAACTACGAAATTGCAAACGGAAACGAAGACGTGCACTTTGGCAACTGTCTGTTAGGCGACTTCATTAAACTGGAAGAAAAACTCAAAGAAGAAACCAAAAACTTGGACCAAGAAACTATTTCAAACATCCTAAAAGAGTACTGCGTAAGCTTCAGAGGACTGCTGAGGTCTTTAAAAGCCCGAGAAGCCAACGATGAAGCTGTGATGCTAGAAATAATATGGAGACTAGTTATCAAACTAGTAGACTCAACTCTACTGCAAACCCAAAACCAAGTCCTTGATCTCCAAGAAAAAGCCAAAGAAAACCTCAAAGAAATGTCCAAAAACCACGAAAAAACAGTTGAAATAGTCAGGAACGAAAACAAACTCAACGAAAGCAACCTCAAAAACGAACTGCACAGAAAAGACTCCCAAATCTCTTTTCTTTTGGACGAGAAAACCAAACTCCAAATCCAAGTCAAGGAAAAAGAAAACATGATAGAAGACCTCACTGAAGTCAACGGCCGAGAAAGTTCTTGCCAAGAAATGAGCAAACTCTTCAAAAAGCTAAACGAATACATCAAAGAAACCGAAACCCAACAGGCCAAACAAGCTGAAACCCTCAACAGCATCAGCAACGTAATGCGCGTCAGAGAAGAACTTGACAAAGAAGCACAAAAAACCAACCAAGAAGTCCAAACTTCCTGGAGTCTCAAAGAAAACCCTCTGCCTATTCTCGATACTCCCCTTTTGAGCCAGAATCCTTTTTTCGAAAAGGCTTACGAAGGAGTTACTGACGTGGAAGTCGGAGAAGCACTGAGACTCTGCGAACAAGCACTTGCAGAAGCCAACGAAGAAACTCGTTTCTACAAACAACTCACTAAAAAGGCAGGAGCGAGTTCCGTAGGAGTTGCTGTTAAGTCAGTTGAGTTCGAAGCTCACAAAGGAGTTTTGTTTTCCAAGCTCTTAGCAGCCCCTGAACCTCTTCCTTGGGCTGCTGAAGAACTGGTACTTAAAGTCAACCGACTTATAAGCCAAATGGAACCTAGGAGCGGAGACCAAGTAGCTTTTTACAGAGTGCTGGACTTAGTTACTAGTAGTTTTCCTTTAGACAAAAGGTCTTGGGTTAAGATATTAAAAAAGGTGCAGTACTCCTCCCAAGAGTGGCCTGAACTAGACACTAGTCTGACAGTGAGTTTAAGCAAACTAGTTTTGGCAGCTGACAAGTTCAAAAAAGGCTTTAAAGGAATGCTAGAAGCCAACGACTACAAAAAACAAGGCACAGTTTCCAGAGAAATGTTTGTAGACTGGGCTGTGGAAAAGCTCAACTGCTGGGCAAGTGCTGAAGAACTAGAAATCGCTTACGAGTTCTTAGGAGAAAACCCCCGGATTTCAAGCATTGCTCAGAAGTTTTCAAGCTTCAGAAGAGAGTTTGCTTGGCAACTCAGAGTTGAGAAACAAGAAGTACTGTGCGAACTGATGCAGGAGTGGCTAAGGAGACAAAAAGAGTTCGAAGCTGGAGAACCTGTGTTTACTTTCCAAGAACCCAAGAAGAAAAAGACCTCTCGTTAGTTAACTAAATGTGACATTTATAATTGTGGCTAGGATGGCAGAAGAAGAACAAGTAATGCAACCTGAAGAAGTAGAGGAGGGAGAACTCGACATTTTCGAAGCTATTCGCATTGTACTCAAAAAGGCCTCTCACGCTGATGGACTTTGCAGAGGACTTAATGAGACTGCCAGAGCCATTGACAAAGGAAATGCTAAAGTCGTCCTACTTGCTGAAAACTGCGACCTCAACGAGTACAAAACCCTAATTAAGGCCCTTTGTGCCGAAAAAGACGTGCCTGTGATGATGGTGGCTGACAGAGACACTCTTGGCGAATGGGCTGGGTTGTGCAAGATCGACCCTGTTGCTGCCACAGCAAGACACGTAGTCAAAACCTCGTCTGTAGCTATCACAGAAGTGGATGAGGAAACACAGGCTTGGAAGGTCATGTCTAGTTACATTCAAAAACAAGCTTAACTAACTTAGAAGTTTAAGATGTGGGAGTGAATGAGTTGCTTGATGTAAGAAGAGAGTCTGATCCGCGAAATCATTTGTTGGCGGAAGTGTTCTTGGGAAGACTGGAACTTCTGAGAAAACAAAGAGAAGCACTCAGACAAAGGCTTTACAGAGTGGATCCACTGAGCAAACTCTTCAGAAGTGATTCTTTTGGTTCCTTGGAACATGCTGTCTACTGCTTTGCTGATAGCACTTTGGGACAGTCTCAAGTTAGGTTGTTTGGGGTAAAAAGTGTCTGAGTGCACCAAAGCAATTTTGGAAATCCCTCTGAACAGAGTGTCTAGGAAGAAGTGGAGTTGTTCTTTAGTAACTCCGTTTTCAAGAACTAGGGCAAAGAAGCAGTTGTCTATTTTCTTGTCAAGTGGGCCTGAGCAAACTAAACTTAAAGCAAACACTAACTCTAAAGTGTCTACTCTGCTAAGGGCCCTTGTGTCAAACAGCTTAAAAACTTCTTTGAGGGTGTTGGTTTTGTTTGAGATTGGCGACAAGTCAGAAAAGCTCCACAGAGAACAGGGGACTTCTAGTCTTCCGTTGTAGGTCAGCTTGATCAGGATTTGTCTGTAGGTTTCAGTGGTCCACCCGCTGCAAAGGTCTTCTATGCAGTAAGGAAGGCACGAAGGAGTTTTGAGTTTGTTTTGGTAGTTTTCAAGGTACTTTTCCAAGCTAGGAACTGTTTTAAAGTTGTTCATAATTAGTTAATTCTGACTTTATTTGTTTGGAGGGTTCTGACTCAGTGTCAGAGGGCTCTCTTTTAATAGGAATGTCTTGAGGAGGTTTGGATTGTTCAAGTTTGTTTTTGAAGACATGAACAAGTTCTACGTTGCTCTGATACTCTTGTTCCACTGAGTTTTGGTACTGCGTGTCTTCAGGGAGTTCAGTTTCTGCAGGTAAGTTTTGGAACTTGACTAGAAAAGTATTTATTTCTGTTCTGTTTTGGAGTTGTTTTAGGAGTTCCTGGATTATGAACCTTTGAGTAACGTTAAAGGACTGGTGGTCGAGTTCGTGCATCATTCTGCAGATTATTTTGACGGTGGGTTTTTCTTTGTACTTTACAAGTTCTCTGCACAAGAAGTAGGAGATCCTGAAGTGGTAGTTTTGAGTTTCATCTAAAGTAAATCTGTTGGAGCCCTTTAAAAAACCAGGACTTAAGTGTACAAAAATAAACTGGTAAAACTTAGCAAAGTCAAAAGAATAATGGTCTATAATCTGCAAACCTCCTTTTTTTTCTTCGTAAAAAATCACTCCTAAAATAGTCAAAAATGCACTGCACAGTTCATCACTGTTCGACTTAGAAAGCGTGTTGTAGTAGTTAAAAAAGATCCTAGAAGCTTGCTTCAAAGCAGGAGGAGAGTCCCAGCAGAACGAATGCAACACCAACTTAATCAGCACTGGCCTGGGGTTTTCCAAACGCTCCATCAAAAGAAGCTTACCCAGCCCTTCCCCAACTAAAGACTTAATTTCTGCATTGGGGCTTTCCAAGTAAGACATAACGTCTTCAAGCAAGCTAAAAGGGTCGCTTTTCATAGATTTATGTACCATGAAGAAGTCAAGTACTAATTTCAAATTGACGAACTGCAACTTAGACTCAAGTTTGGTTTGAAGCACCGACTTGAATATTGGAATGTAAGCTTCACAGATCTCTTGGTTTTGCAGAGACAACAGTCCTAGGCACTCCACAGACAAGTCGTATATGAGACCCGACTCTTTTCCTATTATAACTTGAATGGGGAGTTTTTCTATGATTTCGTCAATTTCTGGAATGAGTTCTCCTTGGTTCATGTTCCTGAGCATTTCTACAGTTAGTGTTAAGCACTGGATTTTAAGGTTCTTGTGTGCTTTGTCTAGTTCTTGGTACTCTTGGATCTTTTCTTCAATTGTTTGGTTGAGCTGTGCTAGTCTGTTAGGTACTTCTCCAATAATGCTTTTGAGTCTTTCGAGTTCGTCCTCCTCAGCTTGTCTTCTTTGGACCAAAGAAGTTATTTCCCTTCTGAGTGCTTCTTTCCTTCGGTTGAGGTTTTCCTGTTCGGTGTCTTCGAAGTACCCGTCAAGGGGTTCTCTGAGTTCATTGATTAAGTCACTCATGACTCTAGGGAACTCTTTAGGTTTTTGTTTGAGTAAAGAGTTGATTTGGTAGGCAAGCAGAGCTAGTGTTTCTTCAGAGTTCTGAGCAAAGCCTTCTTCTTTGCCAATGTTGAAGTACTCTTTGGTGATTTTGTCTTCTTCAGTGCTTGGCGAATCGGACATCGAAATATTTTTGCAGAGTTCTAAAAGCATCTCCACTAGTTTTTCCCTAACCGCTTCTTCTCCTATGTCGTGGCACTGCGATATCAACACTGTGTTGTGGAGCAAAAACCAGTTCTCAGTCTGGTTGTAAAAGACCATCAGACTTTCTAAGGACTCCAGACTGGGCAGAATGCTTTCGAGTTCGTAGTTTTCCTGTTCTTTGAGGACTTCGCAAATAACCCTTGCCACTAAAACGGCTGGGAAGTCATATTCTCGGTTTTGTGTTTGGGACTCTTCCAAAGCACTCATTATTTGTGGAAACAAAAACTTCTCAAGGGTACTTAGTAGTTCTTGTATCGGAACTAAGTTTTTGATGACTAGTTTAAGTGACTTGTAGATGTGCTTTTGGTACTTTTGTTCACAAGATTGCACTTCAACATGTGAGCACAGGTCCAGGACTCCTTGGATTATGTTTGGAGAGTGAGGCGAGTAATGGTCTAGGTAAACCTTTACTAACTCAAAAGCTTGGTTTCTCACATCTGGGCTTCTGTCTTTTGAGCATTGCGAAAGTATGATAGTTGTTTTTTCTTTTGGAATATCAGTCAACTTAACTCCAATGAATTTCCGACAGGCTTCAACTCTAACATCTTGGTCCACATCAAAGAACCTATCAACTAGAAAGCACAGGTTCCTTGTATTTAAATTCAGAGAGCAAACAGCGTTTTTCCTGACTTCTTTGGAGGGGTCTGAAGCCATGGACTTCCTGATGTCTTTTTCCATGGAGTAGCTTTTTGCAATGCTTATGGCCTTTTTTCTGACTTCTAGAATTTTGTCTTTGAGGAGTTGTCTTATGGTTCTTTTGAGAGCGAGGTCTTTAGGAACAGCTTCTAGGATCTTAGTTTCAAGTACCTTTTTGAGGACAACTTGGGCTCCCATGATAACAGATGTTTGGGCTGATTTGCAGCCTTTGAGTAACAGTTTGAGGATTTTCACGGTGAATCGCTCTACTGCGGTTCTGGGGAGTTCCTCCTTGTCTAGTGACTTTTTAAGAGTTTCAAAGAAGTGGTTGATCAATTTCAGAACTTTTTTAGAAGTTTTGCTTTTGAGGTACTTAGGAAGCACTATCACGATGATGTTTTTAATAGC